>Ga0074046_10000234_pt1 | contig 48997 bp, 45 predicted proteins | sample BogForMeECP23OM3_FD_94441 | JGI IMG/M metagenome (GOLD analysis project Ga0074046, IMG submission 94441) | Bog forest soil microbial communities from Calvert Island, British Columbia, Canada - Bog Forest MetaG ECP23OM3 | ecosystem: Environmental > Terrestrial > Soil > Wetlands ... | reverse complement strand
GCCCGGTGGACCTGATCACCGCGATGACGTCGGCGCCCTCCCGCGCCGCCGCCTGCGCCTGCGGGATGTCCTCGTAGATGTCCCCGGTCGCCACGATCAGGTAGATCCACGGGTTTGGCGGGTCGGAGGTAGCGGCGATCATCCGGTCCCGCTCCGCCCGCCGACCGTCGATCAGGGAAATTCCCTTTTCGACCGAACGGGCGGCGGCATCCCTGGCCGCTTCAGCCTCGTGCCCCGCGGGCAGGCGGAACTTGACCAGGCCCGCCGTGGCGTCCACGGCCAGCGTGCGCAGGTCGGGGTAGCCTCCGCATCGTATCGCGTCCCAGACCGGCAGGGCCGCCCCGTGCTCGAGCCCGCTCGACTCGCGGACCGCGTCGGTGAGCCGGTTCACCCACGGCATCCCGTCCTCGTCGGCCCCGTCCAGGCCGGCCAGTCGCAGCATGGCGCGTTCCACGGAGACAGTGGTGTGCGTCCGGGCCAGGTCGGTGACCGGCTGCCCGGCCCGCCGGGCCAGTTCGCGGGCCTGTGCCACCAGGGCCGGGTCCAGGTCGAGCTTGCCGCTCATGAGGCGACCCGCTGTTCGAATAGTTTCCGCACCGATGGCACGCTACGGATCAGGTCCAGTGCGAGGTCGGCGTGGCCGGGTACGTACCCGTTACCGACCAGCATCGTCACGTCGGCGGCCAGCCCTTCGGCGCCCAGTGCGGCGGCGGCGAAGGACGTGGCCATGCTGAAAAAGATCACCGTGCCGCCTTGCTTCGTCGACAGGATCGCCCCACCCTCGCATCCGGGGACGTCTACGCACACTACGGTGACGTCGCCTGGCCCTCCGGCGGCTTCTACTTTTGCTGCGAGATGTACCGGGTCTCTGGCGTCGGCAATCACTATCTCGTCTAGCAGGGGGGACTCCGGCCGCGGCATGTGCGTCGGGCGACGAGAAGACCGACTCTGCTGATTTTCGCTGGCGCCCGCCACACTTTCCGCGCCTCCGTCCTCTGTCGCGATGGGGTTACGCAGCAAGGTGGCCTCAGCCTCGGTAGGGACGACACCTATTACCTTGGCGGCGCCTGCTTGGCGGGCGGCTACGGCGGAGAGGGAGCCGCTCTTGCCTGCGGCGCCGATGATGACGGCCACGCTCCCCCTCTTTACCACGCGCTTGGTTAGCGCAGGGGCGCCGCACACGTCCATCACGGCTAGCGCTAGGGGGACGGGGAGGTCGTCGGGGAGGACGGCGGCTATCGACCTGGCGAATAGGATCGCGTGGCCGTCACAGGGGACCTGCTCGGATTTGCCGTCCCAGCGGGAGAGGCCGTCGGTGATGGCGAGGGGGGTCAGGGTGAGCGACACCAGGGTGGCGATGCGCTGGCCGGGTACGAGGCCCAGCGGGGAGTTGGGGCCTACCTCTTCTACGGTGCCGGTCAGCATGCCGCCTGAGCCGGTTGCGGGGTTTTGCATTTTGCCGCGGGTCGTGATGATGTCCAGGACTGCCGTGCGGATCTTGTCGGGGTCGGCGTAGGTCTCGCGGAGGTGGCGGTAGGAGGCGGCGTCTAGGTTGAGGCGGTCGACTCGGATGCGGACCTCGTCGGGGGCGATCGCCGGGGTGGCATCGAGTTGCCAGGCCGCTTGGGGGAGGACGCCGGGCGGGTCGATCACCCGGTGCAGGCCTAGGGGCGAGGACGAAGTGGTCATGGGCTGGTCCTTCCCGGCTGGCGTCTGCCTACCTGTGCGCGTACATGGATGACTACGCGTGAGGCAGGTCGTTCGGCAAAATCTGTTGTGTTATAGCTCTGAAACAGAAACTTCTTGTGTATCATAGCTCACCGTCTGAAGATTTTCTCCTGACCCGCCGAACCGTGGAGATGAACGTAGCGCCGACCCGGGCGGCCGTGGAACACCGGGGCCGTTCCGGAAGATCTGCGGTCTAATCCGTTTTGTACCGCAGGTTCTTCGGTATCATGCAGAAATTGGAGGGGTGGCTTTCATGGTCTCGCAGCCGTATGTGTACCGGCGACATGAGCTAGCCGAACCAGACTGGCGCCGGTTCCCCGGCTGGGCCGGGGTGTCCGCCGCCGACTGGGAGTCCGCGCAGTGGCAGCGCGCGCACTGCGTCAAGAACGCGCGGCAGCTGCGGCAGGTCACCGGGCGGGGGCTGGCCGAGTCCTTCTTCGCGGACCTCGAGCGCGACCAGCGCGAGCGCGCCACCATGTCGATGCTGCTGCCACCGCAGATGCTCAACACCATGGTGCCGGACGGTTCTCCCGGTCAGCCCGGCTTCACCGAGGCGTTCTACGCCGACCCGGTGCGCCGCTACATGGTGCCGGCGTTCAGCGACCGGCGGACCGACTGGGCGTCCCACCCGTACGCGCAGCGCGACTCGCTGCACGAGGCCGAGATGTGGGCGGTCGAGGGCCTCACCCACCGCTACCCCACCAAGGTCCTGGCCGAGCTGCTGCCCACCTGCCCGCAGTACTGCGGCCACTGCACCCGGATGGACCTGGTCGGCAACCCCACGCCGGTCACCGACAAGCACAAGTTCGCGCTGGCCCGGGAAGACCGGCTCGGCGCCATGCTCTCCTACCTGCGCCGCACGCCCGGGGTCCGGGACGTGGTGGTCTCCGGCGGGGACGTGGCCAACCTGCCCTGGCCGCGGCTGGAGTCGTTCGTGGCCGCGCTGCTGGAGATCGACTCCATCAGGGACATCAGGCTGGCCAGCAAGGCGCTGATGGGGCTGCCGCAGCACTGGCTGTCCGACGAGGTGCGGGCGGGCATGGCCCGGCTCGCCGCCACGGCCCGCTCGCGCGGGGTCAGCATCGCCATCCACACCCACGTGAACTCGGCCCAGTCGGTGACCCCGCTGGTGGCCCGCGCCGCCCGGGCCATGCTGGAGGCCGGCGTCCGCGACGTGCGGAATCAGGGCGTGCTGCTGCGCGGCACCAACGACAGCGCCGAGGCGCTGCTCGACCTGTGCTTCGCGCTGCTCGACGGGGCCGGCATCATGCCCTACTACTTCTACATGTGCGACATGATCCCCGGTAGCGAGCACTGGCGGCTGACGCTGGGCGAGGGCCAGTCCCTGCAGCACGAGATCATGGGTTACCTGCCCGGGTTCGCCACCCCGCGGATGGTCTGCGACGTACCCTATGTGGGCAAGCGCTGGCTGCACCAGGTGGCCAGGTACGACACCGACCACGGCATCTCGTACTGGACGAAGAACTACCGCACCGCCATCGAGGCCGACGACGAGCTGGCGCTCAGCCGCGAGTGCCCCTACTACGACCCGATCTACATGCTGCCGGAATCGGGCCAGGCCTGGTGGCGGTCTCAGCGTTCCCGGTCGCACGCCGGGGCGGCCGGGGTCGTCAGGCTGGCTGGTAGCGGCGGGCGAGCTCGTCAAGACGCAGTCTGACCGAGGGCCATTCGGCCGCGGTGATGCTGAACCGGACGGAGTCCCTCGGGTTCAGGTCGGCGCCGAGCCGGTGGGCGCGCAGGATGCCCTCGATGCGCGCGCCGATCCGCTGCATCGCCTCGCGTGAGCGCTGGTTCCGCGCGTCGGTGTGCAGGCACACCGAGCGCACCTGCCAGACCTCGAAGGCGTGCGTGAGCATGAGGCGCTTCATCTCGGTGTTCGCGCCGGTCCTGATCGCGTCCTGGTTGAGCCAGGTGTAGCCGATCTCGCACGTGTCGGGCCCAGTCCGGCGCCGGCCATCAGGCCACGGCCAGTAGCCGAGGTCGAAGAACCGGGTCGAGCCGATCACCGCGTCGTCGGTCAGCCGGACCACGGCGAACGGCACCGCCTGGCCGGCGTCCCGGGCCGTTATGGCGGTCTCGACGTACTGCCGCATCTGGGCCTCGCCCTGCGGCACCGGTGACCAGCGGTGGAGCTCACCGCCGCCGGACGCCGCCGCCACCAGGCCCGGCACGTGCCGGTGCCGCAGCGGCTCGAGCCGCACGTGCTCGCCGGTCAGCGTCCCGGTGGCCGCGGGGTCGTCGTCGATCTGGTAGTTTCCGCAAGCACATCGCATAACAGCACCGCCAGGGCATGGTCGAGGTCGGTGATCAGGTCCGCCGTGGTCGGCCATGACCACCCAGCTGGTCGTGCCGGAATGGCCGTGATGTCTTTGCAGTCCACTACCACGGAGTACCAACGGATGCTCATAGCCCGAACCTAGCCGACGCTGGCGTCCGGATCGCGTTGCGGAACTGAACCGAGCGGGATCGTGCTGAATGCGAATCCCCGCAGTTCAGGCTGGCCTGAGCCATCCGGCTGGCCTGCTTGGCCTGACTGGTCAGGCGTGCGGCCGCCTGCGGCTGGCTCGATAGCCAGGATGGTCAGCTGACCGTCAGCCAGGTCGTGTTCCCCCGCCCATGCCCGCAGCGCCTCGATGACGTTGGGGACATGGTAAGCACAGGCGTTCGCCTGCCGGTGAGCCGGCCGCGGGCGCGATGCCTCCAGCTGAACCTGGAAGCACGGCAGGTGCAGGCACGTCGTATCGACGTCGCATCTACCCGTCGACGCCCGGTCCTCCGGCGGAATCATGCACCGCCCGGATCGCCGGGAGCACCCCAATCCGACGGTGGTCGACATGTTGTCATCGAAGGCTTTTCCTCTCTGGAAGTGCCTGGCACAAGATGGCCCACCCCGTTGCGAGCGGGAAGGCCGTTCGCCGTCAACGCGATGACGGCCCGCCACCGCGCGGAATTGCGCGGCGGCCACGGACCGCCCGAAGCAATATTGTCCGCGGGGGATGTAGCGCGCCACCCCCATTAGGAATATTCGTCTCAGTTCTCGCGCAACTGCGTAGTTGTGCGAATACTCCCCGTACGTCTCCGAGGTGACTGCGGGTAAGTTACGCCTCATCGTCAGCGGAACAGGTCCAGCCTAGGCCACCTGTTCCCCATATTTTGCCGTATATCCCAGGATTGTGGTAACGATCCGGAGTGCGGCGAGTTGATCTTTCTCCGGACCCGGCCCGCGCCGATGGTTAGCGCGCACAATCTACTCGCGAGTATGCAATGGCCCGGCAGATAAGGCGCGAATCGTACGATCGCGGATATGCTGAGAACGTTTGCGTAAACAGTTGGCTCGAAGCGGAAACATAAATCGACGGCATTCGAGCGTTTACTGCCGACAGTCAATAACCCGCAGCCGGCCATCCTCACCCGTTGATCCGCTACCCTCGTCCCATGGACCAGCAACACCTTGCCAACCTCGCGCACCTGCGCCGGGCGCGGGATCTGGTCGACCGGGAGTATGCGCGTCCGCTCGACGTGCCGACCATGGCTCGCCGCGCGCTGATGTCGCCGGGGCACTTCTCACGGGCGTTTCGGGCGGCCTACGGCGAGACGCCGTACAGCTACCTGATGACCCGGCGGGTGGAGCGGGCGATGGCACTGCTGCGCGCGGGCATGAGCGTGACCGACGCGTGCATGGAGGTCGGCTGCACCTCCCTCGGCTCGTTCAGCTCGCGATTCACCGAGCTCGTGGGGATGACGCCGAGCGCGTACCGGGCCCGAGAGCACCGCGCCGTGCTGGCGATGCCCGCATGCGTGGCCAAGGCGCGCACCCGGCCGACCAGGGACCAACCGATCAGGATTGGAGAAGCGACCCGCGCAGCCGCCGTCTAGCGTTGACTCCATGACCATCTCACTCCGGTACTGCCACATCACCGTCAACGACCTGGACGAGTCGCTCGCCTTCTACCGCGACGCGCTTGGCCTTGAGGCGCGCAACGACGTCGCCTCGGGCGGGTTCCGCTGGGTCACCCTCGCCAGCACGGCCCAGCCAGACCTTGAGATCGTGCTCTCCGAGCCGCACGCCGGCCGACCCCAGGCCGACGGTGACGCCCTGCAGGAACTGCTCACCAAGGGAGTCCTGCCGATGATCGTCTTCCGCACCGACGATCTCGACGCGACCTTCGAGAAGGTGCGGGCCTCCGGCGCCGAGGTGCTGCAGGAGCCCATCGACCAGCCCTGGGGCCCGCGCGACTGCGCGTTCCGGGACCCCTCGGGCAACACGGTGCGCATCTCGCAGGCGCCCAAAGCGTAGCCTCCGCAAACCCGATACCCCGGGGCGGCGAGCCAGACTCACGCTCCGGGGACGGGGCCAACATCACGAGCTACACCGTAAAACCTTGTTATGCGGTCGGAAATATGGAAAAGAGCGGCCGCCGCCTCGCGGACAGCGACGTCCTACCTATAGCGTTGTCCCATGGCGCAGCGTACCGAGCAGATCAGCCTCCACCTCAACGCGTACCTCACCGCGCACAGCAGCCCGCCGGACGCCGTCCTCCGGGAGCTGGCCAACGAGACCGCGGACCTGTACCCGAACGAGACCGGCCTGGCCATCGCCCCGGAGCAGGGCACGCTCATGACGCTGCTGACCCAGATCACCGGCGCCGCCTCGGCGATCGAGATCGGCACCTTCACCGGCTACTCCTCCATCTGCATCGCCCGCGGCCTGGCCACGGGCGGGTGCCTGCTGTGCTGCGACATCAGCGAGGAGTGGACCTCGGTGGCCAGGAAATACTGGGAGAAGGCCGGACTGGCGGACCGCATCGAGCTGCGGCTCGGCCCGGCCATCGACACGCTGCGCTCGCTGCCGGACGAGGAGATGTTCGACCTGGCGTTCATCGACGCCGACAAGGGCGGCTACCTCGGCTACTGGCGCGAGGTCGTGCCGCGGATGCGCCCGGGCGGGTTGATCATGGTTGACAACACGTTCTCGCACGGCCGCGTGATCGACGCCGGTAACGACAACCCGCTGGTGATCGCGGTCAGGGACTTCAACGACCACGCCGCCGCCGACGACCGGGTGGATCTGGTCATGGTCCCGATCGGCGACGGCCTGACGCTGGCCCGCAAGAAGGACTAGTCGGTGCTGACCGCGCCGCCAAGGTAGAGCGTCCCGATCTCGGGGTTCTCCAGTACCTCGCGCCCGGTGCCGGATAGCCGCACCCGGCCGCTCTCCATCACCACGCCGTGGCTGGAAAGCCGCAGCCCGGCCCGGGCGTTCTGCTCGACGAGCAGGATCGTCGTGCCGGCCGAGTTCATCTGCCTGATCGCGCCGAACACGGTCCGCAGGATCTTCGGCGCCAGCCCCATCGACGGCTCATCCAGCATGAGCAGCCGGGGCTCGAGCATCAGCGCCCGGGCAAACTCCACCAGCCGCTGCTGGCCGCCGGACAGGCTGCCCGCCTTCTTCCCCGCCCATCCGGCGATGTCCGGGAAGATGTCGAACACCGCCGTCACCCGGCGTGCGGTCAGCGCCCGGTCCGACAAGATGTAGGCGCCGAGCTCGATATTCTCCCGGACCGTCATGTCACGGAACAGGCTGTGGTTCTGCGGCACCTGCACGACGCCGAGGCGCAGGATCTGGCGCGGCGACATGCCGACGAGGTTCTTCCCGTCGAGCACGATCGAGCCGAGACGCGGCCGCAGCAGCCCGCTTATCGATGACATCAGCGTGGATTTCCCGGCGCCGTTCGGCCCGACCACGCAGGTGATGCCGCCCTCGGTCACCTCGAGGGAAACCCCGCGCAGGACGTCCCCGCCGCCGTAGCCAGCCACCAGGTCCTCGATCTTGAGTACCGAACGGGCGGCGGTGCTTGCCCCGGCTTCGTCCCGTTGACCCCGTTGAGCCGCCGGACCGCCGACTGGCGCGGTCATGCCTGCTCCCCTGGGTGCGGATCGTCGTCTGCGAGGTCGTCGCCGAGGTAGGCGTTGAGCACCCGGCGGTCGGTCCTGATGATGGCGGGCGGCCCGGCGGCCACCACCGCGCCCGAGTCGAGCACCGTGACCCGGTCGCACAGGCCCATCACGAACTCCATGTTGTGCTCGACGATCAGGAAGGTCTTGCCGGCCGCGTTCAGCTCGCGGATCCGGTCGGTGATGTGATTGACCAGGGAGAGGTTGACGCCGCCGGCCGGCTCGTCGAGCAGGATGACGGCCGGGTCCGAGACCAGCACGTAGGCGAGTTCCAGGAGCTTGCGCTGGCCGTAGGACAGCGTGCCGGCCAGCGCGGCGTGGTGCCCGGCGATGCCGACGAACTCGAGTTGCTCCATCGCGCGGCTGCGCGCCGCGGCGCCGCCGTGCTTCGAGGCGACCAGCATGTTCTCGAGCACGGTGAGGCTGGCGAAGATCCTGGTCAGCTGGAAGGTCCGGCCGATCCCGTGGGCGAAGACCTTCTCCGGGGCGATGTTGGTGATCCTCTTATCGGCCAGGTACACCTGCCCCGCGTCGGCCTTCGCGTACCCGGTGATGACGTTGAACAAGGTGGTCTTGCCTGATCCGTTCGGCCCGATCAGGCCGGCTACCGAGCCCTCGTCGATCTCCACCGTGCAGGAGTCGAGTGCGTGCACGCCGCCGTAGGCCTTGCGCACGCCTTCGGTCCGCAGCAGCGCGGTCATGTTGTCCTGGCCTCCCTCGCGGGCGCTTCGCTGGCTTCGGGAGGCGCGGGCGGCGCCGACGTCGCGGGGCTTACGGTCCCTGACGCGGGGCGGCCCCTGGTCCGCAGCCGCCTGATCCATTCGCCGGCGGTCGGGACGAGGCCTCGCGGCACGAACAGCACGATGACGAGGAACAGCACGCCGAGCAGGATCTCGCTGAGGTACCCGTTGGTGTACTTGATGGTCAGGTAGAGCTGACCGGGTTCGATGATGAGCGCGCCGAGAACCGGGCCGGCGATGGTGCCGAGGCCGCCCAGGAACGCCATCAGCACCAGGGACAGGTCGAACAGCGGGTCGAAGCCCGATGGCGGCTGGACTTGGGTGAGGTAGAGGAACCAGACCCCGCCGACCAGCGCCGTTATGGTCCCCGACAGCACGAACGCCGACAGCTTCACCCGCATGGCGTGCACGCCGAGCCCGCGCGCCCGGTCCTCGTCGTCCCTGATGGCCCGGAGCTGCAGGCCGAACCTGGCCCGCCGGATCAGGAACGCGATGACGATCGTGCCCGCGGCGCAGGCCAGGGTGATGTAGTAGAAGTGGTCGTTGAAGCTCGTCGGCGACCAGGGCAGGAACGGCGCCGACACTCCCACCGAGCCGCCGGTGAAGGAGAAGTTGTAGGCCATCAGCTGGAAGATGAAGAACACCGCGATCGTGATCACGATGAACGTATGCCGGCGCACTCGCAACGCCACCAGGCCGAATGGTACCGCGATGACCGCGCCGACCGCCGCGGCCAGCGGCAGCAGGGCGAACACCGCCACGCCGTTGACGTGCCAGTCCCTGGCCGCGATGCCCACGGTGTAGGCGCCGCTGCCGAAGAACACCGCGTGGCCCAGCGAGATGTAACCGGAAAAGCCGGAGAACAGGTTCCACGCGGAGACCGCGGCCACGAAGATCAGCGCGTAGATAGCGTAGTTCGTGACCACGGGACTGCTGAACACCAGCGGGAACTCGATGGCCGCCACGGCCAGGACGATCAGCGCCAGCCCCGCCACCACGCGTTGCCTGCTCACGCTGGCCGCCCTGGTTCTGGCCGTCGCCTCCTCAGCCTTCACGGTGTCAGCCTTCATGGGGGTCAGCCTTCATGGGGGTCAGCCTTCATTGGGCCCGCACCGGCTGCCGACCGAAGAACCCGGTCGGGCGGATCACCAGCACGATCACCAGGGCGGCGTAGAACACCACGATGGCCCATTCCGGGGACCATATGTCGACGAGCGACTCCACGGTGAGCATGAAGACCGACGCGGCGAGCGCGCCGCCGATGCTGCCCAGCCCGCCGAGGATGACGATCGCGAGCAGCCGCGAGATCAGGTCGTAGCCGCTATTGGGGTTGAAGCTGTTCGTTGCGCCGAACATCATGCCGCCGGCCGCGGTCACCGCGACGCCGACGCCGAAGGTGAGCGCGGCGACGCGGTTCACGTCGATGCCGACGAGCCGCGCCGCCGTCTCGTCCTGCATCGTGGCCCGCACGCTGCGCCCGAACGTGGTCCGGTACAGCAGCAGGTAAATGGCGACGACCATCAGCACCGCCAGCGCGAAGCCGTACAGGTAGATGTCCGACAGGTAGAAGCCGAAGATGCGCACGCTGGATTGCACGTACGAGGCGTTCAGCTGCTTGGGGTTGGGCCCGAAGATCTCGTAGAGGATGCCCTCGATGATCAGCGCGACCGCGTAGGTAACCAGCAGCGTCATGGACGTGCGTTCCCGGCCGCGCAGCCGCCGGATGAACGCCCACTGGATGATGACGCCGATCACGAACATGGCGGGCACGGTGACCAGCAACCCGACGAACAGGTCGATGTGCAGCCGTGTCGACAGCACGTAGCTGAGATATGCGCCCAGGATGACCAGGACACCCTGGGCGATGTTGATGATGTCGAGCACGCCGAAGATCAGCGTCAGGCCGACGGCCATCAGGGCGTAGACGCCACCGACGAGGACGCCGTCGACGATAGCCTGGTAGATCTCCCGTGCCATCTGTCTAGCTGGTCCAGTTCGGCTTGGGGTTGATGATCGCCACCGAGCCGGCTGCGCTGACCGGAAGAACCTGCTTGAACGTGGTGCCGTTGTCCTGCCACTGGAAGGTGAACGCCGCCGCGGCACTGTTCTTGCCCAGCGAATCGAATTTCACCGGTCCCTGGACGCTGCTGAGCGTCACGCCGCTGTGCAGGTAGCTGATGATCTTCGCGTTGTCGGTGCCGCCGGTCGCGGTTACCGCCTGCGCCATCACCTGTCCCACCGAGTAGCCCTCGGCCACGTCCGCGTTGACGCCCGACGGGGACCCGCCGTACTTGGTGACGTATGCCTGCACCATCGCCTGGCTGGCCGCATTCGCGTAGCCCGGGTACCAGCCGTTAGGCACCATCATCCCGGTCGCGTTAGGCTTCCCCACCGCGGAGGTGAACGCGGCGCCCTGGTCCGGGCCCGCCGCGCAGATGAACATCTTGGGGTTGTAGTGCTGCTGCTGGAACGCCTGTATGAACGCGGCCACGGTCGGCACATCGGTGGATCCGAGCACCACGACCTGCGCGCCGGTGGCGGCCACCTGGTCGGCCGCGGGCTTGTAGGAGGCGACCTCGGCCGGGAAGATCTTCGAGTAAACCGTCTTCACCCCGAGCGCCTGCAGCTGTTGCTGGGCGAGCTGGACCGGCGGGTCGGCGAACGGGTCGTCGGCCATCGGGTAGGCCGCCGTCTTGGGCCGCTGGCTGGCCGGCATCGAGGCGATCCAGCTGACGAACGGCAGCATCTCGTCTTCGATCGGCAGGCTGACGTCGAACACGTTGTGGTCCGACATGTTGGCCGGGCTCTCGAACACCGACGGCGCTCCGCCCGCGCCCTCGACCAGCGCGAAGCCGTACCTGGCCGCGACCGATGCTGAGGGCGTGGTCAGCAGCGAGGAGAACGGCCCGAACGCCAGGTCCACCTTGTCCTGGGCGAACAGGGTCTCGTAGTTCGTCTGCACCTGCGTGGGCGAGCTGTTGTCGTTGAGGATCTTGAGCGTGACCTGACGGCCGAGCAGGCCGCCGTGCGCGTTCACGTCGCTGGCCCACAGCTGGTAGCCGCGCTCAAAGGCCTGGCCGTCGGCGGAAAAGTCGCCGGTCAGGGAGAGCGACGCGCCGATCACGATAGGCGCCTTGGTGCTCGGGCTGGAGCTAGCGCTAGTGCTAGCGCTCGTGGCGGCGGTGCTGCTGCTGCTACTGCTGCTGCAGGCCGCCACGAGGCCGGCCGACAGGACAGCTGCCGCGCTCAGGGCGAGGCCATTCTTGGAGAACCAGGGGAGGTGGGGTCTCACGCCCGGTGCCTCCTTCCTCCTCGTTCGGATTAATCACGGATTAGGTGTCGCTGGTGCCGAGCCCGTCGGAAACCTCCGCGTGCTCGCTGACGAGCAGCAAGCCCGCCGAATCCGCCTGCTGCTGAAGCAGGGCGGCGAAGTCGGAATCACCGTATCCGCGTCCGACCAGCCCTTGGATCAACTGGTGGACCACGGCGGCAACCGGCATCGGCACCTCGTGTTCCCGCGCGGCGGCCAGGCCAAGATCGAAATCCTTGCGCAGCAGCGTGGCAGTGAACGTGGGCTCGAAATCAAGGTTTACGTAGGCCGGCGTCTTGTAGCCGGTGAACAGGGAACCCATCACACTCTTGTTGAGACAGTCAAGGAACGCTTGCCTGCTTATCCCGCTCTTTTCCGCCAGGACAGTTATCTCGGCGAGCGACTGAGCCACCACGCCGAGGAACAAATTGTGGCAGAGCTTCACCGTTCTGGCCACCTCACCGTCACCGACGTAGGTTACGCCGTGGCCCAGCATGTTCAGGTAGGGCTCCGCCAAGGCGAACGCATCCCGGGGTCCGGAGACGGCGGCCGTCATCTTTCCGGCCCGCACCACCTTGGGGTTTCCCATCACCGGCGCGGCGAGCAGGGCGGTGCCCCGGTGGGCAATCTCGGCCCGCACCCGGGCTGAGGCCTCGGCCGATACCGTGGAGCAGTCAATGAGCACGGCAGGCGCCGCCGCGGGGCTGGACATGAGCCCGCCCGGCCCCAGCACTGCGGAGATGAGGTCATCCGACGAGCCGACGGTGATGAAGACGATGTCCCTGGTCGCCAGTTCCGCGGCGGTTCCCGCGGGCTTGGCGCCCAGCCGGATCAGCGGCTCGGCTTTGTTCATGGAGCGGTTGAAGACGGTGAGATCGCAGCCGGCGGAGACAAGCCGACGCCCCATCTCCAAGCCCATGCGGCCGGTGCCCAGCCAGCCGAGCCGACGGGTGCTATCATCTCCGACCATGTCGCCAGATCTCTCCCGCTCTGGTCACAATCGTTTGCACCCCCCGAGACTGGTCCCCCGGCGACACGTTTGTCAATGCCGCATGTCCAATCTGTTACCGAAGCCCACCAAATCGCTTTCCTGGACACGGCGGCAGGCCGCTGCCCGCCGGTGAATCAGGCCGGGCCGCTCCGTCCCGTGGCTGCTGGCGAGGCTGCGGCCGACCGTGGCGCCGCGTCCTGGCGTGATGGCACCGCCCGGGGCCCCGCTGGTGATAACATGCGCGAACGAGTGGTTACGCTCTGATGTGACTGTTCCCCGTCCGCAATCGATTGCTACAGCTCCGCCCGGCCGCGCCTCGCCGAAGCGGGGCGCAGCGGGACCGGCGGGCTGACCGCCTCGCCGGAGCCTTCCTGGCCGGTCCCGGCCTCCGGCGCGAGACGTTCGGACGTGGATCCGCGGACGATGAGCTCGGGCGCCAGGTAGAGGATCTTCACCGGCCCCTCGCCCCCGCCGATCCGCTCGAGCAGCAGCTGCGCGGCCTCGGTGCCCAGCTGGTAGTGCGGGAAGCGCACCGTGGTGAGCGGAGGCCGGAGCCGGTCGATGAACGGCATGTCGTTGAAGCCCATCACGGAGATGTCGTCGGGGCACTGCAGCGAGCCTTCGTCGAGCGCGGCGTAGCAGCCAACCGCCAGCATGTCGTTGGCGGCGGCCACGGCGGTGAAGGCCGGCTGGCTGGCCAGCAGTTCCCGGCAGCAGCGGGCGCCTTCCTCGACCGTGTACCTGCTGGCGTACACGATCAGTTCCTCGTCCACCTCGAGACCGTGAGTCGCCATGCCGTCCCGGAACCCGTGCAGGCGGCTCACGCCGGTGGACGCCTCCTGCGGACCCGCGATGTGCGCGATCCGGGTGTGGCCGAGCCGGGCCAGATGGGTGACCGCCATCCGCGCTCCCTGCTCATTGTCGACCGAGACCGAGGGGAAGCTGTAATCCTGCGCTAGCCGGTTCATCAGCACCACGGGGACTTCCGCCGCGGCCGCCTCGGCCAGCAGCCGGTCGTGCAGTGTCGCGGTAGCCAGCACGAAGCCGTCGACATGACGGGCCCGCATCTGCTCGAACAGCGTGCGCTCGCGGTTGGCGTCGGCGTCGGTGTTGCCGATCAGCGCCACGTAGCCCGCCTCGGCCAGCTTGTCCTCCAGGCCGCGCACGATCGGCGGGAACAGCGGGTTGTTCAGGTCGGGAATCAGCACCCCGACCGTGTGCGAGCGCCGGGTCCGCAGGCTCCGGGCGACCGGATTGGGCCGGTAGCCCAGCTTCGCGGCGGCGTCGGTCACCCGGCGCGCGGTGTCCTCGCTGACCAGGATGCGGGTCTCCGGGTTGAGGGCACGGGAGGCGGTGGCCGGGTGGACGCGGGCGGCGGCCGCGACATCCCGCAGCGTCGCCGGCCGGTCAGGCATCGCTCATCTCCGCTCCCCACCCCCACGGGCATGACCTTGGTCAGCCCAGCGCCCGTATCGGACGGACTAACCCTATCCAGCGGTCGTCACCGGCCGCTACTGGCCGCGCTGACCATCGAGGCGGGCAGCAGGCGGCCGAGGACATCGCGGTGCGTGGGCACCGCCTCGGCGCTCACCCCTGGAACCCGGCCGCGGGTGTGCGCCCCAGGCGCCGAAGGCACAGCCCGCCAGCGGGCTGACGAGCAGCACGATGAGGTACCCCGCCGCGAAGGCGCTGTTGCCCGCCACGTAGCCCAGCCGGGGGTGCAGGATTGACGTCAGCTGGCCGACGGCCGGTGTCCACTGGCCCACGTGGCTGATGGCCCAGTGCCGGAACCCGGCGTCGTAGGGCAGGATCGCGATGGTGGCGGTCGACAGGACCGCTACCACCAGCGCGGCGGCTGTCCCGAAGCACAATCCGGCCATGGCCCCCTGCCGGGCACCGGCACCAGCGGGCAGTGCGCGGCCAGCCCGCCGACCTGCCACCGCGGGAGCACCCAGCGCGAGCAGCACCCCCAGGGCCATCGCCGCGTCGTAGAGGCGCGCCGGCCACGGGCCGGTGAAGCGAAGCGGGAATCCCAGCGGTCCAAGCACGTAGACCAGGAGGCCGACGGCGATGCCGGCCACGGTGCCGAACGCCACGGTGGCCGGGAGCGCCGGTGAGCGTCGCGCGGAAAATACCAGGATCACGGCCGCATAGCTGGCCATCACCGCCAGGAAGACCGCCTCGCCCGTCCAGGCCACGGCCGGTCCTGAAAGGTTGTTGGGCGGGGCATCAGCGACCCGCTCCACCGCGCTCTTGACCACGACCAGGGCGAGGACGGTCACGTAGCCGCCGGTGCGCACCAGCCGCGCCAGCCGCGCGTCTGCTACCGGGCCACGAGCCCGGCGGACGATCCAAGGCAGCCCGGCCAGGATCACCACGATCACGATCACGTCGATCCTGTTGATCTCGATGGCCGAGTCACCGGGCGGCCCGGACCATGCATTCCACGCCATACCCGCGGCCGCGGCGGCGAAGGCCAGCGAATACCAGGAGCGCCGGCCCCGCGCGGCCTCCTGCACAGTCAGCCGCACCCCTCCCGCCAGCCAGTTCAGCCGCTGCCGTCCGGCCGGAACCTCCGCCGCTTCAGCCCGGATCGCTTCGGCCCACTCACGGCGGCCGGCCGGCACCAGCGCCGCCAAGCACCGCAGCGCCGCCGCCATCGCCCGCGTCAGCCCGTTCATGGTCAGGCCTGCGTACTGAGCCGTCGTCGTGGGGACAGGCCGGCACGTGCCTGAGCCTTCACCACCGGAGTCGCGTGGGCCAGTGCCGCCGTGGCGCTGGCCAGCCCTTCGGGCGTCAGCCGGTACAGGTGCCGCCGGGGTCGCCCGGCTGGCTGCTCGTCCTCCCAGCGTGCTTCCATCAGGCCACGGTCGGCCAGCCGGATCAAGATGGGGTAAAGGGTCCCCGACTTCAGGCCGGTATCCCGGGCGATCGCGTACCCGTGCTGCCAGGCCGACGGCTCGGCACACAGCGCCGCCAGCACGGACAAGGTCTGGGCGGAGAACTCCGGGCGACCAGTCACGCCATCACTCTACCTAGGTAGCAAACGTTACGTCTACCGGACCGTGAATCACGATGGTACTCAGGCGTCCCGCTCACGGCAGACGGCCTCAGCAGTGATCCCTTGACCCTGGGCACTGGCGATGAAGCGGAATTGGCTCCGGCCAACGGATACCGATATCGCCAGCGCAATTTCGGTAACTCGTACCGTGACAGCGGGAAATTGAATTTGGCACCGGCGGATTTTCTCCTGCCGCGACTCCGGCGACTCCAGTGGCCGACCCGGCGACCTCGGTGTTCTCCGCGTCACGCCTGGTAACCTGTGGACAGACTGTGAATAAGGCGGTGGAAAACGGACGCTGAATGCGGATAACCCGTCATGTTCTGTGGATAGCTGTGTGGACATCGAAAAAACCAGAAATTGATGCGGTCGAGGGCTTGCGCGGTCCCGCGCCGAGGCAGTAGAAATACGTTCACCGTTAGAAACGGGCATTGCCCGGAGGCAACTCCGGGACGTGGGAGGAGTAGGGAAACCTGAGCCTCGCGCGGGTTCCTGACTCTGGCGGGCGGCGCGCGGCACGGGAGGCCCAGGCAACTGCTTGGCCTATGCGGCGAGGCCAGGCAAGGTCCCCTGCATCTCATACATGGAGGGGACCTTGTCTTATTCAGCCCGACACAAGCGCCTTGGCCAGGACCGGCACGCCGGCAAGCATTCCCACGCCAACCGCAGGCAATCCTGGACGTCCCAGCGCAAGAATCGCGCCGAGACCAATCCGGCCGAGGTACCCGCGAACCCCGGCCCGCAGGCACGTCAGCCTTTCGCGCCCTCATCGCGCGGTCTCCCTAGGACGGTATTCGTGCAGGACGTGGACGGGACCTTCGCCGGCGCCGAGCCCGGCCAGGCCATGCGCCACCGCCTCGCCGGCCACCACGGCGGCCTGGCAGGCCGCTTCGGCCAACGGCAGCCCAGCCGCCAGTCCGGCCGCGAGCGCCGCCGAGTGGGTGCAGCCAGCGCCGTGGGTCGCGGCCACGCCGTGCCGGGCGACCGGGATGGCCAGGTGCCGCGATCCGTCGAACAGGTGGTCCACCGGCTCGGCGCCGTGGCCCCCGGTGACCAGGGCTGCTCGCGCGCCCATCGCGACCAGGCGCTCGGCTAGTGCCCTGCGGTCCTCGGTCATCATGGCGGTGAGCGCCTGGGCTTCCGGCAGGTTGGGCGTCACCACCGTGGCCAGCGGGAAGAGCCGCGCTACCAGGGTCCCGACGGCCTCCGGGAGCAGCAGCCTGCTCCCAGAGCTCGCCACCATCACCGGATCCACCACCAGCGGCAGGTCACGGGCCGCGAGTGCCCCGGCGACGGCTTCGATCAGCGCCGCGGAAAACAGCATGCCGGTCTTGGCGGCGTCGGCTCCGATGTCGTCGAGGACCGCGTCGATCTGCGCGCGGACGAACGCCGGCGGGACCTCGTGGATGGCACGGACGTCGACCGTGTTCTGCGCGGTGAGCGCGACGATCGCCGACATGCCGTGTGCGCCGCAGCGGGCAAAGGCCTTCAGGTCCGCCTGAATGCCGGCGCCGCCGCCCGAGTCGGACGAGGCGATGGTGAGCACTCGTGGCACGCTCACGCCGGCAGCTCTGGCCGGCCGTCCACCGGACTGGACGCGCGGGCGTGCCATCGGCGCGGGATGCGCCCGGCCGTCCGGGCGGCGTACCCGGCCGCCACGGCCAGACGCATCGCGGTGGCCATGCGCTCCGGCTCGGCCGCGCGGGTAATGGCCGAGGCGATCAGGACCGCGTCGCAGCCCAGTTCCATCGCGAGCACCGCGTCGCTGGCCGTCCCGATCCCGGCGTCCAGGATGACCGGGACGCTCGCCTGCTCGACGATCATCGCGATGTTGTGCGGGTTGCGCACCCCCAGACCGGACCCGATCGGCGCGCCCAGCGGCATGACCGCCGCGCAGCCGGCCCGCTCGAGCTGCCTGGCCAGGACCGGGTCGTCGTTGGTGTAGGGCAGCACCACGAACCCGTCGGCGACCAGCATCCGGGCCGCGTCGAGCAGTTCGACCGGGTCCGGCAGCAGCGTGTGGTCATCGGCCACCACCTCGAGCTTGACCCAGTCCGTGCCGAGCGCCTCCCGGCCGAGCCTGGCTACCAGCCTGGCCTCGCTCGCGGTGTGGCAGCCGGCGGTGTTCGGCAGGATGCGCACGCCCGCCTCCTGCAGCAGGCCGAGCAGCGAACCTTGCCCGCCGGCGGTGACCCGCCGCATGGCCACGGTGGTGAGCGCGGTCGCCGAGGCGTCGACCACCCGCCGCAGGACCTCCAGGCTCTGCACTCCCCCGGTACCCAGGATCAGCCGCGAGCTCAGCTCGTGGCCAGCCAGCACCCACGGCTCGGCCCCGGCCGTCTTTTGGCTCACCAAATCCGTATCAGTCAAATCATCCTCCCTGCACGGCCGTGACGACTTCCACCTGGTCGCCGTCGCGAAGCGGGGTGGCGGCCCAGGAACCGCGTGGTATCACGTCGCCGTTGAGGGCGGCGGCGACGCCGGCCGGGGCCGCGGTCAGCTCGGCGACGGCCTGCGCGATCGTGCTGCCGTCCGGCAGCTCGCGCGGCTCGCCGTTGAGTTTCACCTGCAGGCTCACCGCGCTCCCTCCCTAGGCAAGAAGCGCTCGGGCGTGAACGGCTCCCACTGCGCCGCGGGCGGCTGCCCGGTGAGGAGGGCCACGATGGCGTCCGCGGTCACCGGCGACATCAAGATGCCGTTGCGGTAGTGGCCGGTGGCCAGCAGCAGGCCGCGCTGCCCATTTCCGGGCCCATTTCCGGCGCCGAACCCGCCGACGATCGGGCCGTTGTCCGGCGTGCCCGGCCGCAGCCCGGCGCACGTCTCGGCCAGGATCAGCTCGCTCGTCACCGGGAGCACGCTCATGGCGTCACGGAGCAAGTCGTGCACGGCGCCCGCGGTCACCGTCCGGTCCGGTCCGCGTTCTTCCTGGGTGGCGCCCACGACCACCTCGCCGTCGGCCCTCGGTACCAGGTAGACATCCGCGCCGCGCACCGTGGCCCGGATCGTGTGGCCGATGACGGGCGGCATCCCGTCCGGGTGCCGTAGCCGCAGCAACTGGCCCTTGACCGGCCGCACCGCGGCCCGCACCTGTTCGGGCAGCCCGTCGATCGCGCTGGAGGCGCAGCCGGCGGCCACGACGACCTGAGCCGAGCCGATCTCGCCGCCGTCCGCGAGCCGGACGCCGCGGGCCTGCCCGTCCCGGATCAGCACCTCGGTCACGCGGTCCCGCACCATCCGCACCTTGGCGGCCGCCGCCGCCTGACGTAGCGCGGCCGCGTACCGCCGGTTGTCGACCGACCAGTCGCCCGGGAACAGCACGCCGCCGTGCACGTCCGGGGTGAGGAAGGACTCCAGCTTGCGGCAGGCCCGGCTGTCCAGTTCCTCCGCGTCCAGCCCGGCGGACCGGCGGAACGCCGTCAGCCGCATCAGCGCCGCGTAGTCGCCGGGGTCATAGGCGACGGCCAGGGTACCCTCGCGGCGCAGGCCGATCCGGTGGCCGGTCGCCGCCTCGAGTTCGGCCGCGAAGGAACCGAACCTGGCCACGGCGAGCAGGTTGATGCGGAGCAGCGCGCCCTCACCGAACAGGGCCTCCGAGACCGGGGCGAGCATCCCGGCCGCCACCAGCGACGCGGCGTCGCCGTGAGCCGGGTCCACCAGGACGACATCGTGCCCGGCCGCGGCGGCCCGCCAGGCGATCGCGGTCCCGATGACGCCGCCGCCCGCGACGATGACATCTGCGGTAACGGCCAAGAGCACTCCCTTCGCCGGCATTACCCGGATCAGGTACGACGGTCGGAGGCGCTCGGCCTCCCTCTCAGCCCCAACGGGGCTCCCGTGGTCGGAATTGTCTCCGAATATTCACCCTATATCAGCCTGGGACGCGCGAGACCAGGCAGTGATTGGATAGCGCAATGACCAATGATCTGCGGGCGCGGCTGGCGGGCGCGCGGCTCTACCTGTGCATGGATTCCCGGCGGGCCCAGGGCGACCTGCCGCGATTTCTCGACGCCGTCCTCGGCGCCGGGGTGGACATCGTGCAGCTACGCGAGAAAGGCCTGGAGGCGGGCGAGGAACTCGCGCTGCTCGAGGTGTTCGCGGACGCCTGCCGACGGCACGGACGCCTGCTGGCGGTGAACGACCGCGCGGACGTCGCGCTGGCCGCGGGGGCGGACGTGCTGCACCTGGGACAAGATGACCTGCCGGTGCCGGTGGCGCGGCGCATCCTCGGCCCGGGGCCGCTCATCGGCCGCAGCAGCCACAGCCCGGCGCAGGCCGATGCGGTGGCCGCCGAAGACGGCGTCGACTACTTCTGCGCTGGGCCGGTCTGGGCCACGCCGACCAAGCCGGGACGCCCGGCGACCGGCTCCGGCCTGCTGGCTCACGTCGCGCACGCCAAGCCGGAGCGGCCCTGGTTCGCGATCGGCGGCATCAGCCTGGACCGGCTCGACGACGTGCTCGCCGCCGGGGCCACCCGCGTGGTCGTGGTCCGCGCGATCACCGAGGCCGACGAACCCGCCGCCGCGACGCGGGCGTTTGCCAGGCGTCTGCACCAGCGGGCCGGGGTCGTGTAACGATGGGCAGATGCGGATCGTCAGCGTTGAATCAACAGACTTGTTCGTGGGAACCGCGCAGCGTCCGCTGCAGGTCGTCCGGGTCACGCTGGTAACCGAGGAGCCGACGACGGCCTCCGCCCGCCTGGGCGTGCAGGGGGCGGGGGTGCGGGATCCTGGTCCGTTCGGCATAAATGACCTGAACCCCGGGGAGGAGAAGGCTTTCGAGGTTCCCGTGGAGATCGCCGCCCCCTACCAGCCGGGCAGCACGCGGCGGGTTACGGTCACGCTCGAGAGCCAGGCGCGGCGCGTCCAGGCCGAAGCGGACATCACCGTGGCCGAACCGGGCTGGACCATGTGGATGGTCAGCCACTTCCACTACGACCCGGTGTGGTGGAACACCCAGGGCCAGTTCACCGAGGCCCGGCTCAGCCTGCCGGACGAGGACGGCAAGCTACCGGACGTCCGTAGCGCGTTCGAGCTGGTCGGCCTGCACCTGGACAAGGCCAGGAAGGACCCCGACTACAAGTTCGTGCTGGCCGAGATCGACTACCTCAAGCCGTACTTCGACGCCTTCCCGCAGGACCGGGAGGATCTGCGGCGGCAGATGGCCGAAGGCCGGGTGGAGATCGTCGGCGGCAATTACAACGAGCCGAGCACCAACCTGATCAGCGCCGAGGCCATTATCCGCAACGCCGTCTACGGCATCGGGTTCCAGCGGGACGTGTTCGGCGGCGATCCGCGCAGCGCGTGGATGCTGGATGTGTTCGGGCACGATCCGGGCTATCCGGGCCTGATGGCGGCGGCCGGCCTGACCTCGTCGGCGTGGGCGCGCGGGCCGTTCCACCAGTGGGGCCCGTCCGGGGCCGAGGGCGGCGACCGGCGGATGCAGTTCGGCACCGAGTTCGAGTGGATCTCGCCGGATGGCCGCGGGCTGCTCACCGCCTACATGGCGCACCACTACGGCGCGGGCTGGCGGCTGCACTCGCTGCCCGACCTGCAGGCCGCCGAACTTGAGGCGTACGGGCAGTTCCGCGGGCTGGCGCAGGTCGCGACCACGCGGAATGTCCTGCTGCCGGTCGGAGCGGACCATGTCATCCCGGCCCGCTGGGTGACCGACATCCACCGGGACTGGAACCAGCGGTACGTGTGGCCCCGGTTCACCACCGCCGTGCCCCGCGAGTTCTTCGACGCGGTCCGCGCCGAGGCCTCCGCCGGCGGCCACGCGGGTGCGTGGATCACCCCGCAGACCAGGGACATGAACCCGGTGTACACCGGCAAGGACGTCTCCTACATCGACACCAAGCAGGCGCAGCGCGCCATCGAGACCGCGGTCACCGAGGCCGAACGGCTCGGCACCGTGGCCTGGCTGGCCGGCGCGCCGTACCCGCACGCGGCGCTGGATAAGGCGTGGCGGCTGCTGGCCTACGGCGCCCACCACGACGGCATCACCGGGGTCGAGTCCGACCAGGTGTACCTGGACCTGCTGGGCGGCTGGCGGGAGGCCTGGGAGCTCGGCTCGGCCGCCCGCCGCGACGCGGCGGCGTTCCTGGCCGGCGAGGGTCCCGGCCTGACGGTCAGCGTGTTCAACGGGCTGGCCCGGGCCCGGGACGGGATGGCCCGGGTGACGGTCCCGGTGGGCCGGGGCGACATCCGGTGGCTGGAGATCCGCGACGACGCCAGGCGGCTGGTGCCGGCACTGGCCGAGGGGGTCCGGCGCCGGGACGACGGCTCGCTGGCCGAGGTCACCCTGACCTTCCGGGCCCGGGACGTGCCCGCGCTCGGGATGCGGACGTACCGGCTGAAGGCGACCGGCAAGCTCCGCTGGACGGCGGCCAATGAGCCCGGCTGGGCGGACTACGAGCCCGCGGCGGCTGAGTGGCTGGAGGCCGACGGGACGGCCATCGAGAACGACACCTACCTGGTCACCGCGGATCCGGCGCGCGGCGCGGCGGTCAGCGTCACCGACAAGCGCACCGGCGCGCGCGTGCTGACCGGGCCAGGCAACGAGCTGGTGATCCAGGACGAGTACCCGCAGCACCCCAAGCACGGCGAGGGTCCCTGGCACCTGTCGCCGAAGGGCCCGGGCACCGGCTCCTCGTCGGCCGCGGCGGCCGTCCGGCGGGAGCGGTGCCCTATCGGATCGCGGCTAGTGGCCTCGTTCACCCTCGACGGGGTGGAGGTCACCCAGGAGACCGTGTTGTGGGACGGCGCCGACCGGGTCGAGTTCCGCACCCACGTCGACGGGTACGCCGGGCGCGACCGGCTGCTCCGGGTCCGTTTCCCGGCCGACGTGCCGGGCGGGCTGCCGGTGTACCAGACGGCGACGGCCGTGGTCGGCCGGTCGTTCGGGGTCGTGGACGTGGATTCGGCGGACCACTGGTACACCCTGGACAACCCCGCTCATCAGTGGTTCGGGGTGGGCTCCACGGCGCGGGTCCGCACCGGGGGCCGTAACGGGCTGACCCAGGCGATCGGGGTGGCCGAGGTCGTCTGTCCTTTGGTGCCAAACGACCTGCGTGACACGCTCAGGGAACTGTTCGTCGCGCTGGCTGCGGCGGGCGTGACCGCGACGTGCAGCCAGGCCGACGGGTCCAGGTACGGCGCGATCGACGCGGACTCTAACCTGCCCGACGTCAGGATCGCGGTCGGCGGGCCCGAGGTGAACCCGTTCACCGCCGAGGTGCTGGCCGCCGCCGGGCCCGGGTACGCCAAGGCGCTGGCGGCCCGGCTGGCCGCGGGTTCACCGGCGGCGCGGCTCTGGGTGCCGGCCTCGCGGGACCGGGCCGACGCGTTCGGGCCGGACGCCGACGTGCGCGGGGCAAGCGACCTGCCGGTGCTGATCGTGGCGGGCGCCAGACCCGCCGAACTGGCCGCGGCGGTCACCGCCCTGGCCGGCGACCTGGCCGACGCCGTGGTGGACGCCGGCGATCTCGCCGACGCGGGATCCGGCGCGGGCGAGGCAGACAAGCTGGTGCCGCTGGCCGACCGGTCGGTGGCGGTGCTGAACCGGGGCACGCCCGGCTGCGTGGTCACGCCGGACGGGACGCTGCACCTGTCGCTCATGCGCTCGTGCAGCGCGTGGCCATCTTGTATCTGGATCGACGGGGACCGCCGCACCGCGCCGGACGGCAGCAGTTTCGCCTGGCAGCACTGGAGCCACACGTTCGAGTACGCGCTGGCATCGGGCCGTGGCGACTGGCGGACGGCCGGGTTCAACCTCATCGCCGAGGACTACAACCATGACCTGATCGCCGTAACCGGTGCCCCGGACCCGGTCGGAGCCGGGTTGCTGTCGGTGGAGCCGGCCACGGTGACGGTCAGCGCGCTGAAGCCGCGCGGAAATCCGCTCGCCGCGGGGCGGGCGAGGGCGCTGACAGACGCGGCGACCGACGACGCCACCCTCACCGTGCGGCTGCGGGAGACCAGCGGGCGGCCGACGACGGCGCGGGTGCGGCTCGGAAGCGGCGGGGTCTCGGCGGCGTGGCTCACCGATCTGCTCGAGGAGTCGGACGGTGCTCCGCTCCCGGTCGAGGATGACACCGTCCTTGTCGACATGCCGGCCTTCGGCACGGTGACGGTGTTGATCCGGGGGGACGACCCCCCCAGACCCCCCCGCTCCTGGGGGGACCCATCCCCCCAGACCCCCCTTGCCCTCCACACGCGCTACTGGCTGCACGGGAAGGGCCCGGCGCCGATTGGGAACCTGCCGGTGGCAGTGCACTTCTCTCCGGTCAGGGTCGCGCTGGCCGAACCGGGCGACGCGGCCCTGACGGTCACCGTGGGCTGCGGGTCCGAACCCGCCTCCGGGACCGTGGAACTGGTCGTGCCCGCTGAGGTGACCGTCACCTCGGAGGCGGACCTGCGCTACGAGCTGGCTCCCGGCGGCTACGCGGCCTGGGACCTGGTGGTGCGGGTGCCGCCGGAGACCGCGGCGGGGCGGTACTTCGTGGCCGCGCGGATCCGCGACGACCTCGGCCACCCGGTCGAGGACACCGCCATGGTCGCGGTCGGCGAGCGCCGCTGGCCTGATCCGGACCTGCCGCCCGAGGAGACGCTCGAGCTGATGCAGGCCGACTACATCGCGGCTGCCGCCGAGATGGACCTGACCGTGCTCACCCCCGAGCTGCGGCTGACCCCCGGCGGTCAGGGTGAGCTGCAGGTCCGCGTCACCAGCGGGCTGGCCTCCGAGCTGCACGGAGAGGCGCAGCTGATCTCGCCGTTCGGTACCTGGGAGATGCTCGGACCGTGGACGCAGGGCTTCAGCATCGCGCCGGGGGCGAGCACGGTGCTGCGCTTCGCGGCGAGCGTGCCGGTAACCGCACGTAACGCGCAGTGGTGGGCGTTGGTAAAGGTGATGTACTACGGACGGGTCCGGTACACCGAAGCCATTCCGGTTGCTATCGAGCCGGTGAAGTGACTCCCTACGCTGCGGGCGAACAGATACGGTGAGAGACTCTAGTCGTCCCCCGTTCAAGTGTGAGATCTCCAGAGGCCCAATGCAGTCCGCCACCGCGATCCTCAGCGGCAACCTGCCAGCGGAGCCGAACAGCTTTATCGGTCGTGAGCGTGATCTTGCCGAGTTGGCCAAGCTGCTCAGCGAGGTCCGCGCGCTGACCCTTAGCGGCCCCGGCGGTATCGGCAAGACACGTCTCGCGGTGCGGCTGGCCCGCGACGTGATCGGCGCTGCCGGATATTCGGGGGCGGAGAATTCCGATACGGGCGACGGAGTCCTGGACGAGGCCTGGCTGGTCGAGCTGGCCGACTGGCACGGCCAGACCGCCCAGCAGGTCGCCACCACGATCGGGATCCGCGAGGAGCAAGGGGTGCCGCTGGCGCAGACGCTGGCCGAGGCGCTGCGCTCGCGGCGCATGCTGCTGATCCTGGACACCTGCGAGCATCAGGTGGGCGACTGCGCCACGCTCGTGCAGCTGCTGCTGGCCCGCTGCCCGTGGCTGCGGATCGTCGCGACCAGCCGGGAGCCGCTGCGGGTCCGGGGCGAGACCGTCTGGCGGGTACCGCCGCTGGACCTGCCGCCCGACGGCGCCCGCGGCGCCGAACTGGCGGCCCACGAGGCCGTCCGGCTGTTCGCCGCCCGGGCCGCAGGCGCCCGGCCCGGCTTCACGCTGACCAAGGACAACACGGCATCGGTGGCCCGGCTGTGCCGGACGCTGGACGGCATACCGCTCGGCATCGAGCTGTCCGCCGCCCGGGTACGTGCCCTGTCGGTCGAGCAGATCGCCGACCGGCTGCGCGACCGGTTCCAGCTGCTGAACTCGGGCGACCGGACCGCGCCGCTGCGGCAGCAGACGCTGCGGGCCACCGTGGACTGGAGTTATGAGCTGCTGGATGAGCAGGAGCAGATCCTGCTGCGCCGGCTGGCGGTGTTCTCCGGCTGGAACCTGGACATGGCCGAGCAGGTGTGCTCGGACGAGGCCATCCCGGCCGACGCGGTGCTCGGCCTGCTCATCTCGCTGATCGACAAGTCACTGGTCGTCCTGGGCGGCGAGGCGGCAGGTGACGCCCGCTACCGGCTGCTCGATACGATCCGGGAATACGCCGCCGAGCGACTGGCCGCCGCCGGCGAGGAGTCTGCGCTGTCGCTGCGGCACCGGGACTGCATCCTGGCGCTAGTGGAGGAGACGGCCGGCGGGATGTTCAACCGCGGCGAGCCGCCGTGGCCGGTCCGCCGGGAGGTGTTCCGCCGCGGCATCGCCGAATACGGCAACTTCCGCATCGCGCTGAACACCTGCCTGACGCACGATCACGCGAGCGAGGGCCTGCGGCTGTGCATCGGGCTGCGCAACATGTGGGTGCCGCACGGTGACGCGCGCGAGGCGGCCACCTGGCTCGACCGGTTCCTCGTACTCCCGTCCGGCGAGGTACCCCCGCAGGTGCGCGGCCGGGCCCTGGCCTGCCGCGCGGAGATGGCGTTCGATTTGCAGGACTACGACACGCTGCTGCGCTGGGCGCGGGAGAGCCTGGAGCTGAGCCGGGCCAGCGGCGATGACTTTCCCGTGCCCACCGCGCTGCGGGTGATCGGCCAGGCCGCTTTGCGGGCGAGCCGGTTCAGTGAGGCCGTGGCGTATGTAGACGAGGCGCTCGCGGCGGCGGAGGCGGCGGGCAACGACTGGGAGGCCGGGCTCACGCAGGCCGCCAAGGCGGCCATCGCGGTGCGGCAGAACAAGCTGAAGTCGGCCCAGCGGGCCTACGAGGCGGCGCTCGAGGTACTGAGCGACAACAACCGCTGGGGTGTCGCGCAGGTGGAGTACGGAATGGGCACGCTGGCGCGGGCCAGGGGCGACGCCGAGACGGCGGTCCGGTACTACCAGGACGCCATGGAGATCTTCCGTGAGCTCGACGCCTGGCCGGAGATCGCCCGCTGCCAGGCCGGCATCGGCTGGATCGCGATCACGGGCGGCGACTTCGGCCTGGCCGCCGACAGCCTGGCGGAGAGCCTGCGGCTGAACCAGGCCTGCGGGCAACGGCTCGGCATCGCCCGCGGGCTCGAGGCGTTCGCGGCGCTGGCGGCGGCCCGGCAGCAGCCGGAGCCGGCCGCCCGGCCGGCCGGCGCGGCCTGCCAGCTGCGTGAATCCCTCGGCCACGGCACGGGCATCGGCCCCAGGATCGAAGAGGTGCTCGACTTCGCCCGCGGCCGGCTCGGCGAGTCGGCCGCCGCCGCCGTATTCGCCGAGGGACGCGAGCTGACGGCGGAAGACGCCGCCGGCTTCGCGCTCGGCTCTGAGCCCGAGGCAGGAGACCTCGGGGCCGGGCAGCCTGCCTGGACCGACCCGGCGCGGCTGGGCCTGGCCGGACCGCGCCCCGCCCCTACCAGCAGGGACGCGGGCGGCGGTCACCGGTCCCCCAGCCCGCTCACCCCGCGAGAGCACGAGATCGTGCTGCTGATCACCCAGGGCCTGTCCAACCGGGAGATCGCCGACGAGCTGGTGATCAGCCCGGCGACGGCGGCTCGCCACGTGGCGAACATCCTGGCCAAGCTTGGCTTCACCAAGCGTACACAGGTTGCCTCATGGGCCACCCGCCACGAGCCGCCCGCGCCAGGTTGACGTGCACATGTGCACGCGGCGCCGGCTCGGCAGCCGGGCGACATTGCACACCTATATACACACTTCGGCGCATGTGCAGCTGGCCGCCGCGCCATAGCGTTCAACTGTCGCCAGCGCACGGTGGCGGCGGGTCGCAAACCCGCCGCCGGCTGGTTCCCGAGGGGGGGCGGGAACCCGCGAGCCTGCGGAGGCGGCCGGGCGGGTCCCGGCTCCACGCCGGGACCCGCCCGCTGAAACACCCAGGCTTGGAGATCCTGATGGAATGCGGTGTCAGTACCGGAGAGCGCATGGACACGGACCCGCTCATCGTGGGCGCGGGTATGTCGCACCGCGCGATGACGATGAGCGTCCTGGAGCTTGCCGACGAGGCAGGCTACCGGGCCGCCCTCATCGACGCCACCGACGCGACGGTAACCCCGTGGCCGCGGTTCGCCTGGACGGTCCGGACGGCGGCGCACGGCCTCGGCCGGCGCGGCCTGGCGGAGGGCGACACCGTCGGCGTGTTCGTCCAGGACGCGGCCAGCGCGGCCATCGCGGTCAACGCGATCCGCGCGGCGGGAGCGGCCGCCTGCCTGATCGGCCCCGACGCCAGCACGGCGGACATCGCCGCCCGGCTCAACGCCTGCGGCGCGCGGTTCCTGATCACCTCGGCGCCGCTGGCCGAACTCGCCGCCGAAGGTGCGGACCGTTCCCGGGTGCGGCAGGTCATCGCGTTCGGCGAGGCGGCAGGCACGACCCCGTTCAGCTCGCTGTTCGAGTCGGGTCGGCACGGCCAGCGCGACGAGCACGACGCCGTGGATGGGCCTGGTCCCGCCGATGAGCCTGGCCGTCCGGACGGCCTGGCGGCGCATGGCAGCCCGGGCCCGTGGTCAGGCTCCGCCGACGAGCTGACCCACCGTGACGTCGTAGTCGCGGCCCCGCCCTGCGGCGACGGGCACGCCTACACCTCGCTGCTCGACCTGACCCTGCTGACCGGCGCCACCTTGGTGGCCGCGCCGCTCCGGCAGGTCACGGCGGCGATGCGGATCTACAAGGGTACGGCCGCGATCGTGCCCCGCGGCACGCACCTGCCCGGCGTCCCGCCGGACCGGGTCTTCCCCGTCGCCTTATCGCGCGTTGTCGCCGATCGCGGATCCCGGCCTGGTCAAAGGCAGCTCGGATGGCCCCGCCCGGAGCGGCGGACCGGGCGGGACCGGGTGTCGCGTCGGCTAGCACGCGGTGGCGGCTAGGACGCGACGGCCTCTTCCCGCGGCCGGGGGCGGGCGCGGGGGCGGGAGCGAGCCTGGAGGTCCTGATCATGGTGATGATGACCAGCAGGCTGCACACGTTGAGGATGGCCGCGAAGCCGAACGCGGCCGCGATGCCGTGGGTGACCATGTGCTGCGACTGGGCCAACGGGTTCAGGCCTGCCAGCGGATGACTGGCCGCATGCCGGTACGCGGTGCCGTATACCGCCACCAGCACGCCTAGGCCCAGGGCGCCACCGACCAGCTGGAGCATGTTCACCAGGCCGGATGCAGCCCCGGAGTCTGCCGCGGGCACCCCGGCCAGCGACGCGGTGGTCAGCGGCACGAACACCAGGCCCATGCCGAGGCCGATCAGCAGCATCGGGCCGAAGATGCCCGACCAGTAGCCGGTGGCAGGCGTCACCCGTGACAGCCAGGCCATCGAGGCGATCGCGGGCACCATCCCGGCGATCATCAGCGGCTTCGCGCCCAGCCGCGGCATCAGCTTCGGCGCTGCCCGGGACACCCCGAACAGCACGAAGGTCATCGGCAGGAACGCCACCCCCGCACGGAGCGGGCTGAAACCCATGATCTTCTGCAGGAACTGGGTGAGGAAGAAGAACACCCCGAACATGCCCGCGATGAGCAGCAGCCGGGCGATGAACGAGCCGGCCCGGCTGACGTCGGTGAACAGGCGCAGCGGGGTAATCGGCTGGCGGGCCCGGGTCTCGGTGACCACGAACAGCGTGAGCACGACTGCGGCGGCGCCGAACGAGGCCAGCGTCAGGTAGTCGCCCCAGCCGTCGGCCGCGGCCCGGATGAACCCGTACACCAGCGCGGTCACGCCCACCGTGGCGGTCAGCGCGCCGGCCAGGTCAAAGCGGCCGGGCAGCCGCGGCGTCTCGCCGACGAACAGCGGTGCGATCGCCACCACGGCCAGACCGATCGGCACGTTGATGAACAGCACCCACCGCCAGGACAGCCATTCCGTGATCACCCCGCCGAGCACCAGGCCCAGCGAGGAACCGCCGGTGATCACGCCCATGTAGATGCCGAGCGCACGAGTCCGCTCCCGGCCCTCGGGGAAGCTGGTCACGATGAGCGCGAGGACGGCGGGTGAGGCGAACGCCCCGCCCACGCCCTGCAGGGCCCGGGCGGCCAGCAGCAGGCCCTCGGTGGTGGCGAGCCCCCCGGCCAGCGAGGCGAGGGTGAACAGGCCGATGCCGGCGATGAACATCCGCCGCCGGCCGAGAATGTCGCCGGCCCGGCCCCCGAGCAGCAGCAGGCCGCCTGACGTCAGCGTGTATCCGCTCAGCACCCAGGACAGGCTGGTCGCGGAGAAGTGCAGGCTGGCCTGGATATGCGGCAGGGCGATGTTCACCACCGTCATGTCCAGGATGATCATGAGCTGGGCGCTGAGCATGATGGCCAGGGCGATCCCGGGCCGTCCGGAACCGAGTCTCGGCGATCCCGGAACCCCGTCGCGCGCACGGTCCCCGTTTACCCCTCCAGCACCTGCAGCCCCATGCGGAGCATGCGAAGAAGACAAGATGCCTCCATGGTTGTCTGGTCATGCGGTCTCGAGGCCGCAGCGATGGAACACCGATGCCGTCCAGGCGACGACGATGGAGCATCGATGCGGTTTGAGGCAGGCCTCCGGTGGCTGACAGACCGCTGGCCGGGCGGTACGATCGGGAATGAAGCGGAGGTCTACTCCGGTTACTATACGGAGGCAGCCTCCGTTTCGCAAGCCTATTAATCTTGGCGCCGGCCGGCCGCCAGACACGCCGACCGCCAAGGCACGCCGATCCCAAAGCCCATTAACCTGGATGCAATGACCCGGACATCCGACCCGGTGCCGCCGCGGCCCGCCGAGCAGTTGCGCGCCGACGCGCGCCAGAATCATGCCCGCCTGATCGCCGCGGCCACGGCCGCGTTCGCGGAGAAGGGTGCCGACGCGCCGCTCGAGGACATCGCCCGGCGCGCCGGGCTGGGCATCGGCACCCTCTACCGGCATTTCCCCACCCGGCTCGACCTGCAGGCGGCCGTCTTCCGCAGCCAGGTGGGCACGGTCTGCGGGGAAGCGGACGCGCTGATCGAGACCTTGTCGCCCGAGCAGGCCTTCGGCGGCTGGGTGCGCTCGCTGGCCGGTTACCTGGTGACCAAGCGCGGCCTGTCGCACGCGCTGATCGAGGCGGTCGGCATCGAGTCCGAACTGATCTCTTCCTGCTGGATGGCGATGCGCCAGACCACCGAGCGACTGCTGACCAACGCGCAGCGAGCCGGTGTCATCCGGCCGGATGTGGATGCGACGGACGTGATGCGGCTGGTGCACGGGGTGACAGTGAGCTCGGAGAAAACGCCGGAACGGGCCGACATGCTACTGTCCGTCATGCTCGACGGCCTCCGCGCGGTACGTTCCTAAGGCGCCGGCCGGGTCAGATGTCGGGCGGGCGGTTCTCGTAAGGGGTACTGAGGACGACGGTGGTCCGGGTGGAGACGCCTCCTGTGGTGCGGATCTGCTGGAGCAGGTCTTCGAGCGCGGCCGGGGAGGTCACCCGCACTTTGAGGATGTAGTTCTCGTCGCCCGCGACGCTGTGGCAGGCCTCGATCGCCGCCAGGTGCTCGAGCCGCTGCGGCAGGTCATCGGGGGCGGCGGCGTCGAACGGTTTGATGGACACGAAGGCCGTCAGCGGCAGGCCCACGTCGTCCGGGTCGAACACGGCGACATAGCCCCTGATTACGCCGTCCTGCTCGAGCCTGCGCACCCGCTGGTGTACCGCGGATACGGAAAGGCCGGCTTGCCTGGCCAGCTCGGTGAAGCTCATCCGCCCGTTGCGGGTCAGCAGCGACACGATCTTGCGGTCGATCTCTTCCACGTGGTCACGTTAGCGCCAACGGTTCCACGCTGCGACTTCATCACAATATAACGAAATGGTCACGAAGTTTACGCTAATGTAACATCGCTGTTCACGTACTTAGCAGCACGTCACGCCGAGGTTACGCTGCCGCCATGGCACAGATCATCATGGAGCACGTGGAAAAAGCGTATGCAGGCGGCGTGAAGGCTATCAACGACCTGAGCCTTGACATCAGAGACGGCGAGTTCATGGTATTCGTCGGTCCTTCCGGGTGCGGCAAGTCCACCGCGCTGCGGTCCATCGCCGGGCTCGAGGAGATCACCGGCGGCACGATCCAGATCGGTGACCGGGTGGTCAACGACCTGCCGCCGAAGGACAGGGACATCGCCATGGTGTTCCAGAACTACGCGCTCTACCCGCACATGACGGTCGAGCAGAACCTGGCGTTCGGCCTGCAGCTGCGCAAGACGCCCGAGGACGAGATCAAGCGCCGGGTCGACGAGGCCGCCAAGATGCTGGGCCTGGAGCCGTACCTCAAGCGCAAGCCGGGTGCGCTGTCCGGCGGCCTGCGGCAGCGGGTCGCGATGGGACGCGCCATCGTCCGCGAGCCGCAGGCCTTCCTGATGGACGAGCCGCTGTCCAACCTGGACGCCAAGCTGCGCGTATCCATGCGGGCCTCGCTCAACCAGCTGCACGAGCGGCTCGGCGTCACCACCGTCTACGTGACGCACGACCAGGTCGAGGCCATGACGCTCGGCAACCGCGTCGCCGTCCTGCGGGACGGACGGCTGCAGCAGGTCGACACGCCGCAGACCCTGTTCGAGGCGCCGGTGAACCTGTTCGTGGCCGGCTTCATCGGCTCCCCGGCGATGAACTTCGTGAACGCGGACCTGGTCCGGGACGACGGCGCGGCGGTCACGTTCGCAGGCTACAAACTCAAGGTCCCGCCCCAGGTCCTCGACAGCAAGCTCGGGCTCGCGGACTACTTCGGCAAGAAGGTCATCCTTGGCATCCGGCCGTCCGACTTCGATGACGCCGTCAGCGACCGCCAGTGGGGCACCATGCGGGTCATCGCGGGCGTCACCGAGGAGCTCGGCAGCGAGATCAATGTGATCTTCACCATCGACGCGCCATACGTGGAGCACGCCAGCATCGCCGAGGCCACCGAGGCCACCGAGGCCAGCGAGGACGAGGACGAGGCGACGGCCGCCCTGGCCGGCGGCAAGTCGCTGTGGACGGCGCGGGTCTCCAAGGAGAGCAGGGTCAAGCACGGGGGCCCGCTCGAGCTGAGCGTCGACACCCGCTACCTGCAGTTCTTCGACCCGGACAGCGGCCTGTCAATCGGCCATCCGAAGGCCTCGGCCGTGCTGGCGGAGCAACCGGCCTAGGCGGCAAGCACCCATCATGGACGGCTGCGGTCCGGGCGCCACCCTGGTGCCCGGGCCGCAGCAGTCAGCGGACCGTGGGAAACTGTAAGGATGCAGCGGAATCCGGAGGAACTCTACGAGCTCGGTCCGGCCGCGCCCGACATCGCAGCCGCACCGATGTTGCACTACCTGGAGGGCTTCATCGATGCGGGGACCGCGGGCCGCCTGCTCGCCGAGCACCTACTGCGCGCCTTCCCGCACGAGACGGTGGCGCGGTTCGACACTGACAGGCTGATCGACTACCGGTCGCGGCGCCCGCTGATGACCTACGACAACAGCCGCTGGGAGAGCTACGACCCGCCGGAGCTGGCCCTGCACCTCCTGCACGACCAGGGCGGGCGCCCCTTCCTGCTATTGACAGGGCCGGAGCCCGATCACGAGTGGGACCTGTTCACCAGGGCCATGCTGGCCATCGCGACCCGGCTCGACACCGGTCCCGCGATCAGCTTCCTGGGCATCCCGGCGGGCATGCCGCACACCCGGCCACTCGGGGTGATCGCGCACGCCACCCGCGAGGAACTGCTGGCCGACCACCAGCGGCTGCCGAGCCGGATCCAGGTACCGGGCAGCGCTCCCGCCCTGCTCGAGCTGCGTTTCGGTGAGGCAGGCCGGGACGCGCTCGGTTTCGCCGTGCAGGTGCCGCACTACCTGGCCCAGGCCGTCTATCCCCCGGCTGCGCTGGCCCTGCTCGACTCGGTGACCACCGCCACCGGGCTCGACCTGCCCGATGCCGAGCTGCGCGAGGCCGCGGACCGCACCAACGAGGCGATCGAGCGGCAGGTCGAGGAGTCGGCCGAGGTCACGGAGTTGGTGCGCGCGCTGGAGCAGCAGTACGACACCGCGGCCGAGAGCCAGCAAGCCGGATCAGATGAGGCGGGCGGCCTGCTGGCCGACGGCGAGGCCATGCCCACCGCCGACGAGCTGGCCGCGCAGTTCGAGCGCTTCCTGGCCGAGAACCAGGACCGCACCGATCCGCCGGGCGGGTCCCCGGAGCGTCCCTAGCCGACGACCACCAGTTCGCGCGGCGCGTGGTTCAGCCGCTCGTAGCCGTCCTCGGTGCAGACCACGATGTCCTCGATCCGCGCGCCGTGCGGTCCGGGGTAGATCCCGGGCTCTACCGAGAACGCCATGCCCGGCTCGAGCGGCTCGCTGTTGCCGGCCACGATGTAGGGGTCCTCATGCGCTTCAAGCCCGATGCCGTGGCCGGTCCGGTGGAAGAACGCCTGCCCGAAGCCGGCCCTGGTGATCGGCTCGCGCGCCGCCGCGTCAACCGACTCTGCCGTCACGCCGGGCCGCACCGCCGCGCACGCCGCCTGCTGGGCGTCGTACAGGACCTTGTAGTAGGCCGTGAACTCGGCCGGCGGCTCGCCGAGGGCGTAGGTGCGGGTGCTGTCCGAGCAGTACCCGGACGGCATCGTGCCGCCGATGTCGACCACCACGACATCCCCGGCGGCCAGCACGCGGTCCGAGACCTCGTGGTGCGGGCTCGCGGCGTTCGGCCCGGATCCGACGATGACGAAGTCCACGGTGGCGTGCCCTTCGGCGAGGATCGCCTCGGTGATCACTGATCCCACGGCCCGTTCGGTCAGCCCGGGCCGCAGCCAGCCGGGGACGCGCGCGTGCACCCGGTCGATGGCGGCGCCGGCCTCGCGGAGGGCCGCGACCTCGGCCGGGGTCTTCCTGATCCGCAGCGCCCGCAGCGCGCCACCGGCCAGCGCCAGGCGCGCGGCAGGCAGCGCGTCGCGGAATTTCAGCACCGACAGCGCCCACATCCGGTCGGACAGGCCGACCGCCGAGACGTTCCCGAGCCTGGCCGCCACCAGCTGGAACGGGTCGTCGGTCTCCTCCCAGGGAATCATCTCCAGGCTGAGCGGACCGGCCGGGGAGGCCTGCGCCGCGGCCAGCTCCAGGCGCGGCACGAACAGCGCCGGGTCGCCCTCCGCCGGGACTGCCAGGCAGGTCAGCCGCTCAAGCTGCTTGGCGTCATAGCCGATGACGTACCTCAGGTCCGGGCCAGGGGTCAGCAGCACCGCGTCGAGCCCGGCCGCAGCGGTTGCCTCGCGCACCTGGTCGAGCCGGCCCGCAGGATACAGTTCGTCGATCGTCACGGGATCGATGTTATGGCCGCGACGCTAGGCCTGGGAAACCGCGGTGACGAACCGGCTCAGCGAGGACCCGAGGCCCCACCGCTCGCCGAGTTCCCTCAGCCGGTCGGCGTCGGCGGGCACCACCGGGAGCTTCCCGTCAATGTCGGGCAGCGGGGCGTCGTCGGCGCAGTTGACCACCGACAGGGCGACGTCCAGGTAATCCCGGGCCTTCTCGAGCTTGTCCCGGCTGCCGCGCGGGAACCCGCCGTGGCCGGCGTCCAGGGCGGTGGTGATCCCCTCGATGCTGCCGAACGTATTGATCAGCGCGGCCGCGGTCTTCTCCCCCACGCCCGGCACGCCGGGCAGCCCGTCGCTCGGGTCGCCGCGCAGCGCAGCGAAGTCGGCGTAGGCGCGGCCCGGGATGCCGTACTTCGCGGTCACCGCGGCCTCGTCGATCACGTCCATGTTGAGCAACCCGCGCACGGTATAGATGACCCGGACGCCTCGCGCGTCATCGACGAGCTGAAACAGGTCCCGGTCGCCCGTGACCACGTCCACCGGGTCGGCCGACCGGGCAGCCAGCGTGGCCATTATGTCGTCTGCCTCGTACCCCGCCTGGCCGGCGACCGCCAGCCCCGAGGAGTGCAGCACCTCTTCGATCACCGGGATCTGCGCGGCCAGCCCGGGCGGTGTCTCCTCCGAGGTGCCGTCGGCGGCAAGCCGGTGTGCCTTGTACGAGGGCACCGCCGCGACGCGGAAGGCCGGCCGCCAGTCCGCGTCCCAGCACGCGACCAGCCGGCTCGGCTGCCTGGCCCGCACCAGCCGGCCGATCATGTCGAGCAGCCCGCGCACCGCATTGACCGGGGTGCCGTCCGGCGCCCGGACGGTGTCCGGGACCCCGAAGAACGCGCGGTAATAAAGTGACGCGGTATCAAGCAGCATCAGCGAGCCCATCCTGCCATCCTGCCAGGACCTCTGATCGTGTGTCGTCTGGCGTCGTTTCTGGCGCCTAACGGCACATGATCACGCTCGGCCGCGGTTAGAGCGCGGGGCTGGAGTTCGCGGGGCTGGAGTCACAGCAGGACGACCTGGCCATCCACGATCTTGATCCGCCTCCTCGGCAGCGGGGCGGGCGCGGGACCGGTCACCACGGCACCGGTGGTGATCTTGAACTCGCTGCCGTGGCAGGGACAGTCGATGGTGCCGTTGGCGACCTCGCTCACGATGCAGCCCACGTGCGTGCACACGGCGCTGAATGCCCGGTACTGGCCGCGCGTCGGCTGGGTCACGACCACCTTCGCGGCGGTGTAGATCTTGCCGCCGCCGACCGGGATCTTGCTGGCGGCGCCGAGCACGGTGCCGGTGATCTTGGCGTCCTTCTTCGGCTTGCTGCTCGGCAGGCCGCCGGCCGGCGCGGGAGTGGATGGCATCCCGCCCTGCCCCGACATGGCCCCCGAAGCGCCTGAACTGGACATGCCGCCGCCCGGGCTCGACACCGCGCCGGAATTCGGCATGGCACCCTGCGCCTGGCCGCCTGGTGCTACTCCCGCTTCGTTGGCGTCGTAGGGCACGGCCGCGGTGCTGCAGCCAGCCAGTGCTCCGCCCAGCCCGGCCAGGCCCACCCCCAGCAGCGCCCCGCGTCTGGTCGGGCACGGGTGCCGCTGAGCGTCAACGCTCTCGGTTTCGCTGGCTCGCGTGGATTCGGGAGTCATCAGGATCGCGGCGTGGCGACCCGGCCTTCGGGCCGGGCAGAAACGCCGCTCCCTCCCTCCGGATAGTGGTATAATCGAACATGTCTGCGATAACCAAGCGGGCACATGCACTACCTGGCACGAACAGCGGCAGGGCATGCCGTGGCTGCGCGGGGAGGCGACGGGGCTGCCCGGCCTGTGAACCGCGAACCGACAGCGCGGCGCGGAGCCGCGGCTGGAATCCCCGCCTCCGGGCAAGTGGAGGATGTCAATGACCGCCCTTCGCTCGTCTGGGTCCGCCCCTGTGACACCGTCTTAGGGGAGGAGGCCCGTCGGCTGCCGGGCGATGAGGTGATCTGTAAGAGTCCGGTAACCGGGCGCGCAGCTGGCAGCGACGGTACGCCACACCAGCCGCGCCCGGGTCGGCAACGCGGGATTTCCGGTGCCCGCGATCGCGCCGTGCGCCGCCGGGGCAGAGCGGATTCGCCGGGGCGTCAGCTGGTCCCGTTCGGTAAATTCCCGGTCTCTTCCCCGGCCGGCCCGCCCCAGCCCGCCGCGAGCGCCGAGACCCGCCCGGCCGCGTCCGGCAGCGCCAGGCCGCGGCCGACCGCCATCCCGACCAGGTACGCGGTGAGCGGCGCGGCGGGCCTGGCCACGCCGTGAGCCACGTCGCGGGTCAGGTCGAGCACGGCCCGCAGGTCGGCGTCGGTCGGGTCGAGTCCGAGGTCCGCGCAAACCGCGGCCGTCCACTGGTCCATGGTGCTCATGAGGTCAAGCGTAGGGGCTGTGCTGTCCAGAACATCAGGGCAGCAGGCCGCCGTCGGCGGCCAGGTTCTGGCCGCTGATCCAGCCGGAATCGGGGCCGGCCAGGAAGGCCACCACGGCGGCGATGTCTTCCGGCTGGCCGAGCCGCCTGAGCGCCGTGTGAGCCACCTCATCCTCGAACGTCTCGCCCGGGTTCGCGGCCCGCAGGAGTTCGGTATCGGTAGCGCCTGGCGAGACCACGTTCGCGGTGATCCCGCGTCCGCCGAACTCGAGCGCCGCCACCGCCGTGAAGTTCTCCAGCGCGCCCTTGGCCCCGGTGTACAGCGCCCCGCCGGGCGGGTGGAGCCGGGTGTTGAGGGTGGAGATGGCGATGATCCGGCCGCCGTCGCGCAGCGCGCGGCCCGCGTGCTGGATGAGGAAGAACGGCCCCTTGGCGTGCACCGCCATGAACCGGTCGTAGACGTCCTCGGTCACCTTGTCGATCATCCCTCCCACGCCGCCGGCCGCGTTGATGACGACGATGTCCAGCCCGTCCAGGTGCTCATCGGCCAGCCCGGTCAGCCGCCGCAGGTCTTCCAGGCTGCCCTGGTCGGCCCGCACGGCGAAGGCCCGGCCGCCGTCCTCGGCGACCTCGCGGACCACCCCCTGCGCGGCGGCCTCGTTCTGCAGGTAGCTGAACACCACCGTCGCCCCGTCGGCGGCGAGCCGCTTCACGATCGCCCGGCCGATCCCTCGTGACCCGCCTGTCACCAGGGCGCCCTTACCGTTCAGTGTCCCCACGTGGCCTCCAGCCGTGCTTACGTGTCCCTGATCGGTGAAGATATCGTCAGATGGTGGCGGGAACTGACCGGCACGCGCACGGCCCGGCGTCTGGTGCGGACGCCAGGTGGCTGTCCGGTGCCCTGGCGCTGATCCTCGCCTTCATGGCCGGGGAGGTTATCGCAGGCGTGGCCGCGCACTCGCTCGCGCTGATCTCCGACGCCGCGCACATGCTGACCGATGCGGCCTCGATCGCGCTCGTGCTGGTCACCGCGCGGCTGGCCGCCCGGCCGCCGGCCGGCGGGTACACCTACGGCCTCAAGCGCACCGAGATCATGTCCGCGCAGGCCAACGGCATCACGCTGGTGCTGCTCGCCGCCTGGCTCGGCTATAACGCGATCCGGCGCCTAGTGACGCCGCCCGCCGTGGCCGGCGGCTTGGTGCTCGGCGTCGCGCTGGCCGGCGTGGTAGTCAACGTGGCGGCCACCCTGCTGATCGTGCGGGCGGGAGGCGGCCGCGGCGCACCGCGGAGCCTCAACCTGGCCGGGGCGTTCAAGCACATCGTCACCGACCTGTACGCGTTCGCGGCGACCGCGGTGGCCGGGGCGGTCATCCTGCTGACGGGGTTCGACCGGGCCGACGCCATCGCCACGCTCGTCGTGGTGGCGCTGATGCTGTACGCGGGCGCCGGGCTGATCAGACAGTCCGGGCGGATCTTCCTCGAGGCGGCGCCGGCCGGGCTCGACCCGGCGGCGGTCGGCGCGGCGATGGCAGCCCGCCCGCACGTCACCGAGGTCCATGACCTGCATATCTGGGAGATCACCTCGGGCATGCCGGCCGCTTCCGCGCACGTGCTGGTCGCGCCGGGCGAGGACTGCCACGCGGTCCGCGCCGACCTGGTGGCCTACCTGAGCCGCGAGTACGGCATCACGCACGCCACCCTCCAGGTCGACCACGCCGGCCTGCCTGCCGCACCCGGCGTGATCGCGGTCAGCGAGGAGCATTGCGACGACCCGCACGACGCGCACGGCCCGGCCTACCGTCCGGGCGACGGCCGGTAGGCGCGCAGGTGCTCGGCCAGGAAGCCGAGCAGGGTCGCGCCGGGCGGCTGGCCGAACCACCGGGCGTGCCCGGTCAGGTACTCATAGGCCAGGTCGGCGTGGGCCGGCGAGACCGCCACCCCGGTAAAGTAGTCCAACTCGGACAGCGCGTACTCGAGGTGGACGACGGGCAGCAACCGGGGCAGCGCGGCGACTTCGGCGCCGCTTAGCGGCCGCACCGTCTGGTATCCGTCCAGGATGACGGCCGCGGCGGCGAGGTCGGCGGTGGCCGTACCGGTCTCCGGCAGGTCGAGCCAGCTCACCACCGCGCGCTCGAGTGCCAGGGCCAGGTCGTGTACGGCGTAAGTCCGGTTGGCCAGCCCGAAGTCGAAGATGCCGGCCACCAAGGCGTCCGGCGCGGCAGAGGTCCAGGTGAGGTTAGACGGATGCTAGTCGCCGTGCCCCCACTGCGAGGGCAGCGCGGCCAGCAGCGGCGCGGCGTCCCGGATCAGCGGGGCCAGGCACGCCTCGAAGTCCGCGGGCCAGCGACGCCCGGCCAGGTAAGCGGCCAGCGCGGGTCGCGCGGTCACCAGCCGGTTCACCGCCGCGGGCGGGTCGGCCGCGCTGATGACCTGGCAGGAGTTCATCAGCACCGCGGCCGGGCGCGCGGGGAGGTCGAAATCTGCCGCGGCCAAGTGCAGGCGGGCCAGCGCAGCGCCGGCTGCGTAGGCGTGGCCGAGACTGGCGTACGGCGACCAGCTGACCGCGTCCCGGTACAGGTCGACGCCGTTCGCGACCTGGTGGGCCTCGTAGCAGAAGTCCCCGCGCCGCAGCACGGACTGGACCCCTTGACCGTCGGCCAGCCGCAGCACGGCCGGGACCGGCTGTGCCCGCATCCGCAGGTGGCCGGCGAAGGCGTGTTCGGCCGCGAGCTGGGCGGGAGTGCGGACGCTGAGGTGGTGGCGCTTGACGAAGACCGTCGCGTCGCCGTGCCGGACCAGCGCGGCGGCGGACATCGGGCGCGGGCTGCGCCAGGTCACCACGGGCTGGCGGCCCAGGCCGCCCGGGTCGCCCGCCCGGCCCAGGACGCCGCGCAGCTCGTCGTCGGTCAGCGGCGGCCAGCCGGGTTCGGCCAGCTCACGGCCCATGCCGTGGACGGCGTGCGTCCTGCCCTGGCCTTCGCTCACCGGTCCCCCGGTTCACGGCGGAGCCAGCGGGCCAGCCCGCCGGCCAGCAGGGTGACCGCCGCGGCGCCGGGGACGGTGACGAAGGTCGTCGTCCGCGGTGGTCGCCTGGTCACTGGTGGTCGCCGCCCGTCCTGGCCGGCGCTACCCGCCGATCGCGGACATGGGGCGGTCGGGCTGCAGGAACGACGGATCGTTGATGCCGTGACCGGGCAGCTTGACCGCGACGGCGCGCCGCCACGCCTCGGCCAGCTCGGCGTCGCTCGCACCGGCGCGCAGCGGGCCGCGCAGGTCGCTTTCCGTCCGGGCGAACAGGCAGTTGCGGACCTGGCCGTCGGCGGTCAGCCGGACCCGGTCGCAGTTCCCGCAGAACGGCCGGGTGACCGAGGCAATCACGCCGACCCGGGCCGGGCCGCCGTCGACTAGGAAGGCCTCAGCCGGAGCGGAGCCACGCTGCCGCGGGTCATCGGGGGTGAGGGTGAACTCGCGGCCGAGCGCGGCGAGGATCTCTTCGGCCGTGACCATCTCGGCCCGTTTCCAGCCGTGCTGGGCGTCCAGCGGCATCTGTTCGATGAACCGCAGCTCGTACCCGGCCTCGAGGCAGAACCTGAGCAGCGGCACGGTCTCGTCTTCGTTCAGGTCCCGCATGAGCACGGCGTTGACCTTGACCGGCCCGAGCCCGGCCGCGGCGGCGGCCACCAGGCCGTCGAGCACGTCCGGCAGCCGGTCCCGGCGGGTGAGCTTGCGGAACGTCTCCGGGCGCAGCGTATCCAGCGACACGTTGATCCGGTCGAGCCCGGCCGTGCGCAGGGCCGCGGCGCTGCCCTTGAGCCCGATGGCGTTGGTGGTCAGCGAGATCTCCGGGCGGGGGCGCAGCTCCGCCGTGCGGGCGATGATCCCGGCCAGCCCGCGCCGCAGCAGCGGCTCGCCGCCGGTGAACCGGACCTCGCGGATACCGAGCAGCTCGACCCCGATCCGGATCAGGCGCACGACCTCGTCGTCGGTCAGCTGATCGGGAGCGGGGAGCCAGTCGAGACCTTCGGGTGGCATGCAGTAGGCGCACCGCAAGTTGCACCGGTCGGTGAGCGATACGCGCAGATCAGTGGCGATCCGCCCGAAGGAGTCAGACAGCATCGTCCCAGCCTACGCGCGTTGACAACCACCCATTGGTCCTCATGGCGCCTCCTGCCACTGGCCCGGAAGCCAGAAATTGCCCGGCGCAATAGCACCTTGCGCACCGTCAACCGCGGTGAACCATCCCGTAGGCTCGCTCGGCCCTCAGCCGGACGACCAGGCGCCGGTCACGGACCATGGCCGCACGGTAGTCATCCCAGTCCGGGTGCTCGCCCTGCACCGCACGGTACAGATCGATCAGCTCCTCCACGGCCGCGTCATGCGGGTCCTGGGCCACCGCCGACAGCTCGGCGTGCCCGTCCACCACGACGTAGGACCAGAAGTCGCCGCTGGTGACGTAGAAGCTGACCCGCGGGTCGCGACGCATGTTACGCGTCTTAGCGCGGTCATCGGTGGTGGAGATCTTGATGGTCTGCTCCCCGGTGTACCAGGCATAGTTCACGTTGGACAGCTGCGGCCACCCGCCTTTCCTGAGGGTGACCAGCACTCCCTGCCGCTGCCCGGCAATCAGCTCAGCAAACCGGCCCTCGATCATGCGGCAAGAACAACCGCTGCCCACCCGATGTTCCGCCCAGGCACCGCGGGGCTAGCCGGGTGGTTCGCGGAACGCCTCGCGGACCGCGCGGGCCTGCCGTGACATGGTGTCGATCTCGGCGATGCCGTGCTCGTCGGCGGCAGTCCGGGCGAGCATGTCCAGGTGCTGTCGGCTGACCTCGGCCAGCACTGCGGCCTGCCGCCAGTCGCGGTAGGCGGCGTCGGCCTCGCGAACTTCGGCCGCGTAGCCCTCCAGCGCGCCGACCCGGGCGGCGACGCTGGCCTCCGCGAGCTCCGCGGCCTGGACCTGGTGATCGAGCACCGCCGCGGTCTGCGGGCCGGCGCCGTCAGCCGACAGCCTGGCCCGCGTGGCCCGGAGCCGGGCCTGCTCGCGCAGTATGAGGGCGATGTCCCATTCTTGGCCGGCCAGGGCCAGGCTCACGGCTGGGGCGTCGAGCAGGCCAGCCTGGTAGATCTCGGAGGAGGTGACGCCGTCGACCGCATCCTGGGCGCGCCACAGCAGCACCCTGGACCGCCCGTCGAAGTCGGCGGCGGTCAGGTAGCGCCCGTGGTAGGTACGCGCGGCCACATCGGCTGGCGCCCTGCCGCCGGGCTGGCCGAAACGGACGATCCGGGTGACGAATACCACGGCGGTGATGATCGCGAGGATCTCCGCGAGGAACAGCCCGTAACGGCCCGAAACAGACTGCCAGCCGACCGGATTCTGGAAGATCAGGGTCCCGATGGCCAGCGGGGTGGCGCCGCCGATGGCGACGAACGCGGCGGCGGTCATGCCCATGACCGCCCCGTCGATCGTCGCGCCGCGCTTGTCGGGGTCGGTGGGCAGGTAGTCGCGGTTCCGGGCGGGCCGGGCATGGCACGCGGGGGTCAGCAGCGTGCCCGGGGCGGTCAGCAGCGCGCGCTCGAGACCGGGGATGCCGGGATCGACGGCGGGCCGCCGCAACATGGCGTCGGCCCACGCCGAGTCGTGCTGATCATCCATCGGCCGGCTCCGGAAAGCAGGTGAGTTGCGTCCAGGATATCGCCGCTGGCCGGTCAGTCCGGTGCTCGTGCCGGCACCCGTTCTGTGACGGGCGGCGGGGCCGAGCTGGTACCTGACGGCAGCCGGGCGGTCAAGGCCAGCGCCAGCAGGGCCACGGCCGCCGCGGCGGCGAACGCGGCGGTGATGCCCAGCCGCAGGTTGCTGTCCGCGACAGCGGCCACGGCGGCGCCGCCCACGCCGATGCCGATCGCGGTGCCGAGGACGTCGGCCAGGTTCAGTGAGGCCGAAGCCTGTCCCTCCTGCCCGGGCGGCGCCTTCTGCAGCATCAGCAGCGACAGCGGCGCATACGCCAGCCCCATGCCCAGGCCCGCGACGGTCCACGCCGCTAGGCCCTCGGCCACCGGCACGGCCGGTTGCAGCATCAGGACCATCCCGGCGATGCCAACCAGGATGATCACCAGCCCGATGCGCACCAGGCGGCGCGCTTCCCAGGCGTCACTGAGGCGGGCCTGCATCCAGGCGCCAGCCGTCCAGGCCAGCGTGGCGCCGGTGACCGCGATGCCAGCCACCACCGGGCTGCGGTGGCGCACCGCCGTCACTGCCAGCGTCACGTAGGCGTCGGCGCCGAAGAACGCGAACGTCAGCAAGCCGCGGCTGGCAATCGTGGCGGGAAGCCCGGGACGTCCGGTCAGGGTCCCGGGCGGGACCAGGCGGCGCAGCGCGGGCAGCCCGGCCACGGCGCCGACCGCGATCAGCGCGAGACCGGCCAGTACGGCGCCGGATCCGGCCGCCAGGCTCAGGCCGGCCAGGATCATCGCCGCCCCGGCGGCCGTGCGGAGACCGTCGGTCAGCCGGTGCTCCTGCGCCTGCGACGCGGCGGGCGGGCCGAGCCGGATCAGCGCGGGCACGGCGATCGACCCGGCCACCGCGACCACCGGCAGCAGGCCCAGGAACACCCACCGCCACCCGAACAGGCGCGCCACCTCAGCGCTGATCGCCGGGCCGGCCAGCCCGGGCGCGACCCAGGCGGTGGACAGGACCGCCATCATCCGGGCCCGCAGCGTCTCGGGCAGGGTCCGGCCAATGGTGGCGTAGGCCACCGAGGGCACTGCCCCCGCGCCCAGGCCCTGGAGCACCCGGCCCGCCACCAGTACGCCCATCGAGGGAGCCAGACCCGCCACGGCCAGCCCGGAGCCGAAGAGCACCACCCCGGCCACGAACGGAACCGCCGGCCCCCGGCGATCGGCCTCCCGGCCGGCCGCCACGATGCCGACCACGCTGCCCAGCATGAACCCGCTGAACACCCACCCGTACAGGCGCAGACCCCCCAGGTCCCGGGCGACGACGGGCATCACCGTCACCACGGCCAGGGCTTCGGACGCGACGAAGGTGATCGTCAGGACCAGGCCGACGGTCAGCGCCCGCCGCTGCGGCGCCCACAGCCCCGGCACCTGGCCCTCGCTCATCGCCTTTACCCTGTTCATCTCCGGCCGCCCTGCCGTTTCCCGAGCCTAAGCGCACCCGTGGCATCGGCGGCGAAACTGTCCCTGAGGTAAGGAGCGGTGTGGCGCCGGCAGATGTCAGCGGTGCCTGGTGAACCGCCTGCGGTAGACGATGCTTCCGGCGCCGGCCAGTATCGCCGCCGTGCCGAGCCCGAAGAGCAGGGCGTCCTGCAATCCGGCCGTGCCCCCGCCGCCGGTGGGCGGGGCGACGGTCGGGACCTCGCTGGTTGACGAGGTGGCCGGGGCAGCGGCCGTTTCCGTCACGGTAACCGTGGCCGTCGGGGTACTCGTGCTCACGCCGGGCGTGCCGGAGGCAGTGGTGCTGCCGGACGTGACGCCGGAGGAGGGCGTGAAGCCACCGGAAGCAGGCGCGGTCGCCGTGCTCGTGGTGGTCACTGACGGCGTGAAGGTGGGCACAGTCGGCGTCGAAGAGGACCCGCTGCAGGCGGAAACGGCCACCGGAGCCAGGAGGGTCAGAGCGCCCCAGCACACGACGGTCAGCCTCGCGCGAAGGGCCGTCCCCGCAATCGTGGTTGGCACCTTCATGGGACCTCCTCATGCGCCCGGCAGATGACGACTGTTTTTCCCGGTCCCGGCGTCAGAAACCGGGAACGGAAGGGAAAACGCATGACTGATCCGGTCGCCGCCCGCGCGGCCGCAGGCAGGCCCCCGAAAACGCCGACGGCCGTAAAGGCAAGGCCGGTGGCCGGCGCAGACTTCAATGGCTTGTTTACCATCGGAATATTAGGCTAACTGAGTAGAACATCCTGAGGAAGGGATGGCGGCATTGCCGGATGCGGCGTGGCGGCGCATAGCCGGGTTCCGTGTGGTCGTCTCGTGGCCGCAGGCTGGCTACGCCACGCCGCCCACCCCGGTACGAAACCTGCCGGCCCGGGTGGCCGGCATTGCCGGGGTCCTGCTCATCGCGATCGGGACCATCGTCCTGGGGGTCGCCGTCGCTGCCCAGGTGCACGCGCCGCAGCCGCCGCACTCAGCAGCGGGCGTTATCGGGTCATCAGCCCGCGGGCCATCGCTGCCGCGCTCGCTGCCGGTGTCGGTGGACATCCCGGCCATTGGCGTGGACTCGGAGCTGCTGCACCTCGGACTCAACTCCGATGGGACGATCCAGGTGCCATCGCTCGAAACGAGCTCCGATAAGGCGGCATGGTACAAGTACTCGGCGACGCCCGGCCAGATCGGGTCATCGGTCATCGAAGGTCACCTCGACAGTTATCAAGGGCCCGCCGTCTTCTTCCGCCTCGGGGCCCTCCGGCCGGGAGACACGGTCAATGTGACCCTCGCCGACGGGATCACGGCTATTTTCCGCGTCACGGGCGTGCGCGAGTACCTCAAATCCGGGTTCCCGGCAAAAGCCATTTACGGCGCGACCGACTTCGCCGCCCTGCGCCTTATAACTTGCGGCGGCGATTTCGACTACGCCACCGGCCATTACCTCAGTTCCACCGTCGTCTTCGCGTCCCTGACCTCCTCGCGGCCGGCCCGCGGCCAGGCCAGCTGACTACAGCAGGGAAAGGTGCCCTTCGATGTCTGGCCGGTGTTTCTTCAGGTGGCGCCACTGCGGCAAGCCATCGTTGAACCGCCGGTAGCAGGGGCGCCGTGGCGTGATACCAGGCCCGTTCGGCCCCAAAACGGGCGGGCGGACCGACACACCGGCCGGTCCGCCCGATACCCGTCTGGATCAGACTGCGGCCGCCGCGGCCAGCGCCCGTCCGGTCAGCACCCTGGCCAGGTGCCGACGGTAGTCGGGTGCTCCGTGCAGGTCGCCCGGCGGATTCGTGCCCTCGTCCGCGTGGCCGGCCGCGGCCCGCAGCGCGTCGCGGCTGGCCTCGGCCCCGGCCGCGGCGCCTTCCGCTGCCGTGGCCCGGACCGGAATCGGTCCCATGTTGGTGAGCCCGATCCTGGCCTCGGCGACGGACCCGTTGGACCGCCGGACTAGCGCGGCGACGCCGACGGTCGCCCACGCCTGCACGGTCCGGTGGAACTTCTCGTACCGGTAGCCCCACCCGGGCCCGAGCTTGGGTACCCGGATCGCGGTCAGGATCTCGTTCGGCTCCAGGCTGGTGGTCAGATAGTCGACGAAGAAGTCCGCCGCGGGGATCTCGCGCTCGCCGCCAGGGCCCCTGACGATCAGGGTGGCATCAAGCGCCAAGACGACGGCGGGCAGGTCGCCGGCCGGGTCGGCGTGCGCGAGCGCGCCGCCCAGCGTGGCGCGGTGACGGACCGCCGGGTCGGCGATCATCCCGGCGGTCTGCGCGAACAGCCCGCTGTGCTCCGCCACCAGCGGGTCGTGGATCAGCTGGTACAGCGTGGTCCGCGCGCCGATCACCAGCGCGTCCCCGGCGTCGGTGACGCCTTGGAGTTCGGCTAGGCCGCCCACGTCGACCAGCAGTTCCGGGTAAGCCAGCCGCAGGCGCAGCAGCGGGAGCAGGCTCTGCCCGCCGGCGATGACCTTCGCGTCCTCCCCGCCGCCGGCCAGGGCGCTGACCGCCTCGTCCAGCGAGCCGGGACGGACGTAGTCAAACTTGGCCGGGATCATGCCGCGCCTCCGGTCTGCTGTGCGTTGCTCTGGGCGGTCTGGATCGCGCGCCAGACCCGTTCGGGCGTGCAGGGCATGGGGACGTCGTCGACGCCAAGCGGCCGCAGCGCGTCGACGATCGCGTTGACTACCGCGGGAGTCGAGGCGATCGTGCCCGCCTCGCCGACGCCCTTGACCCCGAGCCGGTTAGCGGCCCGGCTCTCGGTCCGGCCGGTGACATAGGACGGCAGGTCGGCGGCCGACGGGACCAGGTAGTCGGCCAGCGTGGAGGTGACCAGGTTGCCGTCGTCGTCGTAGACCGCCTCCTCGTACAGGGCCTGCGCGATGCCCTGGGCGAGGCCGCCGTGGACCTGGCCCTCGACGATGAGCGGGTTGACCACGGTGCCGATGTCGTCCACGCACACGTACGACCGGATCTTGACGAAACCGGTCTCGGTGTCGACTTCGGTCGCACACAGGTGCGTGCCGTGCGGGAAGGAGAAGTTGTCCGGGTCGTAGGTGGCATCGGCGTCAATGCTCGGCTCGACCCCTTCGGGCAGGTTGTGCGCCGCGAAGGTGGCCAGGGCGATCTCGCCGATCGTGACGCCCTTGTCCGGGTCGCCGCGTACCGAGAACCGCCCGGGTGACCATTCCAGGTCGTCGGCCGAGGCCTCAAGCAGGCCGGCGGCGATCACCTTGGCCTTCTCGATGACCTTGTCGCAGGCCGAGACCAGGGCCATCCCGCCCACCGCCAGCGACCGGGAGCCGTAGGTGTCCATGCCCTTGGGCGAGACCTGAGTGTCGCCGTGCAGCACCCGGATGTCCTCGAACGGCACGCCGAGCTGGTCGGCGACAATCTGGCTCCACGCCGTCTCGTGCCCCTGGCCGTGCGCGCTCGATCCGGTGACGACCTCCACCTTGCCGGTGGGCAGCATCCTGATCGACGCCTGCTCCCAGCCACCGGCGCCGTAGGCCAGCGAGCCGAGCACGCGGGACGGGGCCAGCCCGCACATCTCGGTGAAGGTGGAGACGCCGAGCCCGAGCTGCACCGGGTCACCGCTCGCCCGCCGCTGCTCCTGTTCCTTGCGGAGCTCGTCGTAGCCGAACAGTTCCTTCGCCTTGGCCGTGGCCGCCTCGTAGTTGCCCGAGTCGTAGGTCAGGCCGGCGATGGTGGTGAACGGGAACTCCTCGTGCGTGATCCAGTTCCGCTCCCGCACCGCCAGCGGGTCCAGGCCCAGGTGCGCGGCGAGTTCGTCCATCATCCGCTCGATGCCGAAGGTGGCCTCGGGCCGGCCCGCGCCCCGGTAGGCGTCGGTGGGCATCTTGGTGGTGAAGATCCCCGTGCACTTGAACGAGTAGGCCTCCATCTTGTAGATGGCCGGGAACATGAAGGCACCGAAGAGCGGGACGCCCGGCGTGACCAGCATGAGGTACGCGCCCATGTCGGCCAGCAGGTCTACATCCAACCCGCGGATCCGGCCGTCGTCGTCGGCTGCGATCCTGAGCCGCTGCCACTGGTCGCGGCCGTGGTGCACGGTCATGTTGCCCTCGCTGCGCGATTCGGTCCACTTGACCGGACGGCCTAGCTTGCGGGCGATCAGGACGGCCAGCACCTCTTCCGCCGTGACCTGGAGCTTGGATCCGAAACCGCCGCCGACGTCCGGCGCGATGACCCGGATGTTCTGTTCACCGATGCCGGTGACCAGGGCGAGCATGACCCGCAGCACGTGCGGGATCTGGGTCGCTGACCACAGCGTGAACTCCCCGGCAACGCTCGAGCAGACCACCGCGCGCGGCTCCATCGCGGCCGGGATCAGCCGCTGCT
>Ga0074046_10000233_pt1 | contig 49042 bp, 46 predicted proteins | sample BogForMeECP23OM3_FD_94441 | JGI IMG/M metagenome (GOLD analysis project Ga0074046, IMG submission 94441) | Bog forest soil microbial communities from Calvert Island, British Columbia, Canada - Bog Forest MetaG ECP23OM3 | ecosystem: Environmental > Terrestrial > Soil > Wetlands ... | reverse complement strand
GAGCATGGACTGCACGAGGGCGCGCACCGGCCCGTCGAGTTCAAACCTTGCGAGCACGACCCAGAGCCACGCCAGCATCGTGGCCCACATCAGCGCGCGATTGACACGCCGCTCAATCGGCTCGCGCTTCGACCCCACCACGCGCAAGCGACGGAGCAGCCGCGTGCGCAGGCCGTAGGTCACGAGTCCCTGGGCGGCCCGCAAGGAGGCGTACAGCCCAAGCCCGGTGTAGACCGCCCAGAGCGTTCCGCCACCGAGCAGGCGTCCGAGCTGCATGAAGCCGCAGGCGCCGGTGACGAGCGCCACTGCGAAGCCGAGAAACAGGATGCGCGCGGCAATCCCGATCCGCCGAAGCGCAGCCAGCTGACTCTCGCTCAGCGCGACCCGCTCGAGCCGAGCGGGTCGCAAGACCCACGCCATGAGCACGCAAGCGGCCACCATCTCCACGAGAAAGAGGATCTGTTCGAGGACCGGAGACGGAGAGCTGAAGAAACGGATCCGATCCGTCAAAAAGAAGCCCGCAAAAACGTAGAGCGCGGGCACGAGTCCGGGATGCAGGTAGGCGCGAACGACACGAAGCACGGGCACGAGGGCGATCAGCGACACCGCTTGTCGCGGCATTTGCGGGAGCTCGGGATGGATCCATCCCGTTGCGATCGCGGTCAAGACGAAGGCGCTGGAATACGGCAGCTGGAAGACGCGCGTGGCCGGCTCAAGGGCTGGCTCACGTTCGACAATCCGGCGCGCGCGCACGCGGCCGCTTCGAAACAGTGCAGCCAGGACCAGCAGGAGCAGGAGTTGTGCCACAAGGCGCGGCTGGTTCTCCGTCACATACTGACGAAAGTCCTTGAAGTCCGATCGAAGCTCATCCCTTACGTGAGTCAGAAGGCGACCGCGGATGCGCTCTGACAAGTCAATCGCCCAGATCGGATGGCTATCCCGGACCAGGATCTTCCCTACCGTCTGCTGGCGATAGGCGGTGAGACGGCTCGTCGCATCGTCGACGAGTGCAAGCTCACGCGTGACCTTATCCTGCATCGCCAGGATCTCGGCCCGACGCTTATCGATGTTCTTTTGCGTTGCGGAAAGAGCCGCGAGGCTCTCTTGCACTCGGTCAAGGACGGGCTGCGGTGCGCCCGAAGCGCGTGCATCTTCCTGGGTGCGCCGCCAAAGGTCACGGCGCTTGGCAAGCTCGCCAAGCAGGTCCTCGAGCCGTTTTGCTTGGTCGGTGAGCAAGCTGTTGCTGGTCGCAATCTCGCTACGGGTGCGGGCCCAGGAGTGCAGGAGCGTCTCCACGACGTGGAGCTGTGGCCCCTGCTCTAGGGTGCGGTCCAGATCGGCCAGCTGTTCGGCGTCCCGGTCGCTGAGGTCTGGGATCGCGTCCTGAATCGCCTTCAGCTGCGGGCTTGGTGCGAGCCCCGCCTCCACCCCGCGGAGATAGGTCGAGAGCTCCTCCGCACGACTCGCAATGTCGGGTACAGCAATCGTCGGCGGCGGTTCGGCCGGCGCGCCCGGTGTCGCAGGCGGAGCCCCTTGTGCCGCGGGAGGCGCCCCTTGTGCCGGCAGCACCGCGAGCGGCCCTGCGGCGTGCGTCGCTCGAGGCGTCGCGAGTCCCGCTCCAAAGAGGAGGACGAGGGCGGCGGCCGCAGCGCGGCCGCAGCGCCGGACCACGCTAACGCATCTCCGGCGGGGTGTAGTTCTCGGTCACGCGATGGGCAGCCAGAGCGATCAGGGAGTGCGGCATGAGGCGCTGCCCCAGGTGGGCGCGCAGCCAGTTGAACCAGCCGGAGATCACCGAGGGCTGCTGGCCCAGCGCTGCAAGCGCGGTCGCGACGACGTTCGCGGCCGGCTCGGCCGCGTGCGGTAGCTCGCCCGCCAGCTCATGGAACTCGCTCTCGGTCGAGCCCGGTTCCACCACGAGCACATCGATCCCGCGTCCGCGGAGCTCCGACCAAAGCGCCTCCCCGAACAGGAGGTCAAAGGCTTTGGTGGCGGCGTACACGGCGTGAAGGGGAAGCGGTTGGCGACCGGCGACCGATCCGGTGATCAGGATCGCGCCGCGGCCACGCTCGAGCATGCGGGGGAGCAGCAGGCGTGTCACGACGACCGGAGTGCTGCAATTGAGCGTCACCATCTCCGCCAACCGGGCGGCCTCCTGCTTGTCGAAGCGGCCCGACAAGCCAAAGCCCGCGTTGTTCACGAGGACGCCGACCTCGAGATCCGCCAGCGCCGCCGCGAGCTCCTCCGGTCCCTGGAGCGTCGCAAGATCGACGGCAACGACACGGGTCGCGACGCCGTATTCCTTTTCGAGCTCGAGGGCGAGGGCCTTCAGCCGGTCTTGGCGGCGCGCGGTGAGGACGCACGAGAATCCCGCCCGCGCAAGCTGGCGGGCGAACTCCGCGCCGATCCCCGCCGAAGCACCCGTCACGACTGCCCACCCCGGGTAGCGCTGCGAGAGTGCGCCAGGCTCGCGCTGAAACAGCGGGCGACTGCGCCAGAGCGCCACGGCGAGCGCACCCACGAGAAGAAGCAAGGTAAGCCCGAAGGCCCAGCCGCGGAGGCCCGGCGACGTGCGCACGCTCCAGATGCACAGGCTGAGCGCCACTTGTGACGCGTACAGCGCCGCCCAAGGATGCATCCAGGGTCGCATACGCCAGAACCCGTAGGTGCCGGCGCCGTAGATGAACCAGTGGAGCGGGTTCGTGAGCTTGGCGGCCCAGCCATGAAACGCGTAGCCGAGGAACACCTCCGCGTCGCGGGAGACCGGCTTTAGAAACAAGTCCCACGGCACATAGAAGAAGGCCATGTACACACAGAAGATGAGGAGCGCGTTCATCCACCAGGGACGACGCGCGAGTTGCCTTTGGAGCCAATCGCCCATAACCGGGCCTCCGCCGACTAGGATGGTTCCACGGTAGCATGGGAAGTGATGTCCCCTACGAATCCTTGGGACCCGCCTGTCCTACGCCAGGGTTGGGTGACCAATCGCCGTCTCTCGCGAGCCGCATTCCTTGGCGATCTTCGGGCGCGGCTCCACGAGGCGGGCTTTAGTAGCGAGCGGATCGCGAGCTTGCTCTGGCACGGCGGCCTCCACCTCGCGGGTCACCCCTTCGACGAGGAGGCGCTCCCCGACGAGGTCGAAGCGTCCACCTCGGTCGTTGCATACGCCTTCGCCTACGAGCCGGCGCCCGTTCCGCTCCCGGAAGACGCGGTCTTGTGTGATGCCTCGGGCGTGGTCGCCGTCAACAAGCCCGCATGGATGACAGTACAGGGGACGCGCGCCAGTCAGCGCCTCTCGCTCGAAGCCGAACTGCGCTCTCGTTTAAAGTGCAGCGCGCTCACTGCGGTTCACCGCCTCGACCGCGGAACGAGCGGCCTCGTGCTCTTCGCACGCAGTCGCGAGAGCGCCGGGCATTTCGGCCGCGAGCTCGCAGGCGGGCGTCTTTTGAGGCGCTATCTCGCGCTGGTGTCGCCTCGACCAAAGCACAGCCGCTGGGAGGTCAGTGGCTTTCTCGCCCGCGCCCTGCATCCGACGAGATTCCGTTTCGCGCTCTACGACACGCCAGGCGCAGGACGCAGGGCAAGCTGCACCCGCTTTGTCCGTCTCGAGACGCACGAGGGGAGGACCCTCGTGCAGGCCGAGCCTGCGACGGGGCGCACGCATCAGATCCGCGTGCACCTTGCCCACGGCGGGACCCCGATCGTGGGCGACACGCTCTATGGCGCCGCTGTGGAGTGTGGGCCTCAGGATTTCCCGCTGCGCACTCAGCTTCACGCGTTCTGGCTGCGGGTGAGAGTCGACGCTACGCCCGGGGTTCCGCCGCTCGAGCTCGCGGCGCCCATTCCGCACGACTTCGCGCCAGCCTTCGTGCGGGCGTCCGCCCCGCGCTTCGCTCGCGCGGATGTCCCCCCATTCCCCTCACCAGAACGTTGACAAGCTGGGCCACGCGGCGCCGATAGGCGAGGGGTGTCAACGTAGCGGCACCCGCGGTTTCGAGACCCTTTGCGCTGTCGACGATGAGCTCTGCGGCGGCCGCCGTGGAGAGGCCTGCTGCGGCGGGCGCAAGCTCTCCGCGCCGGGCGGCGTCGTCGATCACGCCCCGCAAGATCCTGAGGTAGCGCCGGCGCGCGGCCTCCGAGATGTCGCCGCACAGACGACTGTTCTCGTCGAGAATCTCGCCGACGTGGGCGGAGCCGTGGGCGATCTCGAAGAAGCTTCCGAGCTTGGCCTCGAGGATCTGCGCGATGCGCGTCTCAATCTCTCCTGAAGCGAGCGCGGCCTTCGAAGCGGCGCGCAGGGCTCGCTCGTGCATCACGCCCGCGGCCGCGCGAAAGATGGCCTGCTTGTTCGGGAAGTGGAGATACACCGCCGGCCGCGAGATGCCGGCCTCGCGGGCGATGTCGCCGAGGGAGGTGCGCCGAAAGCCGTAGCGCGCGAAGCGCTCAAACGCCGCCGCTACAATCAGCAATTCCTTCTCGCTGCGTCGCCCCACCATGTGTCTTCCCCGATGCAGAGAGTTGACATTCTACATCCAAAACGTCAGGGTGAACCGATCGAGAGGGCCATGAGCCGTATTTTCGGACCGGTCCGCCAGAACGGCTATGTGGTGCGCGACGTCGAAGCTGCGATGCGCCACTGGACGCAGGTTCTCGGCGTCGGTCCGTTCTTCTACTTCGAAAGGGTGCCGATCCAGGACTTTCGCTATCGCGCTCTGCCCTCGTCGCTCGAGGTCAGCATCGCCCTCGCAAACTCCGGGCCGCTCCAGATCGAACTCATCCAGCAACGCAATGACGCGCCCTCGACGTACCGGGACTTCCTCTCGGCGGGGCACGAGGGCTTGCAGCATGTCGCCTGCTGGACCAAGTCCTTCGACGAGGACATGGAGCGCGTTCTGAAACTCGGCTACGAGGTCGCTCAGTCGGGCACGATCGGTGGGCCGAACGGGCGTTTTGTGTATCTCCTGACCGGGGGACATCCCGGCACGATCGTGGAGCTTTCGGAAGTGAGCGGTGCGAAGGGACGGTTCTTCGAGCACATCGCGGAGGTCGCGCAGACCTGGGATGGCTCTCAACCGATTCGTAGGATGTAGCGTGGCCGCGGGGAGCAGCGCGGCGGCTCGAGAACTTCGTCAGGAGGCGATCTCATTCCATGGCGTGGGGCGCCTGCGGCACGCTCTCCCATTGCGCGGGGTCGTGGCCGAAGAAAAGACGTGCGCCGGCCTCTTCCAGCGTGCGGAGCCGCCGCAGCGACGCCAGCATTTGCGCGCGGTCGTGGCCGAAGGGCGGCAGCTCGAGTCGGTCCAACGTGCGACGCAAATAACAGGCGTCTGCGGTCAAAATGATCTCGCCCTTTGGCAGCCGCACGCGCAGCGACTGGTGCCCGGGAGTGTGGCCCGGCGTGGGAAGGCACAGGACGCTCCCATCCCCGAACAGATCGTGTTCTCCGGAGACCGCGATGATCTCGTGGCCGAGGTCATAGTCGCGGGGGTTGTAGAAGTTCGCGCGCACGAGATCCGGCTCGCGACCCGCCTGCCATTCCGCTTGTTGAACCACGAGCCTCGCGTTGGGAATCTGCGCGATGCCGCCCGCGTGATCAAAGTGCAGGTGGGAGGTCACGATGAAATCGATGCGAGCGGGAGAGAGATCGACCTCGGCGAGACGGCCCGCCACCTCTTCTCCCGGCGCGAACTCGATGGTCCAGGATGCCGCGAGCGCGCCAAGACGCTCGACCGGGTCGCGCTGTATGCCCGCATGGAGTCCGGTGTCAAAAAGCGCGGTCCCTCGTGGATGCACGATCAGAAAGCAAGGCACCGGGACGCGGATTCGGCCCCGCTGCCCGGCCAGGAAGTTGCCGAGGCCGCCGGTCAGCCAGCCGCAGGTAAAGGCATGCAGGCGAATCGACATCGAGGCCTCCTCACGCGGCTACCCGCCAAGGAATAACGGGTCGAGCGCCTCGAACACAAGGGGGAATCTCATGACGCACCAGATCTCGCACGCCGTACTCATCACGGGCTGCTCGACTGGCATCGGCCGGGCCACCGCAGAGCGTCTGGCACGAAGCGGCCACACCGTCTACGCCACGGCGCGTCGCCCCGAGACGATCCAGGATCTCGCCAGCCACGGTTGCCGAGTGCTGGCACTCGACGTGTGCGACGAGCGCTCGATCTCTGCCGCGGTAGAGGCGGTGGAGAAGAGCGAAGGCGCCGTCGGCGCGCTGGTGAACAATGCGGGCTACGGCTCGGAGGGACCCTTCGAAGAGGTTCCCATGGAGGAGGTACGTCGGCAGTTCGAAACCAACGTATTCGGCCTCATTCAGCTCACGAAGCTCGTCCTTCCCGGGATGCGCAGGCAGCGCTTCGGCCGGATCGTGAACCTAAGCTCGATGGGCGGGCGCATGACACTTCCGGGTGGTGCCTTCTACCATGCCACCAAGTACGCGGTGGAAGCACTCTCCGACGCGCTGCGCTTCGAGGTCTCGGGCTTCGGAATCGCGGTCGTCCTGGTCGAGCCCGGGCCGATCAAGACCGAGTTCGGCCCGACCGCCTTGGAGAAGATCCGCTCCCTCGGAGCAGCCGACTCCCCCTACGCGAAGTTCTGCGAGGTGCTCGGCCATCATCTCGACTACGCGGGTCCGATCGGCGCACTCGCCGGCACCCCGGAGGCAGTAGCCAAGGTGATCGAGCGGGCACTCACCGCGCGACGCCCGCGTGCGCGCTATCCCGTGACCCTGGCGGCGCGCGGATTCATGGGCGCCCGCCGCTGGCTCGGGGCGCGTGGCTTCGACGCTATTCTGCGCACGCAGTTCCCCACCCCTGGGAGGTGATGCCATGCTCTCGACACTGCCCTTCGGACGAACAGGCCACCACAGCACACGCCTCCTTTTTGGTGCAGCCGCCCTGGCGCGAGTCTCTCAGGAGGCAGCCGACCGGGGGCTCACGCTCCTGCTCGAAGCGGGCGTGAACCACATCGACACCGCGGCTTCGTATGGGGACGCCGAGCTGCGGATCGGCCCTTGGATGCGCGAGCACCGCCGTCGCTTCTTTCTTGCCACCAAAACCGGCGCGCGGACCTACGCTGCGGCGCGCGCTGAGATTCGCCGCTCCCTCGAACGCCTGCGGGTGGACCAGCTGGATCTGCTTCAGCTGCACAACCTCGTGAAGGAGGAGGAATGGGAGCTGGCGATGGGCCCGGAGGGCGCGCTGCGCGCCGCCGTCGAGGCGCGCGACGAGGGGCTCGTGCGGTTTCTCGGCGTGACCGGCCACGGCACCCGCGTCGCGAACATGCATCTGCGCAGCCTCGAGCGCTTTGACTTCGACTCCGTGCTCTTGCCCTACAATTTTTCGATGATGCAGGACGCCGAGTACGCGGAGCAGTTCGAGGCGCTGCTCATCCTCTGTCGCAAGCGCAGCGTGGCGGTGCAGACGATCAAATCCATCGCGCGACGACGTTGGGAAGAGGGTTCCACCCCGCGGACGACGACTTGGTATGAGCCCCTCGAGAACCAGGCGGACATCGACCGAGCCGTGCACTTCGCGCTCGGCAAGCCAGGCGTCTTCGTCAACACCGCGAGCGACCTCGGTCTCCTTCCGCGAATGATCGAGGCGGCTCTCCGCTACGAGCATGCGCCGAACGAAGCGGCGCTGCGGGCCGACACGCAACGGCTCGGGATCGCTCCGCTCTTCCTGCGAGGCTACTCGGCTCGGCTCTAGGGTCGCTTCACGCGTCGAGCTTCATGGCCCCCATCATCGCGCGCACCCGTGCGTGGAAATCGTAGGGATAGACGAGCGGCAGCGCGGAAACCCCGTCGAGCTTCTTGCGAGCGGCGGCGTCGAGGACGAGATCGGCCGCACCGAGATTGTCCTCGAGCTGCTCGAGCGTGCGCGCGCCGAAGATCGGCGACGTCACCCCGGGCTGACATGCGCACCAGGCCAGGGCGACCTGGCTTGCGGTCTTTCCGATCGTCTTTGCGATCTCCACCACGGTCTCCGCGATTGCGAGGTTCCGCTCCGCGGTAAAGCGTTCGCGGTTCATCGGGTCGACGGCTGCACGCGTGCCGGCGGGAGCGCCGGCGCCGCGAAGCACCTTGCCCGTCAGCAACCCGCCCGCGAGTGGGCTCCATGGAATTACGCCGATTCCTTCTTCACGACACAGCGGCAGGTGCTCGCGCTCGATCTCCCGACACACGAGCGAGTATTGCGGTTGGAGACAATCGTAGCGTGCCGTCCCGAGTTCGCGTGCGAGAGCCGTGGCCTTCATCACGTGCCACGCTGAGTAGTTCGAGCAGCCGAGGTAGCGAACTTTGCCCGCGCGTACGCAGTCATTGAGGGCACGCAGCGTCTCATCGAGAGGCGTGGTCGGGTCATAGGCGTGGACCTGGTAGAGGTCGATGAAATCGGTGCCCAAACGGCGCAGGCTGGCATCAATTCCGTCAAGGATGTGCCGGCGTGAAAGACCGAGATCGTTGGGGCCGCTCCCCATGGGTCCCGCGACCTTGGTGGCCAGTACCACTTGGTGGCGCTTCTCGCGAATCGCGCGGCCCGTGATTTCTTCCGAGGTCCCGTTTGAGTACACATCCGCGGTATCGATGAAGTTCCCTCCGACGTCGAGGAAGCGGTCGACGATCTTGCGGGACGTGGCCTCGTCGCAGCCCCACTCCTTGTTGCCGAAGGTCATCGTACCAAGACAGAGGTTTGAGACTTTGAGCCCGGTGCGACCCAGCTTGCGGAGCTTCATGGAGGTCCTCCCACGCGCCAGTCTACTCCGGATGCGAAGAAAATCGTAAGGCGGCCTCTCTCCCGGAGAAGGGGGGGAGGCGAACGCCGGGGAACGCGGGGACGCAAGGCGGACGGATCCCCTGCTATCCGAAGAGGATCCCCATCACGCCAGCCCCGATCACGATCCACGCCGGGTTCGTACGAACCGTGAAGAGTACGAGCGCACTCGCGATCGCGAGGAGTGCGGTCGGGGCGTCGACGATCGCGCTCCGGAGGAGCTGCCATGTCACGAACGCGAGCAGCGCAAGCGACGCCACGTTTACGCCATCGAGGAGCGCCGCAGCACGTTGCGAGGCGCGCAAACGGGGCACCAGAGGGGCGCTTAGTGCCACGAAAAAGAAGGCAGGCAAGAAGATGCCGATCGTGGCGAGCAGCGCTCCCTTCCCACCCCCGAGCAGATATCCAATGAAAGTCGCCGTGGTAAAGACCGGCCCCGGGGTGAGTTGGCCGGCCGTCACCGCGTCGAGCAGCTGGCCGTTCGTGAGCCAATGCCAGCGCTCCACGAGGTCCGCGCGAAGGAAAGCGAGAAGCACGTAGCCGCTCCCGAAGAGCACGGAGCCGACCTTCAAAAAAAACAGAAAGAGGCCGGCCAGGGTGAACGGCGCAGCGCCAGCGGCGACGCCCGCGCCCGCAGCGCCGAGACTGAGAACGCCCGCCGAGGAGCCGATGCTTCTTGTGCTCTCTTCGCGCGCGCCTCGGTCTGCGGCAAAGCGGACGGCTGCAAGGAGGGCTGGGGTCGCGAACAGGACAACGAGTTCGTTTGCACCCGCTGCAATCGCGGTGAGGGCACCAAGCGCCGCGACGGCGAGGACTCTGGACCGCACCGCAGCGCGACCCAGGCGAAACAGGGCTTGGATCACGATCGCGATGATGGCGGGCTTCGCGCCGTAGAAGAACGCCGTCATCTGGGGCAATGCCTCGAAGCGCACATAAGCCCACGCAAGGCCGAGCGTCAGGAACGCCGCGGGGAGGATGAAGGCGCTGCCTGCCACGAGAACCCCTGCGAAACCTGCTCGCTGATATCCGATATGGATTGCCATCTCCGTCGAGTTGGGCCCTGGAATGAGATTCGTGACTCCCATCATGTCGAGGAACTCTTCATGGGAGAGCCAGCGACGTCGGTGAACAACATCGCTCTCCATGAGGGCGATGTGGGCCGCCGGGCCACCGAATGCGGTGGCGCCGAGCCGCAAGAACAGGGTGGCGAGCTCACGTAACGCCGCACGCCTCGCGGAGGGCTCCGCTCCCTCATTAGGCGCCGTGCTTCATCCTCCGGGCTGAAAGCCAGGCATCAAGGGACCAGGGACCCGATCCCACAACGAGCAGGAAGAGGGCACCAAGCACCATCGCGTAGTCCGTGCGGGCCTCGTGGGCCATGCTCCAAAACCCGCTCTTCAGGAGAATCGGGATCTTCGTGGTCGAGATCGCGACCCCCATGACAGCGAGCAACGGCACAACTGCCAGCCTGGTGAAGAGACCAAAGAGGACGAGCACGCCGCATCCGATTTCGACCGCGCCAACAAAGGGCGCCATCACTGCGGGAAATGGGATGCCGATCTGCGTGAAGCGCCCAATTCCGAGGGCATCGGGAAAGAGGAATTTCTGGAGACCTTCGGAGACGAAGATCGCGCCCACCATGACGCGGACCAGGAGAACGCTCGCCGGAGCTTCGCCGTGGGACATGAACTCGCTCCCTCCCCGCGCACTGCGGGCGGAGGAGGCTAGAGCCGCACCTCGCGCCTGCCCGCGCAAAGACGGGTGACAAGGGGAGTGGGCGGAGACTGAGAAGACCCCCTGTCCTTGGCGGGTCCGTCGAGGGCCAGGCCCGGGAGGGCGGGAAAGGGGGAGGAAACCCGCGCGCTCCGTAGACGACCCGCCCTTCCGCGCGCGCTTCGCTTAGTCCTTACCAATGGAGATCGCCTGTCGCGGGCAGAGGCGGACGGCCTCCTCGAGCTTCTTGCGCAGCTTCTCGCCGGGATGCTCGATCAGGATATGGAGCATATCGTTGTCATCTACGCGGAAGATCTCCGGCGCTGTGGCCATGCACACCGCGTTGGCCTCGCAGAGGTCGAAGTCGACGATCACTTTCATGGCATGTGCCCTCCGCAGGGCATGGTAACGAAAGATCAGTCAAGACTGAACCGCACGGGCATCGATTTAATTCCGTTGATAAAGTTCGAGCGCAGGCGCCGGACCGGACCGGCGAGCTCGATCTCGGAGAAGTGGCGCAGGAGCTCCTCGAACATGATCCGGATCTCGAGCCGTGCGAGCTGCGAGCCGAGGCAAAAGTGCTCGCCGATTCCGAAGGAAAGGTGGTCATTGGGGGTTCGGCCGATGTCGAAGCGCTGCGGATCGCTGAAGACATCCTCGTCCCGGTTGGCGGAAGGGTAGAACATCACGACTCGATCCCCCGCCGCGATGCGCTGGCCCCGGATCTCGGTGTCCTCGGTGGCCGTGCGCCGGAAGTGCGCGACGGGGGTCACCCAGCGCAGCATCTCCTCCACCGCGGTCGGGAGCAGCGACGGATCGCTGCGAAGGCGGCGCATCTCCCGAGGGTGCTCGAGCAGCGCCAGCATGCCTCCCGAGATCAGGTTTCGCGTGGTCTCGTTGCCTGCCACGGCGAGCAGCAGGAAGAAATTGTTGAACTCCATTTCTGAGAGCTTCTCGCCCTCGACTTCGGCGTTCACGAGAAGACTTACGATGTCGTCCAGCGGATTCACACGGCGAGGTCTGGCGAGTTGGTTCGCATAGATCCACATCTCCGTTGCGGCGATCTTGCCATCCTCAGGGGAGGTCTGGAACTCGGGATCATCGAAGCCGATCAAGCGGTTCGAGAGATGGAAGATTCTCCCGCGTTCCTCATCGGGCACGCCGAGAAACTCCGCGATCACCTGAAGGGGCAGTTCAGCGGCGACCTCCTTCACGAACTCGCACTCGCCCTTGTGCGCAATCTCCTCGAGAATGCGGCGCGCGATCTGGCGGATGTGAGGCTCGAGCTGAGTGATCGTGCGCGGCGTAAAGCCGCCGGACACAAGCCTGCGGTACTTGCTGTGCCGCGGCGGATCCATACCGAGCATCATGCTCTGGATCATGGGGAGCTCGTCCCGATCAATCACCTGCAAATTGATGCCCTGCATGGAGGAGAAGACGAGGGGGCGCTTGGACACGTGGATCACGTCACTGTGCTTCGAGAGCACCCAGAATCCAGGACCCTTCGGCTCCGGATGCCGGTAGAGAGGGGCTTCGCGTCGAAGCGTCGCGAAGACGTCGTGCGGAAAGCCTCGCGCTGCGAACTCATCCAGATCCAAGAGATTGATTTGATCCACGCCCATGGCGTCTCCGATCTCCCTTCGAGTTCCAGGTGCGCGGCCGAGCGCTTCCCCGCTCACCCCTGGGCGACGGCGGCTTCTCAGCATTGAGCAACCCCACGGCGTCCCGCTTTCGCGCCGGGGGAGGGTTCGCCTTCCGTTGCTCCTTGCTGATGACATGCCCGAACCTGCGGTGGGAAGCCCCGAGAGGCTCCACTCCGCAGGGCATGCCTTCGACGCGCATGTCCGTACACTTGAGCGGGGTCTCGTCCGGTACTGAGCGCGGGGGGCAGACTCGGGGCCAACGCCTTCGCGAGCTTGAGACCGAGCGGCGTAGCGCAACCCAGGGGCGCCGGAGGCGGACGCGGCCATGCCCGTCGGATCCCGCGTTTCGTCCGTTTACATCGAAAGTAGAACGTGTTTCAATAATCTCCCGGACCGAAACCGCGCCCCGGAGTGGCCGCAGGAGGCATGGCATGGCCGACACTTCACAGCAGACGACGGGAACGCAGGACGCAGCGCCCCATCTGCTGGTCGAGCGAGAAGGACCCGTCGTGGTCGTCACCATGAACCGGCCCGAGCGCAGGAACGCATTCTCCAGCGAGATGCTGGTCCGCATGGCCGAAGCGTGGCGCATGATCGACGTCGAAGAGGACGTCCGGGTCGCCATCCTGACAGGTGCCGGCGGAACCTTTTGCGCAGGCGCGGATCTCAAGGCGATGGCCGGCGGTCACCAGCGGGACGAGTGGAGCAAGCGTTTTGACGAGGATGCCGATCTCCAGTGGAAGGGGCTGCTCCGCCACTATCGCCTCAAAAAGCCCCTCATCGCCGCGGTGGAAGGCTATGCGGTAGCAGGTGGAACCGAGATCCTGCAGGCAACCGATATCCGTGTCGCAGGCGCCGGCGCAACCTTCGGTGTCGCAGAGGTGCGCCGCGGTCTGTTTCCGGTGGGCGGCTCGACCGTACGCTTGCGGCGACAGATCCCGTACACGCACGCCGCGGAGATCCTGCTCACGGGACGCATGGTGCCCGCCGAGGAGGCCCTGCGCATCGGCCTGATCGGGCGCGTCGTCCCCGACGGCCAGGCCCTCGCGGAGGCGCGGAAGATCGCCGGTCAGATTGCCGAAAACGGCCCGCTTGCAGTGCAAGCGGTCCTGCGTTCCCTGCGCGAGACCGAAGGGATGACCGAGCTCGACGCTCTGCAGCACGAGCTCAAGATCGGAATCCCGGTTTTTGCGACGGAGGACGCGCGCGAGGGGCCGCGGGCCTTCGCCGAAAAGCGCAAGCCGCAGTACAAGGGCCGCTAGCGCCGGTCAGAGTTCGCTCGCACCCGCGGCGGCGGAGCTCTCATAGATCTTTGGCTTCCGGTCCGTGGCGCGCTCGAAAGCCTGCGTCACGCCCTCCCGGAAGGTCTGCAGCGTATCGGTACGCACGAGATTCACCGTGCAGCCCCCGAAGCCTCCTCCAGTCATCCGCGCTCCAAACACGCCTTCGAGCGGAGCCGCTGCGTCGACCAGCACGTCGAGCTCCCGACAGCTCACCTCGTACGCGTCGCGCAGGCTCGCGTGCGAAGCTGCCATGAGGCGGCCCAAGCTGGTCAAATCGCGACGCTCGAGGGCCGCCGCGGCCTCGAGGGTGCGCTGGTTCTCGGAGACGACATGGTGGCAGCGGGCGAAGACGACGGGGGGGATGCGACTGCGGCTTTCTTCGAGAGTCTCGAGCGTCGCGTCCCGCAGGGCACGCACCCTCGGGTTCGCCTCGGCGAGTGCGCGCACCCCCTGTTCGCACTGGGCGCGGCGTGCGTTGTATTCCCCGGAGGCGAGGGCGTGTCGCACTCCGCTGTCGCAGATCACGAGGCTTAGCGCCTCGGGGAGCGGTATGGCGCGGCTTTCGAGGGAGCGGCAATCGATCAGGAGTGCGTGTCCGGCCTGCGCCAAGCGGGAGGCGAAAGGATCCATGATGCCGCAGAGGGTGCCTACGAACTCGTTCTCCGCACGCTGGCAGAGCTTCGCGGTCTCCAGCGGCGAGAGCTCGAGCCCCGCCACGGCGATCAGCGCGAGGGCTGTCGCCACCTCGAGGGCGGCCGACGAGGAGAGGCCCGCCCCAGGCGGGACCTCACCGTAGAGGAGCAGATCCGCGCCGGTGAGCGCATGGCCCGCTTGCACGAGCGTCGCTACCACGCCGAGGGGGTAGTCGCTCCAGTGGCCCCGTCGGCGCGGTGCTCCCGCGTCAAGCTCGAAGCTCACGGTCTCTCCGAGATTTAGCGAATGGATCCGCAGCCCCCGGTCCGCGCGCCTTGCCACGGCGGCAAAGGTCTGGAAGTCGATGGCGGCCGGCAGGACGAACCCGTCGTTGTAGTCGGTGTGCTCGCCAATCAGATTGACGCGACCCGGAGCGCGAAACAGGCGGGCCTCGCCGCCGAAGAGCACCCGGAAGCGATCTCGAAGCCCGGCGGGATCCACGCCCGCTGCATAGCAAACGGATCCGATAGAGTAGGCCCGTGCCGCTCTTCGTCTTGATCGGTCATGACGGTCCGCAGGGGCCGGAGCTTCGAAAGCTCCACCGCGACGCCCACCTTGCGAACCTCGCCCCGCTCGACGCGGCGGGGCGGGTTGTCCACGCGGGGCCGCTCCTCGGAGAGGACGGAACACCCCTGGGTAGCCTCGTCGTGTTCGAAGCGCCAAGCCTGGCCTCTGCCCAGGCTTTCGCCGCCGCGGACCCGTACGTCGTTCGTGGCGTATTCGAGCGCTACGAAGTGCGCGAGACCCGCGTCGTCTTCCCCCGCCGCGGGTCTAACGTCGAAGCCCGTACTCCGTGAGCCTTTGCTCGAGCAGTGCAACCCGGTCGTTGCCCCAGAACTGCTCGCCGCGCACGATGAAGAGCGGGACTCCGAACACATGGTCCGCGTGGCCCTCGGCAAGCGCCGCCTCGAGGGCTGCGGCGCCCTCGCCGGCCAAGTAGCTCGCGTAGGCCTCTGCCGAATGACCGAGTTCGGCGACCAGCCCCGCGATCTCTTCAGGCCGATCGATCTCCAGCCGCCGCTCGAAGAAGCGCCGATAGACCTCCTCGGTGTAGGCACGAAAAAATCCTTCGCGCTGCGAAAAAAGGCCGCCGACGAGGGCGGCTGTGGAATCATAGATCTTCCGCGGACCCATGATCTTGAATCCACCGCGCTGGTTGGCAAAGCGGCGGGCATCGGCGTAGGAGTACTGCGCCTTCCAGTCCGAGTAGATGCTGCGCTGGCCAGGCCCCTTGAGGCGGAGGAGATAGGGAATCCAATGCAGGGAGACGTCAAAGCGTTCGGGCAGATCCCAGGCGAGCTGGCTCGCGAGGTACGCGAAGGGGCTCTTGTAATCGAAGTAGAGCTTGAGCGGCTCCGGCACGACCCGAGGCTATGCGATTCCCGATTCGGGCGCCTCGGCCAGCCGAACGCCGAGCTGCTCGAGCTGGCGACTCGCGCAGCCCAGCGTGAGCTCGATTTGTTTCGACCACATGTAGTAGCGGTGGATCGGATAGTCGATATCGACGCCGATCCCTCCGTGCAGGTGCTGTGCGGCGTAGCCCACGGCGTGCCCACCCTCCGCAGCCCAGAACTTCGCCACGGCGACGGCGTCCTCGGCGGGAAGTCCCTCGGCGAGGCGCCAGACCGCCTGCTGCGTGGTGAGCCGCATCGCCTCCACATCGATGTAGGCGTCCGCCGCGCGCTGACCGACTGCCTGGAACGTCGCGATGGCGCGGCCGAACTGTTCACGGCCCGTGGTGTAGCGGGCGGTGATGCGGAGCGCGCGCTCGGAGACGCCCACCTGGATGGCGCACAGCGCTGCGGTCGCGTGCTGCTCAAGCCAGCGCACGAGGACCGCTCCGGCGTTCGGGTCGCCGAGCAGGTCCGTCCCAGCGACCACCGCACCCTCGAGCGTGAGCTTGGTCTGCGACTCGTGGTTTGTGGCGTGCTGGAGTTCGAGGGTGACACCGGGCGCCTGAGGATCGAGCAGGAAGACGCCCACGCCTCCGCCCTCGATGCGGGCGGGCACCAGGATGCGCCGCGCGAGGTGACCGGCCGAGACGCAGAGCTTCGTCCCGTCGAGCCGGAAGGCAGCGCCGTCGCGGCGCGCCGTGGTCGAGGGTCGCGTGAAGTCTTCGGAGCCGGGCTCCACGAGCGCGGCCGAGAGCAGGGCCTCCCCGGCGACTACGGCAGGCAACAGCCGACGCCGCTGCTCGGGGCTTCCGAACTTCGCCACCGGAAGCGCGCCGAGAACAAGGGTGGGCCACGCCGGAACGGGTGCCACGGCGCGTCCCACTTCCTCGAGCAGAATACACAGCTCGAGGAAACTCATGCCCATCCCGCCATACTCCTCGGAGATCGCCACCCCGAGGAGATTCGCCTTTGCGAGCTCGCGCCACAGCTCATGGTCCACGCGATCCGCGGTCGCCTCGACCTCTTTTAGGCGTTCATGGGTCGCGCGGTCCTCGAGGATCTTTCGCGCGAGTTCGCGCAGTGACTGTTGGTCCTCGCTATACGCAAACTCCATCGCCTAGCGCCCCCGCGGCATCTGGAGGCCCGCCGCAGCGATGATCTCGCGCTGCACCTCGTTCGTGCCGCCGCCAAAGGTAAGGATCAGCGTGGTCCGGTACATACGCTCCACGCGTCCGCGCAGCACTGCGTCCGGCGAGCCCGCCCGGAGCGCGCCTTGCGCGCCAAAAATCTCGAGCAGCAACCGGTAGGCCTCGACATAGAACTCGGTCGCAAAGACCTTGGTGGCAGACGCGTCCGCGGGATGCAGACTGCCGCGCGTCATGCACCAGGCCTGCTTCCAGTTCATGAGCTTCAGAACCTCGAGCTTCGCATGCACCCGCGCGAGATTCGACCGCACGAACGACTGATCGATCACACGACGACCGTCGGCCAGCTTGGTCTTTTGCGCCCAGACCCTGGATTCCTCGAAGAGTCTCTCGAGCGAGCCGTGAGGCGAGAGTGAGACGCGCTCGTGATTGAGCTGGTTCACGATCAGCGACCAGCCCTCGTTTTCCTTGCCGATCAGGCAGGACGCCGGCACACGCACGTTCTCGTAGTACGTGGCGTTTGTGCGTACCCCGCCCATGGTCCAGATCGGCGTCAGCTTAAAGCCCGGAAGACCCGTCGAGACCATGAGCATGGAGATGCCGCGGTGCTTCGGGGCATCGGGATTCGTGCGTGCCGCGAGCCAGATGTAGTCGGCGTAGTCGGCAAGGCTCGTGAAGACCTTGCTGCCGTTGATCACGTAGTCGTCGCCGTCGCGCACGGCGCGGGTGGTGAGCGACGCGAGGTCGGTACCCGCCCCGGGCTCGGAGTAGCCGATCGCGAAGTGGATCTCCCCGCGCAGAATTTTGGGGAGGAACTCCCGCCGCTGTTCGTCGGTCCCGAAGCGGGCAAGGGTCGGGCCCACGGTATTGAGGGTCAGGAAGGGCAGCGGGAAGCCCGCGCGCTGCACCTCATCAGAGAAGATGAACTGTTCGATGGGCGTGCGGCCTTGCCCCCCCCACTCCTTCGGCCAGCCGATCCCGAGCCAACCGTCGGCGCCCATCTGACGCAGGGCCTTCCTGTAGAGCGGGCCTCCGCCCTCGCTGCCTGAGATCTCCTGCTGGAGCTCCAAAGTCATCATGCGGGCGAAGTAGCTACGCAGCTCTTCACGCAGTGCGCGCTGCTCGGGGCTGTAGGCGACGTACATGGGGATCTCCCGGGACCACGAATTTTTGAAACATGTATCATTTCTGAGGGTGCTGAGCAATAATCGCTCACGGAGGCGCCATGCGGATCGGAATCTTCGCCCCACTCGCGAGCCCGCTTGCCACGGCGGCCTACGTGCGCGCCCTCGCGCAGGGCGCCGAAGAGCGCAACTTCCACTCGCTCTGGCTGCCCGAGCACGTCGTCCTCTTCGACGACTACGCTTCGCGCTACCCCTACTCGCCCGACGGCCGAATCCCTGCCGGCGGCGAGAACGGATTGCTCGATCCCCTGGCCGCGCTCGGCTTCCTGGCCGCCGCGACACGAAGGATCCGGATCGGGAGCGCCGTCTGCCTCGTCCCGCAGCGCAACCCGGTGTATACGGCTAAGGAGATCGCCACGCTCGACGTCCTGTCCGGCGGGCGCGTGGACTTTGGTGTGGGAGTCGGCTGGCTCGCAGAGGAGTTCGCAGCTTTGGGTGTCCCCTTCGAACGCCGGGGCGCTCGTTGCCGTGAGTACCTACGCGTGATGCATACGCTTTGGTGCGATCCGGTGTCGCAGTTCCGAGGCGAGTTTTACGAGCTCGCGCCCTGCCGACAGTTCCCGAAGCCTATCCAGAAACCCCACCCCCCGATCCACTTCGGGGGCGAAAGCGACGCTGCACTGCGGCGTGTCGCGGATCTCGGCCAGGGCTGGCATCCCTTCCACCAGGAACCTCAGTTCGTAGCCCTGCGCATCGCAGCGCTTGAGAAGCTGCTCGCGGAGCGGGGGCGCAAGCGTTCGGAGATCGAGGTCACGATTTGCTCGTACCTGCGGCCGATCTCACTTGACCTTGTAAAGCGTTACCGCGATGCGGGAGCAGACCAGGTGACCGTGATGCCCCTGAGCGGTGACATACCGGGACTCGAGAAGGTGCTCGACGACTTGGCCTCACAGATCGTTCAGCCCGCCGAGACGCTCTAGATGCGGGGAGGCCAGGGGCGAAGCAGGCACAGCGATGGACCTCCATGACTCCCCCAGCGAGGCCGCCTTCCGAGCCGAGGCGCGGGCCTTCCTCTGCGCGCACGCGGGGGAGGGGAAGCTCGACTACTACGAGGAAGAGACCTCCACCCCCGAGCTCCTGGCGGCCGCCAAGCGCTGGCAGCGCACGCTTTACGAATCCCGCTGGGCAGCGCTTCACTGGCCAGAGCGTTACGGCGGGCGTGGACTCGGGCCCGTCGAGCTCATCATCTGGAACCAGGAGCTCGGCCGAGCCGGGATGGGCGAGTCGTTGTTCGTGGTCGGAATCGGCATGGCCGGGCCGACGCTCATCGCCCATGGCAGCGAGGAACAAAAGACGCGCTTCCTCCCCCCCATGCTCCGGGGTGACGAGGTCTGGTGTCAGCTCTTCAGCGAGCCCGGCGCGGGCAGTGATCTTGCGTCCCTTGCGACGCGCGCCATTCGGGACGGCGAGCATTGGGTGGTGAACGGACAGAAGGTCTGGTGCTCTGGTGGCCACTACGCAGATTTCGGAATCCTGCTTGCGCGCACCGACCCCAAGGCGCCGAAACACAAGGGGATTACCTATTTTCTGGTCGATATGAAGACTCCCGGCGTCGAGATTCGTCCGCTTCGCCAGATGAACGGCAGCGCGCACTTTACGGAGGTCTTCCTCTCTGACGTGCGAGTGCCCGATGCCCATCGGGTGGGGCCCGTGAACCATGGCTGGTCTTGCGCCATGACGACGCTCCTTCACGAGCGCATGGCGATCGGCGACATCGACCGCATGTTCTCCTTCGACGACCTCCTCGCGCATGCGCGGGCTCATCGCGATCGCCTCAACCCCGTGTTGCGCGACGAGCTTGCGCAGCTTTACATCTGGGTGCGGTCCCTCGAGCTCCTGAACGCCCGCGTCATCTCCCAACTCGGACGCGGTTCGATGCCCGCGGCGGAGAGCTCCGTCATGAAGCTCGCCATCGCGCGCATCCTGTCGAAGTCCGCCGATCTCGGGCTTCGCCTGCTCGGGCCCGAAGCCTTGCTTCGCAAGGGCCCCTTCCAGAACCAGTGGCTGTTTGCTCCCTCGATGCACATCGCTGGGGGAACCGACGAGATCCAAAAGAACATCGCCGCCGAACGGGTGCTCGGCCTGCCGCGCGAGCCGCTCGACCAGCGCGACGTGGCCTTCGAGGATCTAAGGAGAGGTTGATCCTGCGCGCCCGGTAGACGCCCCGGGGCCAAAAGGCTTCCCTTCGCCCCTCAAGCTCCCGGCTCCGAACGTCGATAGCACTCAGCGGCAGTGTCTTTTCGGGGGGTCCATGCAGCTCCTTGCGGCCGTCGGCGGTTTGTCGTTCGTCGCCGCAAGCTTTGTGGTCGGCCTGCGGCTCCTCTTCCTGGCGCGTCGTACGCGGGAGCTTCCCGAGTTTGCCGTCGGATTGGGCCTCCTCCTGATGGGCGGCTTCGGCTATCCACTTACCGCAATCGCACGCACGGTGCCGGCGCTCTCAGAAGACGTCCGGATTGCGATCTTCGTCTTCTCTCTCTTCCTCACCTGGATCGGCACGGTCTTGCTGGCGCTCTTCAACATGCGCGTCTTCCGGCCGAGGGAAGCCTGGGCCAAGGCCCTGATGGTTGCAGTTGCGCTATGGCTCGTGGCGACTTTCATTCTTGAATGCGTCTCTCCGGGGCTCCGTGTGGGAGCCTTCCGTAATGAGGGACTCGGGCTGCGTTTGTTTATGAGCGCGATCGCGATCCCGCTTGCCTGGGGAACCTACGAGTCTCTGCGCTACTGGGAGCTCCTGCGAAAGCGTGTCAGGCTTGGACTCGCAGATCCGGTCGTGGCCGATCGGATGCGTCTTTGGAGCATCGCCGAACTCTCCGCCTGCGTGATCAACGTTTCCACCACGGTCGCTGCGCTCTTTGGGATCGACTTCGCGATCGCGCCCGTGGGTGCCTTCGTGATTGCCCCTCTCGGGCTCCTGGCCTCGGCCTCGATGTGGCTCGCCTTCATTCCGCCGGCCGCCTATCTGCGCCGCGTCTCGCGCGCGGCCGCGAGCGGGGCGTAGCACCATGGCGGATTCCGCAGCCTTCGCCTGGGTGTGCGATCAGCTGCAGCGCGCCACACCGCTGTCTGAGATCGAGGTCCGGGGCACGGTGCGACTCGCCTTGAAGCAGGCGGGCCTTGACGCACGGAGCGTGAGCGGCGCGGAGATGGCCGTACTTCTTGCCAAGGTGATGCCCGTCGAACTCCAGCAACGCGCGGTGGAGAACGCGGACCGGCTGTGCCAGGACTTGGCCACCCGGATCCGCGGGGAGAGCTTCGCCGAGGCGAAGCTCGATCCACAGAGTGTAGAGGCCGTCTTCCGGCGCCTCGGCGGCGCTGCCTCCTAGCCCTAGCCCGCGCTCTGGGGCAGCTCACTACTTGTCAAAAACTCATGGATCCGCCGCGCGACCTGGTCGGGGTCGGTCTGCGGGAGCATGTGGCTCCCGATCGGCACCACCACAAGGCGTGCATTCGGCAGGCGCTTGGCGAGATCCTCCCCCACGGCGGGCTTCACCAGGAGATCGTCGCTTCCTTGCAAGACAAGCGTGGGCGCGGTGATGGCCTCGGGCCGGAGCGTTTTCGGGTCAAAGCGCTGTTCCTCGAGCACGTACGAGCGCAGTGCCCCGGGGAGAGCGAGCAGCGCCTCGGTCCGCCCCTCATAGCCTCGGGGGATGACGGCGCTGTCGGTAAACGCCTTGACCAGTGCGTCGTGGGTGATGGCCCGGGCAACCGGCGGGACGTTCCGGACCCAGTCGAAGAGGGGAAGGGCGATCGGCGAGTGGACGAGGCGCGAGGCCAAGGGTTCGCCTTCGGGATCGGCGATCTCGAGCGGACCCACCGAGCCAAGCAACACGAGGTGCGAGAGGAGCTGCGGTGATTCCACCGCAAGGGTCTGAACGACGCCCCCGCCGTACGACCAACCGACCAACGTCGCGTGCTCAATGCCGAGGGCCGCGAGTAGCCCCGCGAGGTCGCGCGCATTGCTGCCGAGCGTGTAGTGGTCCGGAGTCTCGGAGGGACGACTCGAGAAGCCATAGCCCGCCCGGTCGTAGACGATCGTGCGGTATCCGAGCGCCGCGAGTTGCGCGGGAACGGTGCCCCAGTCCGAGGCGCTTCCCGGGAGCCCATGGACGAAGACGACTGGGTCGCCTGTACCGGCCTCGGTCACGCTCAACACGGTCCCGTCGGCGAGCGAAACGTGTCTGCCTGGGGAGGGGAGCAGAGCGGGATCAGGCCCCAGGCCGAGCATGGGTGTGAGGAGCGCAGGCATGAAGGCAACGGCCGCGAGCAGCACCAAGAAGAAAACAAGGAAACGACGCATTCACACATTCTAGGGGTGCCGCAGGGTTCGCCGCTCTAGGAAAAGGCTTGCCCCAACGACTTCCTGGGGCTATCGAAGAGGAAGAATCAGAATCAGATTCTGATTCTTCTTCAGAGCCGGTCGGAGGAGCCCGCCCATTGTCTACGCCCGCGGCTGCTTCGCAGCCCCACCTGGAAAGCGTTGTCACCCCGAAGCAGGCCCGCAGCGAGGACACCCTGCGCCGCATCCTCGAAGCGGCCGAGTCCTTGATCGAGGAGAAGGGCCTCGCGGACGTGTCGATTCCCGAGATCGTGCGTCGCGCCGGCTCGTCCATCGGCGGCTTCTACGCGCGATTGCAAGACAAGAACGCGCTCTTGCGCGCGCTCGAGGAGCGTTTCTTTGGGGACCTGTCGCAGCGTCTCGAGGAACTCGACAACGCGCAGCGCTGGCGAGCGGCCTCGCTCCCGGACATCGTTGCAGCTTGTGTCGAGGAGCTCGTCTCCGCAACGCGTCAGCGCCGAAACCTGATCCAAGCCTTCCTGTTTCGCGCGAGCCAGGATCCCGAGTTCCAGCACGCTGCGCTTCGCTTCCGCGACCGCGTGTCGAACCGAATCGGCCAGCTCCTCTTCCGACGCCGGGAGGAGTTCCGGCATCCCGACCCCCTCGTGGCGATTGATCTTGCCGTGCAGTTGGCCTTCGGTCTCATGTTCCAGCTGGTCCTGACCGGCGAGCTGCGCGCCGGCGGGCGCGTGCTCAGCGACGCGGAGCTCAAGAAGGAGCTCGAAGTCAGCTTCCTTCGCTACCTGGCGAGCGAGGCTGGCCCCAAGAACCCCTTGCCGACCCGCAGGAGTCCCTCATGAACTATGCACAGCGCAACCCCGTACCCCTCCCGCCCACAGGCCCGTTCTCGTCTGTGAAGGCCACCATCGAGACAGTGTTCGACTGGCAATACGCGCTTCGCCAGCAAAACCTGCTCGCCCTCTACGAGAAGGGGAAGGCGGCCAGCTGGAACGCAGCCGACCTTCCCTGGCACACAGAGGTGGACCTCGAGCGGATGAGTGCAGAGCGCCAGGCCGCTGGCGGCGGCGGGCTCATGAATCGGCTGCTCCATCCCCCGCGCGAGCTCACCGAGCGCGAGGCTGTGGAGCTCAACCTGCATATGAATGCGTTCCTGCTGTCGCAGTTCCTCCATGGGGAGCAGGGAGCGCTCGTCGCGACCGCGAAGATCGTGCAAACCGTGCCGTGGGAAGAGGCGAAGTTCTATGCGGCAAACCAAGTGGCGGACGAGGCCCGTCACGTGGAGGTGTATCATCGATATCTCACCGAGAAGCTCGGCCTTTCCTACGAAGTGCACCCGAGCCTCGGCCAGCTCCTCGGGGATATCATCGGCGATGCGCGCTGGGACGTCACCTACCTCGGCATGCAGATCATGGTGGAGGGTCTCGCACTCGCAGCGTTCGGCATGATGAAGCTGATGATGGCCGGGGAGCCGCTGATTCAGGACATCACGACCCGTATCATGGGAGACGAGTCGCGCCACGTGGCATTCGGAGTGATCTCCCTCGAAGACCTCTACACCAAAGAGATGAGCGGAGCGGAGCTTGGGGACCGCGAGGACTTCGTGATCGAGGCGACGCACCTGCTGCGGGACCGTCTCCTCATGCACCAAGTGTTCGAACGCCTTGGCTGGGACGTGAAGCAGTGGGTGGCGTGGGCGAGCGACACGCCGTTCATGCAGGGCTTCCGCCAGATGACGTTCTCGAAGATCGTCCCGAACCTAAAACGCCTCGGTCTGCTGACGCCGCGCGTGCGCGCCGAGTACGCGAAGCTTGGCCTCCTACGCTTCGAGACGATGAAGGACTCCGTGGAGGAACCGGAGGTCACGCCCCCCATCGAGCTGGTGCAGCTGCTCATGCAGTTCCTGCAGGAGAACGCGCAGGCTGGCGCAGCCGGGGGTGAGCGGGCTTAGCGGCCGCGGGCGAACCCCTCCGGAGATCCGCCCTCGCGTTCCTCGCGCAGGGCTTCGGCTTACCCCGCCGCCCTGTACGCGAGCGCTCGATGCCGCCTCGTGATACGCCTCTTGCGCCTCAGGTCAGGTGCGAGTCTTCTCAGGTTGTCCGCCCGATGCCATAGTCGCCGCACCCTGGCCGCCTCGTTCGCCCTCGGGCGGGGGGACCCAGCCACCGGGAGGTCTTTGCAGGAGATGAAGCCGCCGCAGGCACCGAAGCGACCACGGTTCCCCTCTCCGGCGTGCCGCGGGGGCGGCGCGCGATCCAGCCTGGGCAGGCGCTCCACGCAGGCGCCCTTCCTTTCCTGCTGACGAGAGCTTCGTGACAGGCTTCCTTTATCGTGGCGTGATTGAGGGCTACTACGGACCTCCCTACACCCACGTAGATCGACTCTGGTGGATCGAGAAGCTCGCGGGGTGGGGTATGAACCTCTACGTCCATGCACCGAAGAATGACGCACTCCACCGACAAGAATGGCGAACACCCTACCCCAGCGAGCAGATGCGTGAGTTTTCCGCCCTGATCGAGCGGGGCGCCGCGCACGGGGTGGATCTCGGCTTTGCCATCTCGCCGGGCCTGTCCATCACCTACTCCTCGGCCACCGATCTGCGCATCCTCGAGACGAAGCTTCTGCGCTTCCGCGAACTCGGCGGGCGCTTTTTCGCGCTCTGTCTCGATGACGTCCCCACGCACCTGACACAAGAAGCGGATCGACGCGCTTTCCCGTCCCTGGCGCACGCCCACGTCGCGGTGGCGCATGCCCTCCACGCGGCGCTCGGCTCGAGCTGCCGCCTGCTGCTCGTCCCGACGGACTACCTGGGCGTTGCGCCGACCGCCTATCTCGAGATCTTGGGGGAGACCCTCCAACGCACGATCGAGGTGGCATGGACCGGTCGTACGGTGGTGAGCCCCGAGATCCGCACCGGCGAAGCCGCGCGGCGGGCGGCTACCCTGCGCCGCCGCCTCGTCGTGTGGGACAACGTGCCCGTTGCGGACGGTCCCATGCGATCGATGCTGCATCTTGGACCCTTCGCGCGGCGCGACGCCGCGCTCCCAGAACACGTCTGTGGCTTTCTCCTGAACGTCATGCAGCACCCTCATGCTTCCGCTGTCGCCGTCCATACGGCTGCCGCGTACCTGCGGATTCCAAAGGACTACGATCCCGAGCGCGCTTGGGAGAAAGCGCTCCGCGAACTCGGGGCTGGAGCCGAGGCCGCCTTCGCGGATTTCGCATCCGCGCACCGCTTCTCGCCGCTCCATCCCCGCGACCGGGACCCTGCCCTCGAAGAGTGCTTCTGTGAGCTGCGCGGGCAGGTCCTCGGAGCCGGCGACCCGAGCGCAACGCTCGTGGCGCTGCGGGAGTTGTTGGAGCGCCGCCTCGGCGTCGCCGACACGCTGCGCGCGGATCTTCTCGACCGTAAGCTCGCAAGCGAGATCGAGCCCTGGATCGCGTCGCATCACCTCGAAACGAAACGCATGCTGGCAGCGCTGGATTTTCTCGAGGGACTGCTGCGAGAAGGCCCGCGCCTTACCAAGGCGCTCTCGCTCTTCGGATTCGAGGGGCGCGTCAACCTCGCGTCGTCGCCCGCTGCGTCGAGCTACGGCCCGCGCCGCGTCGTCTATCCGCAGCTCGTGTCGATGCGCGACGACGAGGCAGGCTTCGGCCCGGATCCCGCACTCTTCAAGGACTGCAACCTCGCCGATGAAATAGTCACGTTCGCCGAGAGCTTCGGGCTGGAGAAGCTGCGCGCAGACTGAGCGAGGACGGGTGGACAGCGCAAGTCGTGCGCCGCGGCGCAGACTAGCCTCGTGCGAGAGGAGCTCGCGAAGGCGCTCCTCCCGCGAAGCCCGTAGGTCATGGGCTCCTCTCGTGCGGGAGGGGGAGCGAGTTTACCCTCGAGCCGTGGGGCCCCTGCCTTTCCCCCTTGCCTACTGGGTCCGCGAGCCGCTCTTGATCGCGGGCTGCTTCCCGGGACATCCTTCACCCGAGATCGCCCGGCGACAGCTGCGCGCTCTGCTCGAATGCGGCGTGCGGAGCTTCATCGATCTCATGCACGAAGAGCCGAGGATGGGCGCCAAGCCCTACGCACCCATGCTCCACGAGCTCGCGCGGGAGAGTGGCTTCGACTGCTCCGTGCAGCGGTTCGAGATCGAGGACTGCTTGACGCCCTCGCGCGCCATGATGGTCGCCATCCAGGACGCCATCGACGCGGCAATCGCCGCGCAGCGCGTGCCTTACGTTCACTGCTGGGGCGGACGTGGGCGCACAGGCACGGTGGTCGGGGTCTATCTCCTGCGCTGCGGGCTCGCGACGCCCGACAACTTCGTGGACGTGCTCGCGCGGCTGCGTGCGGGAGCTCCGGGCACCTCGCCGGAAACCGACGAGCAAATCTGTTTTGTGCGCAGCTGGTGACGTAAAGGAGGTGCACGCCCTACGCGGTCGCAGGGTCTTCGAGCACAGCCTCGACAAGGTGGGGGCCAGGCTCGTCGAGGGCGCGCAGGAGCACCCTGCGCAGGGCCTCGGCAGTCTCCACACGCTCGCTCGGCACACCGAAGCCTTGCCCAAGGAAAACCCAGTCCGGCGCAGGTCGCTCAAAACCCGTGAGCGCAAGGGCGTTTGGTCCGGGCTGCGTGATCCCCGCACGCGCCAGCTCGACGCGCAGGATGCGGTAGCAGCGATTCGCGCAGATCACGGTCGTCACGTTCAATCCCTCGTGGGCCTGCGTCCATAGCGATTGCAAGGTGTAGAGCCCGCTGCCATCGGCTTGAAGGGCGATCACAGGGCGGTCGGGGCAGGCGATGGCAGCGCCCGTCGCGCACGGGAGACCTTGGCCGATCGCCCCTCCGGTGAGCGAAAGAAGCGTATGGGGCGGAGCGCCGACCGAGGCATGAGTCCAGGGCAGGGCCGAGGTCAGGGCTTCGTCGACGATGATCGCACCCTCGGGCTGCGCGCCCGCGACCACGGCTCCGAGACTCGCTATGTCAAGACGCCCTGTGGGAAACGACGGGGGGAGCGCTCTTGCGACGCTCCCCGCGCGGCCGCCGCCGAGGAGATCCACCAGCGCCTCGAGCGCGGACACGACGTCATCCCCGGGCTCCGCGAGGAGGACCGCGTCACAGCTCTCGGGTACGAGACTACTCGGCAGCTTTGGGTAGCCGAAGAAAGCGACCGGGCTCGCTGCCCCTGCCAGCACGAGCGTCTCGAAACCACTGAGGAGCTCCCTTGCTTCCTCAGGGAAGTAGGGGAGCTTTGCCAGCACCGGAAGGCCCGCACCGCGCTCCATCCGGGCAGGGAAGGTTTCGGCGAGGAGCGCACACCCCGAGGCGGCTGCGATCCGCGCCGCCGCTTGGAGGCCCCGCTTGCGCAGCGCTCGTCCGCCAAGCAAGAGCGCCGTGCGGCGTCCCGCAGGCCGCAGCGCAGCGAGCGCCCGGTCGATCCGCGCGTCTTCGACCCGCGCTCCGCACACGAGCGGCGGCGTGACGGCGAGGGGGCCTTTCGCCGCTCCCCACGCGCAATCCGCCGGCACAATCAGTGTCGCGACTCCGCCGGCCCCCGCGCTTGCGGCGGCCAGGGCCCGGGCCCCATCGCGGGGCAGGTCTGCGGCACACTTTACGGTGTGAACCCAGTCCGAGACCGGGCGTGCGAGGCCCGCCACGTCGGTCTTGAGGGGGGCATCGGCGGCAGCGTGCCAGGTCGCGTGGTCCCCCACCACGCACAGAAGCGGCGTGCGGGCGCGGCGTGCGTTGTGGAGGTTTGCGGCACCATTCGCGAAGCCGGGCCCGAGATGGAGCACGACCAGAGCCGGTTTGTCGGCCATGCGGCCATAGCCGTCCGCCGCCCCGGTGCACACGCCTTCGAAGAGCCCAAGCACCGCGCGCATCCCGACGGCGTCGAGCGCCCCGACGAGGTGCATCTCGGTCGTGCCCGGGTTCGCGAAGCACAGCTCGACGCCCGCTCCTGCGAGCGTGCGAATCAACGCTTCGGCACCATTCACACGAAGCTCCTCATCCTACGACCCGCGATATGCTACCCGGAAGCCGTCCGTGGTCATGCGCCCGCACGCGGTAGACTCCCAGCATGTCGTCTACCCATGCGATCCCCGTGCGCGACCACCTGCTTGGGTTGCAAGATCGCATCTGCGCCGCGCTCGAAGCCGAGGATGGTCGCGCACGTTTTCGCGAGGATGCCACTTCAGGCGAGGGCGGCACGATCGCCCGGCCGCGCGCCCTCGAAGATGGCGAGGCGATCGAGAAGGCTGCCGTCCACTTTACCCACGCGCGGGGGGATCGCCTTCCTCCTGCGGCAACGGCGCGCCGCCCGGAGCTTGCGGGAGCACGCTTCGAAGCGGTGTCGCTCTCGCTGATCGTGCATCCCCGAAATCCCTACGCCCCCACTTCCCACATGAATCTGCGCTTCTTTTCCACCGGAGGCACCGAGGCGTCGTCGGGTTGGTGGTTTGGTGGGGGTTTCGATCTGACGCCGTACTACGCCTTCGAGGACGATGCCGTTCACTGGCATCGCGTGGCGCGTGACGCCTGCAGGGATTTCGCGCCCGATGCCTATGCACGCTTCAAGAAGTGGTGCGACGAGTACTTCTATCTGAAACACCGGGGCGAGACACGCGGAATCGGAGGACTTTTCTTCGACGACCTGTGTGAAGGAGGATTCGACCACACCTTCGCGTTTGTGCGCCGGGTGGGCGATGCCTACCTCGACGCGTATCTCCCCATCCTGCAGCGACGCAAGGCCGCGCCCTACGGTGAGCGCGAGCGGGAGTTTCAGCTCCACCGGCGCGGGCGCTACGTGGAGTTCAACCTGGTCTACGACCGCGGCACGCTCTACGGGCTTCAGTCCGGGCGGCGCGTGGAATCGGTCTTGGCCTCTCTCCCGCCGCTCGTGCGGTGGCGCTACGCCTACCGGCCCGAACCCGGAAGCCCGGAGGCCCGGCTCAGCGAGGAGTTCCTGAAACCGCGCGACTGGCTCGCCAACGAGTAGTTGAACAGGGCCCGCGCCCGAAGCCCTGGCGTAGGGGCTTGGCAGAATTGATGGGCTGAATGTCATTGCAGACAGCCTCGGGCGGGACGATGCTCACCCCATGATGCGAGCTCCCGCACTTCGAGGGCCCCGCGCGCCGCGCCGGATCGCAATGCTCGCCTACCCTGGAGCGCAGATGCTCGACATCACGGGCCCCCTGGAGGTCTTTGCGCGGAGCGCTCGCCTTCTGTTGGAGCAGGGGCTGCGTGCGAATTCCGTCTACGAGGTGGAGGTAATCGCAGCACAGGCGGGACCTGTGAAGACGTCGAGCGGGGTCGAGATCCTGGCGGCGCGTCCCCTCACTGCGGTGCAGGCTCCCCTTGACACGCTGCTCGTCGCGGGCGGTGTAGGTTCTCGGGAGGCCCTGCGCAGCTCCCTCGTGCTCGGATTTCTGCGGCGCATGGCGCCGCGGGTCCGGCGCCTTGCTTCCGTGTGTACAGGGGCTTTTCTGCTGGCAGAGGCAGGACTCTTGAACGGACGGCGTGCCACGACGCACTGGGCGTACTGCGCTGAGCTCGCGAAGCGTTACCCACAGGTCCAGGTCGAACCCGATCCGATCTTCGTCCGCGACGGGCGGATCTACACCTCCGCGGGCGTCACCGCCGGGATGGACCTGGCCCTTGGACTCGTGGAAGAGGACCTGGGCCGCCCGCTTGCCCTCGCGGTCGCGCGCCAGCTCGTGCTCTTCTTGAGAAGGCCCGGCGGGCAGTCCCAGTTCAGCGCTCAGCTCGCGGTGCAGTCCGCCGAGCGCGAGCCCCTGCGCGATTTGCAGGCATGGATCGCCGACCATCCCGAGGCCGATCTCGGGATTGAGCGTCTGGCGCGGCGGGTGGCCATGAGTCCCCGGCACTTCGCGCGCGTCTTCCTGCGCGAGATCGGGGTCACCCCGGCGAAGTTCATACTGCAGGTTCGCGTCGAAGCCGCACGCCGGCGCCTCGAGGAGTCGCGGGACGACGTCGAAGCCGTGGCGGCTAGCTGCGGCTTCCGCAGCGCCGAGGTGATGCGACGAGCGTTCTTGCGCACGGTGCGCGTGTCGCCAAGTGCGTATCGAAGCCGGTTCCGCTGCGCCTAGCACGCTGCAACGCAAGGAGGCTCTGCCATGCCCACGACGACCGGGATCCTGTTGTTTCCCGACGCCGAGGAACTCGACTTCGTCGGACCCTGGGAAGTCCTGACGGCCGCCGCCCAGGTGACGGGCGAGGGCCACGCCGTCACCATTGCAGAGCGGGAAGGCCCGGTGCGCTGCGCAAAGGGCCTGCGCGTCCTACCCGATCACAGCTTCGCGACGGCACCTCCACTCGACATCGTGCTCGTGCCCGGCGGAATGGGCACGCGCCGCGAGGTGGCGAACCCCGTGCTGATCGATTGGCTGCGCAAAGCGGGCGCACAGGCGACGTGGGTCACGAGCGTGTGTACGGGCTCTCTGCTCTTGCATGAGGCGGGCTTTGCCCGGGGAAAGCGCGTCACCACCCACTGGGCCTTCGTGCCCGAGTTCCGAAAGCGCCCGGAGGTCACGGTGCTCGACGGTCCACGCTACGTGCGCGACGGCACGCTCCTCACCTCAGCGGGGGTGTCGGCGGGAATCGATATGACGCTGTGGCTCGTGGGCCAGATCCACAGCCCGGAGGTCGCTCGGAAGGTGCAGCGCTACATCCAGTACGAACCTGCGCCGCCCTACACAGCCGAGGTCTAGCGAGTCTCTTCGTCCCTGTTGAACGAGTGCGCCACCCAGTGCGGATGATGTCGGCTGCCCCTGGTCTACACCAACGTCACGTTGGTTTGTTCCAATGCTTGACCTAAGCGTGGACGAGTCCGACGAGGGCCTTGACGCGAGGGACGCTCCCCGACGCACGGATCGGCGGCTAGGACGCCAAACCTCGTCTCCACTCTGTCCAGCCATAGAAGGCCACGAGATGCACGCGGGGTGGACGCTCGGTGGGCTTCCGTTCTTTCGTGCCCGTACGCTCTCCTTGGGGTAGCCTTTTAGTCCTAGCTGGTTCTTGGCCCTAGTTTTAAAGCTGGCTGGGAGGGCCACTCACGCGGTGTGATCGTGGTCCGAAGCGACTGCGGTGTTTGTGTATCCGCGGAAGGAGGCATTCGCGATGTCTCGGTTGCTCAGTCGCCTCGTTTTGCTCCATCTTTTGATCCCGGCCTCTCTTTGTTTCGCAGACTCCATGACTGCACAAGCGAGTGGCAGTTCAAAGGAAGCCGCGTGCGCTAGTGCCAAGGAACTAGCGCAGCCGTCGGCGCGCAATATCTGCGGAGCAAAGGGGCTTGCGGAATGGAAGTTCCAGGATTGCGTGTGCAAAGAGCAGCCGGGTGAAGCAGATAAGAACGGCTCCTCCTCCCCCTCCAGATGGGATTGCGAGGCGGGGTACGACTACACCTGTGGCCAATAAGCGACAGCGCAGCCTCTCGTCCGCCAAAGCGCGGGACACTGCATCGGGAGAGCGAAGTTTGAGCCCCAGGGAACAGTTTCCACACGGCGTGTGTCTGGCGTTGAAACGCCAGTCTCCATTCAGCCAGGCGATGTGCCACTGGGAAAGCTGGAATGGAGGTTCCCTCCTCCTTCTCGTGCATACATCGGCAGTTCTCTAGAGATCGAGCCCGGCCACCAGGTGGGCGCGGTGGAAGGTGGGATCCCCAAGCATGATTTCGGAGGCTTTCGCCCGCTTGTAGTAGAGATGCGGGTCGTACTCCCAGGTGAAGCCGACCCCGCCATGGATCTGGATGTTCTCCGCTGCCGCCCGCAGGTACGCCTCCGTCCCCGCGGCCTTGGCGAGGCTTGCGGCGAAGGGGAGATCCGCGCGCGCCTCCGCCGCCACCCAGCCTGCGTGATAGACCGCCGAGCGCGCGAGCTCGAGCTCCAGGAGCACCTCAGCGCACTTGTGCTTCACGGCCTGGAATGCACCGATCGGCCGCGCGAACTGCACACGCGTCTTGGCGTACGCCACGGCCATCTCGAGGCAGCGCGCTGCTCCGCCCATCATCTCGAAGGCGAGGCACACGGTGGCCTCGGACAGCGTTCTTAGGAGCGCGCCGCCCGCGGCACCAGCCCTGCCCACCACCTCCGCCCGGGCGCCTGCGAGCTCGAGGCGTGCCTGGCGCCGCGTCGGGTCGAGGGATGGCGGTACGTCGAGCTTGACACCGGGAGCCCCTCGCTCGACACGCAAGAGCGTGATCCCGTCTGCCCCCTGGGTTCCCGGAAGACGCCCCACCACGAGAAGAAGCTCAGCGGAGCCTCCGTCGGAAACAAGCGTCTTCACGCCGTCGAGAACGAAGCTCCCGCCGTCACGGCGACACTCGAGCGACACGCTGGGAAGGTCCCAGCCGCCCGCGCTCTCGAGCCAAGCCAGGCTCGCTGTCCGCTCGCCCGAGGCGATCGCAGGCAGAAGGACACACCGGTCCGCCTCGCTCCCGGCGTTTAAGATCGCATTCGCGGCCAGACACACCGTGGAGAAGTACGGGGTGGGAACGAGGGCGCGACCGAGTTCTTCTTGCACGACGCCGAGCTCAAGGAACGAAAATCCCTGTCCCCCGTAGGCTTCGGGGAGGTGCACGCCTTGTAAGCCGAGCTCTCTCGCCATTCGCTGCCAAAGCGCGTCGTCGAAGCCCTCGGGCGTCTCCATCGTGCGACGCACTTCGGACATCGGTGCGGGCTCGGCGAAAAAGCGGCGCAGCGTCTCCCGGAACCGCTCTTGCTCGTCACTGAACGCAAAATCCACGCAGCTAGATCTTCCGCTCGCGACCTTCCCAGTAGGGGTCTCGCAGCTTTCGTTTGTAGAGCTTGCCGTTCGGATCACGCGGCAGCGCCGCCAGAAAATCGATGCTCTTCGGCATCTTGTATTTCGCGATCCGGTCGGCGCAGAACGCCAGGATCTCTTGCGCGAGGGCCGGGCTCGGGTCGACCCCTGCGGCGGGTTCCACCACGGCCTTCACCTGCTCGCCCCAGTCAGGATCCGGGATTCCGAAGACCGCCGCATCCCCCACCTTGGGATGAGCGAGCAGCGCGGCCTCCACCTCTGCGGGATAGATGTTGACCCCACCGGAGATGATCATGTCGTTCTTACGATCACACAGGAAGAGATAGCCGTCCTCGTTCAGGTAGCCGATGTCACCGACCGTGAAGAAGCCCTCCCGGCGGCTCGCCTCCGTCTTCGCCTTGTCCTTGTGATACTCGAAGGCCGCAGGCCCGAGCGCCATGTAGACCGTGCCCGCCTCGCCCACGGGCTTTTCCTTGCCTTCGTCGTCGAGGATGCGAATCGCAGAGCCCGGCCATGCCTTGCCGACGGTGCCGGGATAACGCAGCCATTCCTGCGGAACGACGAGCGTTCCTCCACCTTCGGTCGCGGCGTAGTACTCGTAGATGGTTTGTCCCCACCACTCGATCATCTTCCGCTTGATCTCCGGCGGACACGGCGCCGCCGCGTGCACCATGGTGCGCAGCGAGGAGACGTCGTAGCGCCCGCGCACCTCCGCCGGGAGTGCCAGCAGCCTGTGGAACTGCGTGGGGACCATATGGCTCGTGGTGACCCGGCGTTTCTCGATCGCTTGGAGACAATTCTCGGGCGACCACTTCTCCATGAGCACGAGGGTATGGCCCATGTGGAGCGAACAGCTCGCGAAGGTGAGGACCGCAGTGTGGTAGAGCGGGGAGCCGCACAGGTGGACGTTCTGGTCGAGAGGCTTGATGCCGAACATCTGCAGGAAGGCCGTAAAGAGCGTCGCCACGGTGTCCGGATCGAGGGGCGCAAGGCCGCGCCGCACGCCCTTCGGACGTCCTGTCGTGCCCGAGGTATAGAACATCACGGAACCGGCGGAGCGATCCGCCGGGAGCGACGTCGCTTGGCCCTGCTTCAACTCGGCGTAGGGCCGAAATCCTGGCACCGCACCAATCGCGAAGCGGGCATTTGCGGGGAATCGCAACTCATCCGCAGCGGCCTTGGCGGTCGCCGCGAAGCGTGCGTCTGCAATGAAGGCCTTTGCTTCACAGTCCTGAACGATGTAGGCGATCTCAGGCGCGGCCAGGTGATGGTTGATCGGCGTGAGATACCAGCCGCCCTGCAGCGCGGCGAGGTAGAGCTCGATCATCGCTGCACCATTCGGCAGCAGGACGGCGATGCAGTCGCCCTTGCGAAGGCCGAGCTCCCGCAGGCCATGCACGAGCTGGTTGCAGCCGGCGAGGAGCTCTCCGGCTTTCACCTCGCGTTCGCCGCTTTCCGGCGGCTCGACGAGAGCGAGCGAATCGGGGTTGGCCTGTGCAAAGGCCCAAAAGCTCTGCGCCATCACGGACTCCTGTGTTTGGCCTTACGTCTTTGCCGAGCGATCGATCACGAACCGTTTGGCCCACGGATAGTCGGGCTTGCCGCTCGGAGAGCGCACGATCTGGTCCACGAAATGCACCTCGCGCGGCACCTTGTAACCCGCCACGCGCGCGCGGCAGTGCGCCGCCAGCTCCTCGAAGCCAGGCGCGAAGCCCGGACGCTTCTGCACAATCGCGGTCACCCGCTCGCCCCAGCGCGCGTCGGGAACGCCCACCACCACCGCGTCAAAGACTGTGGGATGGGCCTTTAGCGCGTTCTCCACCTCCTCGGGGAAGATCTTCTCTCCCCCCGAGTTGATGCAGATCGAACCCCGGCCAAAGACGGTGACGGTGCCATCGGCCTCGGGGCGGCCGAGGTCGCCCGGCAAAACCCAACGCACACCGTCCTTCACGATGAAGGTGCGGGCCGTCTTCTCGGCGTCGCCGTAGTAGCCGAGCGGGATGCGCCCGCGCAGCGCGACGCGGCCTGTGCGGCCGCTGCCCGGAGGGATCGGCTGGAGCTCGTCATCGAGCACGGAGGTATTGGCGTTCATGCGGAAGCGGATCCCACCCGTCGCCTGGACGCCTCCGGCATCGCCCCCCTGGGAGCCGGTCTCAGAAGCTCCGAATGCGTCCATGATCACAAGCTGCGGCAGGTATGCCTTGAGCTCGTCTTTCACGGCTTGCGACAGAATCGCCCCCGCCGACGAGAAAACCATCACCGAGGAGAGGTCCCACGAGGGATCCCGATCGGCGAGAGCCGCGGCGAGGGGCCGTGCCATGGCGTCCCCCACCACGGAGATCGAAACCGGACGCTCCTGCGAGGCCTGCTGCCAGACGAGGCGCGGCTCAAAGCGGGGCACCAGCACCGCCTTCCACCCCTGGAACATCGAAATCATGGTGCCGAGCTGTGCGGCACCGTGGATCAGCGGGGCGGCGGACATTCCCGCCATGGGCGGCTTCGTCCTTGCGCGCTCGGCGACTTCCTCCGGGCGGTCGGGCGGCGGCCCAGCCGGATTCGCGCCCATGAGGCAGGAGAAAAAGGCGTCCTCATGCCGCCACATCACGCCCTTTGGCATTCCCGTCGTACCGCCGGTGTAGATGATGTAGAGGTCGTCCGGCGAGCGCTCTGCGAACTGGCGCTTGGGCGAAGCGGAAGCCAGCGCCTCCTCGTAGGGCACGGCGCCGAGCGCCGAGGTGTCGACGCCACTTTCGTCCTCCACGGCGATGAAGTGGCGGAGCTTCGGCACGCGCTCCCTCACCGCGGAGACGCGCGGGCTGAGCTCGCGCTGGTGGAGCAGCGCCACGAGGTCGGCGTCGTCGAACAGATACCGAAGCTCGTCTTCGACGTAGCGGAAGTTCACATTGATCGGCACGGCCCGCAGCTTGAACGCTGCGAACATGGCCTCGACGTACTCGGCGGAGTTGTACAGGTAAAGACCCACGTGATCGCCGGGGCCCACTCCCTGCCCCGCGAGGTGGTGGGCCAGGCGGTTCGCACGCTCTTCGAGCTGCGCAAAGGTGCGGCGCTGCCCGCCTACGACGAGCGCGTCGCGCTCGGGGAGGACGTCGACGATCGACTCGAACAGATCGGCCAGGTTGTAATGCATCAGGCCTGCTCCGCTCCGACGATCCACATCGAAAAGAACTGCGATCCTCCGCCGTAGGCGTGACCGAGCGCGAGACGCGCCCCTTCCACCTGGTGCTCGCCTGCCATACCGCGCACTTGAAGCGCCGACTCGGCAAAACGCAGCATGCCTGAGGCACCGATCGGATTCGAAGAGAGGACTCCCCCCGAGGCGTTGACGGGCAAGTCCCCGTCGAGCGCCGTGGCGCCCTCGTAGGTCATCTTCCAGCCCTCGCCCTCCGGTGCAAACCCGAGATTCTCCATCCACATCGGCTCGAACCACGAGAACGGGACGTAGATCTCCGCGACATCGATCTCGCGCCGCGGATGGGTGATGCCGGCCTTCTTGTAGAGTTCGGCGGCGCAGTCCCGGCCGGCTTGGGGGTTCACCTGGTCGCGTCCGGCGAACATGGTGGGCTCACTTTTCATGGCCGTCGCGCGAACCCAGGCCGGTCGATGGGGCGCCCGCCTCGCGGCGCCGGCGCTCGCCAGGACCATCGCGCAGGCTCCGTCCGACGAGGGGCAGGTCTCAAGGTAGCGGATCGGATCCCACAACATGGGCGAGTTCGCGATCTGCTCGAAGCTGATGTCGGGAAAGACAAGATGCGAGTAAGGATTCTTGAGCGCGTTCTTGCGGTCTTTGAGCGCAACACGGATGCCTGTATCCTCAGGTGCTCCGGAGCGACGGATGTAGGCACGAATCAGCGGCGAGAAATAGCCTCCCGCGCCCGCCACGATCGCCTGCTGGAAGGGCACGTGGACGGTGAGTGCCCACATGGCGTTGCTCTCCGACTGCTTCTCGAAGGCCACCGTGAGCACGCGCTCGTGAACGCCAGCCTGCACCAGGCTCGCGGCGACGATCGCCGTGGAGCCGCCGACGCTGCCTGCGGTATGGACGCGCAACATGGGCTTGCCCACCGCTCCAAGAGCGTCCGCCAGATAGAGCTCGGGCATCACGACGCCCTCGAACATGTCCGGCGCCTTTCCCACCACGACGGCATCGATCTCCCGCCAGCCAAGACCTGCGTCGTCGAGCGCGCGCTGGGCCGCCTCGCGCACGAGACCTGCGATGGAGACGTCGATGCGCTTTACGTCGTGCTTGGTCTGACCCACTCCAATGACGGCACAGGGGTGGCCCACGGTCAGTTCCCCTCCAGGACGCAGACGAGGTTTTGCTGGAGACACGGACCCGACGTGGCATGCGCGAGCGCGCGCTTCGCCTCGCCGTCGAGAATGCGGCGCGCTGCTTCCCCGATCCGCGTGAGCCCTGCCACCATCAGGGCGTTCGCCGCCAGTGCGCCTCCGGAGGGATTGATCTTCACGTCGTCCGCGAGGCCGAGCGCCTCGCAGAGGATGAGCTCCTGGTGGGAGAAAGGCGCGTGCAGCTCGGCCAGATCGAAACGACCCGAGCGCGCACCCGCCCGCTCCGCCGCAAGTGTGGTGGAGGGCGAGCGCGTCAAGTCGCGCAGCCCGAGGTCGTGGCTCTCAATGCGGTGGTCGATGCCGCGAATCCACGCCGGCCTGTTTGTCACCTTGCGCGCGAGCTCCGCCCCGGCGATCACCAGCGCCGCAGCCCCGTCGCTCACGGGACAGCAGTCGTGCTTGCGAAGCGGCGATGCGTAGTAGGGTTCGGCAAGCAATCCTGCGGGATCGACGTCGCCTCGCAGCTGCGCGTTGGGATTGCTCTTGGCGCTGCGTCGGCTGCGCGCCACCACCTCGGCCATGTCCTTCTCGGTGTAACGCCCGGAATCAAGCAGGAGGCGTGCCTGGAGCGCGGCCAGGCTCACCGCGTCAATTCCGAGGGGAGACACGGTGTAGGGATCGAGCTGTAGATTCAGGACCGCCGCGGGATCTCCCATCGAGGTCTTGCCGAAGCTGTAGATGAGCGCCGAGTCGATCTCTCCGGTTTGAAGCTTCACCCAGGCCTCGTAGAGTGCGAACGCACCGTCCATTTCCACGTGTGACTCGGAGATGGGCGGCCAGGCTCCCACAGCGTCGAGGGCAGACACGAAGGCGAAGGGCTGACCCGCCACGTAGTCGCAGCTGCCCGACACCGTGAAGCCGATCTCACGCTTCGGGATCCCCGAGCGCGCCACCGCTTCTTGCACCACCGGCATCAGAATCTCGACCTCGTTTGCGTCCAGCTCGCGGCGCTTGGCCTTGGCCTGGGCGAAGGACACGATGGCGACCTCGCGCATCTACAGATGCTCCTTGAACGAGTCGAAGGGCGCATCGGGCTCGGCGAGGGGGCGGAAGTAGCGGATGTTTCCGAAGCTTGTCGTCCACTCCTCCCGGGGCGCCCAGACAGCTTCGACCCGCATGCCCATGCGGACTTGATCGAATGGACATTCCTGGATCAGGGCGAAAAACGGGATGTCAGCCCCATCTAGCTTGATGTGCGCGGCCGCGTAGGGTGGCTTCACGCTGAGGTTCTCCGAGGGAATCCGCACGATGCAGAACGTGGTCACGGTTCCCTTGCCCGAAACCTCGACCTCCTCCTGTGTGGCCACTCCGCAGCGCGGGCAAGACCCCCGGGGCGGGACATACACCTTGCGACACGAAGGACAGCGCTGACCGAGGATGCGCCCCTCGCTCATCCCGCGCAGGAATCGGGTCGAGGCCCGCCCCGCCGTGTAGGAGTACTCCAACCGGATCGGGGTCTTGATGCTCGTGACCAGTTCGCTCATCGCGCTCTCCGCTAGATGGGCTCGAAGCACTCAATGTCGTGGATGTCGCCTACACGCTCGCGCCGCCAGCGCGCCCGCACGCGGAGCCCCGTCCGCAAGCGTGAGGCGCTTTCGACGTCAATCGCGTGCAGGAGGGCGGAGTCAGCCCCGTCGAGCTTGATCAACGCCCAGGCAAACGGCCGCTGGAAAGGATGTGCGCGCTTTGGCGCGGTGATCCAGGTCCAGGAAACGACGCTGCCCGCATCCGCAACGCGCGCGAACTCGATGAGCGGCTCCCCCGTCGCAGGGTCGTATTCGGGCGGAGGCACGAGCAGCCGTCCGTCCGAGCTGCGGCCCGCCAAGATCTCACCGTCGCGTAGACCCGCGAAAAACCGCCCGAGGACAGGACCCACGCTGCGCCGGTAGGGGTACTCGAGGACGTGCGGTGCGGTCAGCCGAACGGGGCTTTGCGGCGCCGAAGCCATGGCGCGCTCACGCCACCGCGGCGCCGGACGCGCCTGCGGGCCATGTGTAGAACTGTTGGCACCAGCGCCGGAAGAGCGCGATCGGACCGTCCCCGTCACACAACATGGGCCGCGGCATGAAGACCTTGTTTTCCCAGATCGGCTTGTCTTCGCCCATCTGCTTCTCGATGTCCGCGATGAGCGCACCGCCCACCCGTCGCGTCACATCTTCATTTCCCATTTTCTTCACCGTGAACGAGAACCGTACGTCGACGTCGTCTGCGTCGATCGGAGCCACGGAGGCCACGAGGAGCGTCTCGATGATTCCGGTAAAGCGTGTGAGAGAGAAGCCAAACCCGTGGGAGATCGATGCGATCTGCCCGTCGATCGCGCCTCGCGGCGTCCCCATCTTCCCATTGGACACGACGCGTAAGATCGCACCGTCCACCTCAGCCTTCGACTCCGGAACGTCGAGCATGCCGTGGACGTAGCGGAAGTGCGCCCGGTCGACGGCGTTCTCCGCCATCTCCTGGTTGTGGGTTCGGATCTTCCAGCGCAGGCGCTTGTATTCCGTCCAGTCCGGACTGCCGTACTCGCCGAGCTCCGGAATCTCCCACTCGGGGGCCTTGTCCTCAGCGTGGTGCCAGACCATGACGAGGCCGTTGCGTTCCGCGACCGGCCACGACCGGGTCTTTGCCTTGGGGGGGATCTTCTTCGCGTAGGGGACCTCCACGCACTGGCCCTCTCCGTCGAGGCGCCAGCCGTGGAAAGGACAGCGAATCGAATTCCCGACGACCTTGCCGCCAATCGCCAGGTGCGCACCAAGGTGGGGACAATAGGCGTCGAGCACGCGCAGGACTCCGTCCTCGCCGCGGAATGCCACAAGCTCCTGACCGAAATACCGGAGGCGCTGCACCGAGCCCTTCGCGATCTCATCGCCGTAGGCCACCTGGAACCAGCCGTTGGGATACCGCGGGAAGGGAAAGCGTGACATGGCCTATTCCTCTTCGATCAGGAGCGCTGCCGCCATGCGGAGCTGCTCTGCCACCGTGCGCGCACTGTGGAGCCCGCCCGCCCAGCCCGAGAGCGACGAGAACCAGAAGTGGGTCAGCACGAAGGCAATCTGCTGCTCGCGTTCCGTACCCACCGGGGCGTCGACGGGGGCGGCGAGGTTCGGCATCTCCCCGCGCTGTGCGGCGACGATGAGGCGGGTCATCCGCAGCATGAAGCCTGCCACCTTGACGGCCATGTCTGAGTCGCCCGCCGAGATGGAGCGCAGGACCGCCCGTGCGAACTGGGGGCGCCGCGTAAGGCCGGTCGTGGCACGGGCGAAAAACGCAACCACACGGTCGAGGCGCGTTCCGCCCTGGATCGGGCGCGCGGCGATCGCGGCTTCGAGGCGTTCCATTTCCTCCGCAAGCGCGAACAGGAGGATGTCTTCTTTGCTGCGGAAGTACTTGTAGAGCGTGCCGAGGGCAACGTCCGAGGCCTCGGCCACGTCGCGCAGCCGCACGCCGTCGAAGCCGCCTTGCTCGGCCAGGCGCACCGCAGCGTCGACGATCCGGCGCATTCGACGCACCTGGCTTGCCGCGAGCCCTGCCACGGGCGGTGTGGGGTGTGCCGCAGCTGCGGTGTCGGCCGCTGCGAGCTGGCGCCGACCCGCGCCGCGAGGGCGCGGCGCAGCGGGACTGCGGACAGGGGTGGTCACCCCAATATTAGAACACGTTTCAGAAATCTTGTCGAGGCGGCAGGCCCTGCCTCAAGCACCTCGAAGGACGTCCGAGCCCGCGCAAACAGAAGAGCGGCGTGACGCCGCGGAGTGTCCAGCCGGCGCTCGTGTGTTCCCTTCGCTTCGCACAAACGCGGGGGCTGCAGCCCAGGGAGGAGCCTTTCGCGCACGCGAAGTTCCGCGCGCTCCAAGCCAGGCGCCCGCCAGGAGTCTCAGCGCGATGCGGGCAGGGTCTCGTCCACGGAGGGGAGCAGGGCCAGCTCGTGGAAGAGCGCGACTTCGTCCTCGGCAGAGCGCCCTACGAGCTCGCGCAGAAGCGACGGGAGCGGCCAGCCCTCGAGATAATCAAAGCGCTCCTTACCCGCGTCATAGAGTGCGCGCCAGTCTTGACGCACGGCGCGGCTGCGCTCCATGGCCGCGTGATCGCCCCGCAGCTCCGCGCTTCCCACGAGGAGCTGGCTCCCGAGCAGGTTCGCACGCATCGACTCCTGGCCCATCAGCTGGCGACCCACCTTGTCGAGAACCGCCGCAAGACGCGGCAAGAGAGCGGGGGTTCCCGCGAGCTCGCTCGCTTTTGCGCGCAGATAGAGCGTTCCCGGCGCTTCGGGGAAGGCTCGGCTCGCCGCGGCGAACGCCCAGTCCGGCGCCCGTTCGTCGGCGGAGAGCACGCTGTCGGTACGGAACTCGCGGTAGAGCGAGCGCATGGAAGGCCCGAAGCGGGGCTTCCGCACGGCGACCTCGATGCCATCCACTTCCCGCTCGGAGAGCGGCGCAGCGGCGTCGCTTTCGTCCAGCAGAGCCATGAGCGGATAGGCGCTTTCGTCCGGGTTCGCGCGCTGGAGCTCGGCAACGAGCGACCTGTGTAGTGCACGCGCCGCAGGCGCGTCGTGCTGCGGGATGGTGCCGAGCTGGGCGAGCAGCAGGAGCTTGCGTGCAGGGGTTCCGGCCTCCGCCTCGACGCTCAAGAGTTCCGTAAGCTCTGGCTGGGCTTTCAGCATGGCTCGCCAGAAGAGATCGTTGGGGAGTCCCGGAACGAGCGGCCGCGGACCCTCGGAGATATTTCGCGTCCAGTTCTTGACCGGCGTAGCGGCGAGCGCTGTGCCCGTGCCCACTGCCCGCCAGGCCTCGAAGAAGGAGTCGAGCCAGCCCTCGTGCGGGTCCCGCGCGCGGCGCTCGGCCAACACCTCCGCGAGGCGCACCTCCCCGCTACCCGCCCCCTCTGCGGAAAGGGCGCGCAAGGCGGCGGACGCTCCTCTCGGATTTCCCCCGTCGAGCTCGAGGCAGGCCTTCACGAAGATCGCCGCGCCCACCGGTCTCGCGTCGGCGAGCATCGCCTCGGCTTCTTGGGTGCGACCCTGGTAGGCAAGGGCCGCGGCGCCTTCCGGGCTCGGCGAAGCTTGCGCGGCGCCAAGCGCAGGTGCAGCGCAACACAGGACGGCGAGACAAGCGAGCTTGGCTTTTGTGATCGCCCTCACGGCATCCCTCCTGCAGGATCTGTCGTGAGAGACTCTTCGGTACGCCGCTCCCGGGATCTGTGATCTAGACCCCCGCTGCCTCCAGGATAGGCGGCAGCAGCACGCTCGTATCGAAGTACTCTCGGGCGATGGCGAGGGCCTTTGCGGCATGTCGGCTGTAGTCGCGCCCGACGCGGTACAGCGCCTCGACGGCCTCCGCAGGCGTCGACCAGGCCAGAAGGCCGGTCCCTGTGGGCACGCGGGTGCCAAACCCCGTGTCCTGCAGCACGCAGGGGCGGCCCGCGCCAAGGAAGCAAACGCTGCGGTCACTGAACCAACCCACCTTGAGGCGGGTCTGGTCGTCCTTCTCCACCGAGAACTCACCCTTGGCACCCTGGATGTAGCGGCGATAGACCCCGGCGCCGTGGGAGATGCGGTAGGGGTCCTCGAGCTTCCAGCCGTGGGAGAGGAATCGTTCCCGCAGCTCCGGGGTCGGAGACACCAGCGCCAGCTCGAGCCGCTCCTTCGTCTTCGAGGGCAGGTCCATCACTCGATCGAAGTTCGGGTGTTTCGACCAGTAGTAGGTCTCGCCCTCGATCACGACGTCCTTGCCCTTGTTGCGGTAGGTGGCGATCGTGCGCCAGTCACCCCTTGGCTTCGGGGTCGACTCCCAGAGGTCGACCAGCACGGGCGGGTGGGTCTTGCGCCAGGCGATGTCGCTGGCGGGAACCCGACTTTCTCGCGTTCCGATGTTCCAGCCGTAGGTGAAATGCAGGTCGTGAGAGTGCAGGAACTCCCGCGTCTTGGGATCGCCCTGCGCGTATTTGACCTGCTCGAGGATCGGATCGGTTTCGATGTAGATCATGCAGCCCTTGCGCCGGCGTGCGGGATCGGGGCGCGACGCGCCGCATAGGTTCACGATGGCGTCGGCGTGCTCGAGCAGCTCTTGAACGCGCGCCTGTTGCATGCCGAACCAGCGTCGGCTGAGCGAGTCGTAGTAGGACCAGATATCCGCAAGGTCGTAACGCCGGAAGGTCTCGCGCAAGAAGCGCACGTTCTCGCGCGCGCTCCCGACCACGGACTGCTCTCGCGGGGAATAGGGCGGAGCGCCCGAGTCCTCGATGTAGAAGCACTCGACGCCGAGTCGACGTAGCCCAATCACGTGATGCAGCACCTGCCAGGCCATCCCACCGAGCGGGTATTGTCCCATCAAGCCGAGGACAACGACGCGCTTCATGACGCTCCCTCCGCCACGGCATCCGGCGTGAGCAAGAACTGCGCCTCGTGGAGGCGCTGAAACAGTCCACCCGCGCGACGCAGGCTCTCGTAGGTTCCCTGCTCCACCAGATGACCCGTTTCCAGCACGAGCAAAATGTCGGCACGCCGCACCGTCGAAAGCCGATGTGCGATCACGAAGGTCGTGCGCCCCTTCATCGCGCGCTCGATGCCCCGCATCACAAAGGCCTCGGTCTCCGCGTCAAGGGCCGAGGTCGGCTCATCGAGGATGAGGATGCGCGGGTCCTTGAGGAGCGCGCGGGCGATCGTGATTCGCTGCATCTGACCCTGGGAGAGGGCTTGGCCCTCCGGACCCACAGGTGTCGCCATGCCCTGGGGCAGAGTGGCGACGAACTGCAGCACTCCTGCGAGCTCCGCGGCATGCTGCACCTCTTCAGGCGTGGCGTCGGGCCTGCCGTAGCGAATATTCTCCTCGAGCGTTGCGGGAAAGAGAACCGGCGACTGCGGCACGATGCCGATGGTGGCGCGAAGTGCACGCACCTGAAGCTCCCGCAGGTCGGCGCCATCGAGCCGCACGCAGCCGTGCACGGGATCGTAGAAACGCGGGAGCAAGGACACGAGGGTGCTCTTGCCCGCACCCGTCGGGCCGACGAGCGCGACGAGCGCGCCGGCCGGCGCCTCAAAGGACACGCCTTCGAGGCTGAAGGCGCGAGCATCCCCGGCGCCGTACGCGAAGCCCACGTCCTCGAAGCGCACCTCGCCACGCACCGCGGCTAGGGGGCGTGCGTTGGGCGCGTCCTTCACCTCGGGCTCGGCATCGAGGATTTCGAACACCCTGCGCGCTCCGGCTGCGGAGCCCTGAATCAGGCCCATGGTTTGCGAAATCGAGTTGATGGGGCCGTAGAGGGACGCCAGATAGGTCACGAACACAATGATGTCGCCGGCCGAGAGTGTACCTTTGAGCGCGAGCCGACCGCCGGCGTAGAGCACCCCGGCGGTGCCGAGCGCGATCAGAACGTTCACGATCCCCGAGTAGCTGGTTTCGAACACGTAGAGCCGAAACGCGGAGCCCAGGGCCCGTGAGGAGGCATCCATCACGCGCTCGCGTTCCCGCGCTTCGGCGGTAAAGGCCTGCACGACCTGAATCGCCCCGACGCCGCGCTGCGTCTCCGAGAGGAATCGGCTCTCGGTCTCGCGCTGTTCCGTGGCGAGGCTCGTGATGCGCCGTCCCACGGTACGGATCGTCAAGAAGAGGAGCGGTGCCACTGCAAGGAAGATCCCGGCGAGGAGCGGGTTCATGCGGATCATGACGACCGTCATTCCGACCAAAAGCACGACCGCGGTGACAAACGGGAACAGACCGTTCATTGCCATCGACTGCACGGCGTAGGTATCGAAGGCCACCCGATACACGAGATCCTGGCTCGGTCGCCGCCCGAAGAAGCCGAGGGACATGCGCTGAAGGTGCGCCAAGAGCTGCGCCCGCAGGTCGCTCACCATGCGCTGGCCAATGCCGATGGTGAGGCGGTTTAGGTAAACGCCCAACAACGCAAGGGTTCCCTGGAGCGCGAGGAGGCCCAGGCAGGCCGCTGCAAGAAGCGCTTCGGAATCCAGACTGCGCGCCCAGGGGAGCGCGAGGGGCTTCCCGCCCAGCACCTCGTCGACCACAATCTTGAGGGGCCAGGGTTTTCCGATCTCGAGGACAGCGCTCAACGCGACGAGCGAGAGCGCCAGAACGAAACGCGCCCGGTGGGGCCGCAGGTAGCGGCCAACGCGGCGGTAGATACTCATCAGCCCTGAGGCAGGGTCCCGGTGCGCTCGGGCCGCAGCGGGTCTAGCGGCAGCGACTGGAAGGTGATCTCGACGGCGTGCCACAGGGTGCGACCGAGGCGATAGCCCTGGTAGGCGAGGAACCCGGCGGTCCCCACCACTGCGGCAATCAGCTCGGTGCCGAGGAGGGGCTGGCCACCGACAAACGCGAGCAGCGCCGCAAACGCGGTCACCGCCTGAACGCCCTTGGCGAGGGTGGTCTGGCGGATCCGTACGCCCACGTCGACCTGGCGTTTTGCGCCGCCGTGATTCTCGATCAGCACCTTCACCTCGGAGCGCACCCAGATGCCCCGGGCGATCGAGACGTCCCAAGGCTCCCAGCCGTTATCGAGGATGATCGGGTACTTGCGGGGTCGGAGGAAATCGACGAGCGCGGAGATGCACGCTCCCTTCTCGATCCCCGTCTCGTTCCAGTAGGAGAGCACGTAGCGCCGGCGCAGCAGGCTCAGCTCGGGCTTCTGGCGCAGGCTGGGAAATCGAATGCGTTCGACCCGCGAGAGACCCTGCATGCGGTAGCGATTGCGTTCGATCGCCCGCATGAAGGGACCGAGGTAGTTGAGCGCCGCGATCAAGAGGCGCGACCGCCACGGCGCGACGGGGACACCCTCCACGTCGACCTGGAGTGCCGTATACACGGCCTGCGCGACCGAAAGGCCAAGCAGCGTGAGCCCGCCCAAGACGAAGGTCGGCAGGGGGATGCCCACGCTGTAGGCGAGAATGCCGACGAGCGTCAGCCCGAGTCCAGTGAGGTTCCACTCAAGCGTCGCAGGCAAGTGTCGCAGGAGTGACGAGGGCGCCTCATACAGCGTCTGGAAGAGCCCATTGCCGAAGGGGCCCCAATAGATCACTGGGCGTCGCCCGAGGATTCCAGGACCGAGATCGCTGTAGATGCGGCCGAGCCAGCGGGAGTTGCCGAGGAAATTGAACCGGTAGGGGTGTTTGAAGTAGAGCAGCGCCTCGGCGCGACCGTAGCCTTTTTGCTGGTTCAGATAGGCCCGAACCGTGGCACGACGGCGGTGCCAGACAAGGGCGGCGGCGGAGAATCCAATCTTGTGGCCCGCGTTCTGCAAGCGCCAGCACAGGTCGACATCGTCGCCGGCGGAACGATAGATCGGGTCGAACAGACCCACATCGATCAGGTGCTTGCGCCAGAACGCCATGTTGCAACCGGGGATGTGCTCGGCCTCCCAGTCCGTGAGAAGCACGTGGGTCGGGCCGCCGGGGGAGCGCGCCACCACCTCTTGCACCCAGTCGGATTCCGGCGGCGGAAGGTTCGGTCCACCCACGCCGGCGAAGCTCGGCTCCGAGAGCAGGCGATACACCAGGAAGCTCAGCCAGTCGGGATCGACGGCGCAATCGGAATCGGTGAAGGCCACGATTTCGCCTTGCGCGGCAAGGATGCCCTCGTTGCGCGCCACCGAGAGCCCGCGGTTCTCGTGGGAGATCAGGCGATAGCCGGGATAGCGCTCCGCAATCTCCTTGGTGCGATCGGTCGAGCCATCGTCGACGACGATCACCTCGTAATTCGGGTAGTGGACCCGTTCGGGTCGCAGCGACTCCATGCACTCCTCCATCGTGCTCTCTGCGTTGTACGCGCAGACCACGACGGAGACCTTGGGCGCGGGCTTGGGAGGGATCGGCAGATCGGTGCGATAGATCTGGCGCACCGTCTCGAAGGCGGGCTTGGGTTTGCGCTCCCGGGTGACAAGTCCAAAGGACCAGTCCGCGATGTCATGGCCCCCCGTGTGCCACTCGTCGGTGAAGGCGAAGATCACCGTTCCCGCGCAGCCGAGCTCGGCGGCGGCGGCCACGGTCGCACCCACGATGCGCGCCTGCTCCTGCGGCCCCTCGCGCACGGAGTCGACCCCGAACTCCGAGAGCAGCAGGGGCTTAAAGTCCGCCACGTTCTGGAGCCGTGCCGCATAGCGGCGGAAGTCGGCTTCGCGGTGCAAGTAGACGTTGAAGGAGATGAAGTCCAGGAAGTTGAGCTCGAGGTACTCGGTCATCGGGAAGTTGGCGTAGGAGACCAGGGCTTGGGGATCCGCCTCATGGGCGACCTCCGTAAGCTCCTGCAAGAAGGCTTCCACTTGGGACGGTCCGTACCAGCGCACGACCTGGGGCGGAACCTCGTTGCCGACCATCAGGGACAGAAGATTCGGAACACCGCGCAAAGCCCTCGCGGCTTCACGTACGCGGCCGCGGATCTCCTCCCGACCCTCCCGGACGTCGAGGAACCGCACGTGCTGCGCCCAAGGGATTCCGACCATCATGCGCAGACCAAACTCCGCCGCGAGCTCGCACAGCCAAGGAGGCGGGACGTGGTAGACCCGGATCGTGTTGGCGTTGAGCTGGCGCAGCAGTCCGAAGTCGCGCTCCACTGCACTTTTCTCAGGGAAGGGCTCTCCCATGAGGTTCGAGCGGAAAGGGCCGTAGGACACGCCACGTACAAAGAATTTGGAGTCGCCATCGAGCAGAAACATTCCGCGGGTGCGAATGCGATTCACGCAGCAAACCCCTTCGAGCCGGCCACAACCCCTTGCCGATGGACGAAAACCCGGTGTCTGCCGGGCTTCGGGACGGGTGGCGGAGCGATGGGAAAGGTCGGGGGTCGGTTCGCGGCTGTCAATCTGGGCGAAACCACTGCAACAAGCCCACAAGGGCCGGCAGCTTCAGGGCTAGCGTCCCGCCGTGTCATCGGAATCCGCTCCGCCTGCACGCTGAAATGCGAGCTGTCGGAGGCCCCATCGGTTCGCGAAGGGCTCGCCGGGAGAGAGTGCGAGGGACTGCAGCTCGCGGGCGAGTTCCGCGAGACCCCCCTCTCCCTCGCGTTGCTTCGCGATGGGGTTTCGAGCGAGGGCATCGAGGTTCATGCCGAACATTCGGGCGGCATCCACGGTTGCGACGCGGTGCGCGGTCACGCGACTGCAAAGTCGCTCGAGACCCCCGGGTGCACCCGCCCGGTCGAGGGACGGGCCCACGTAAAGGGCTTGGCCCTGTCCTTCGAGGGTCGCCGCAACGAGCCCGAGGTAGCGCCGAAAGACCGGGCAGGCAGTGGAGATCGACTCCACCTCCTCGACGAGAAGTCGGCCGCCCGGCGCCAAGAGTTGCGCCCACGAAGCGATGACCCGCGCCGGCTCCCGCAGGTGCGAGAGCAAGAAGCGGCAGACCACGAGATCGGCGGCTTCCAGGGGGAACGGCAGGGCCGTCACGTCGTGGCGCAGGAAGCGCACGCCCGGCGTTGCCGCACCCCCGGCTTTCGCGAGAAAATCGGCCGAGGAGTCGATGCCTACGGTCTGCGCCGCGTCGACGCTTTGCGCCAGGGCGCGCGTCGTATGGCCGGGACCGCAGCCAAGGTCGAGGGCCAGGCGAGGGACCCCGGGCGCGAAGGAGCGCCAGAACGTGCGACTCGGAACGTCGAAGACCCGTGCCACGAGGGCAAGCCGCTCTGCCGCCAGGACCGAGTCCCCGAACGCGTAGGACATCTGCTCTCCCGCGCGTAGAGGCGCTTCGCGCACATGCAGCATACACGCACGTTGTGTCCCGAGTGTTGCAGGGATAGGCTGCTCTCTGTGTCGGAGGAATCCATGG
>Ga0074046_10000232_pt1 | contig 49101 bp, 37 predicted proteins | sample BogForMeECP23OM3_FD_94441 | JGI IMG/M metagenome (GOLD analysis project Ga0074046, IMG submission 94441) | Bog forest soil microbial communities from Calvert Island, British Columbia, Canada - Bog Forest MetaG ECP23OM3 | ecosystem: Environmental > Terrestrial > Soil > Wetlands ... | reverse complement strand
GCTGGCCAAGCTGGCCGGCGGCGTCGCCGTCATCAAGGCGGGGGCGGCCACCGAGGTCGAGCTGAAGGAGCGCAAGCACCGCATCGAGGACGCGGTGCGCAACGCCAAGGCCGCGGTCGAGGAAGGTGTCGTGCCCGGTGGCGGCGTCGCGCTGCTGCAGGCGGGCCGGACCGCGTTCGAGAAGCTCGACCTGTCGGGCGACGAGGCGACCGGCGCGCAGATCGTGCGCCGCGCGGTCGAGGAGCCGCTCAAGCAGATCGCGGTGAACGCCGGCCTGGAGGGCGGCGTGGTAGTCGAGAAGGTCAAGACGCTGCCCCCGGGTCAGGGTCTGGACGCCTCGACCGGCGAGTATGTCGACATGTTCAAGGCCGGCATCATCGACCCCGCGAAGGTCACCCGGTCGGCGCTGCAGAACGCGGCGTCGATCGCGGGCCTGTTCCTCACCACCGAGGCCGTGATCGCGGAGAAGCCGGAGAAGGAGAAGGCCCCCGCCATGCCCGGCGGTGGCGGCGACATGGACTTCTGATCGCACGGAAGTCGAGTCACCCAGACGGCCCGGGGTCTTCCCCGGGCCGTTTGGCTTAGCGGGTCCGGAAAGCCTGGTGCGTCGCGGGGTGTTTCCGGGGGTTGCATGACCCGCCGCCCCCGTAAGGGCCGGCCGGCGGCCGGGAGCGGGCGATACCAAGCTGCGATCTTGAGTCCCGGACCGATAGCCTTAGAGGTGCCCATAGCATCCTGCCGGTCGCCTGATCGCTGGTTGTTCGTTTAAGTTCTATCAACGTGAGGTCTGCGCGTGCCTACCGGCAAGGTCAAGTGGTACGACTCCGACAAGGGGTATGGCTTTCTCGCCCGCGACGACGGCGGCGAGGTATTCGTGCATTCGTCGGCGCTGCCTTCGGGGACGACCGCGCTGCGGCAGGGGCAGCGGGTGGAGTTCGGGGTCGCGGAGGGACGCCGCGGTGCGCAGGCGCTCCAGGTGCGGATCCTCGAGCCGCCGCCGACCGTCGCGGCCGCCAAGCAGGCCCGGAAGAAGCCCGACGAGATGATCGTGATCGTCGAGGACCTGATCAAGCTGCTTGACGACGTGTCGACGACCTACCGCCGCGGCAAGCAGCCGGATGCCCGCGACGCGAAGAAGATCGCCGCGGTGCTCCGCGCCGTCGCCGACGACATCGAGCCCTGACCGGCGCCGTCCGGCCACCCGGCGCGCTCGCGTCGTGAGCGCTAACGGGGCGCGGGGCGAGGCCGGGGCCGGCGTGGCGCGGGTTCTTCACGCGTCCGCTGGGCCAGGACGCGCCGCCTGCGCCGGGCGACGAGCGTGACCAGCGCGGCGGTCAGGAAGGCCGCAGCGATGGCCAGGCCGGCCGGGCCGTTGTCCAGCATCGAGACCAGGACCCCGGCCACGCCGCCCGCCACGTTCGCCACCTGGTTCAGCGTCTCGGAGACCGCGAAGGCGGACGACCGGATCTCCTCGCCGATCTCGCGCTGCACCGTGGAGTCGAGGGCCAGCTTGGCCAGCCCGGCCGCGAGCGCCGACGTGAACGCCACCGCGATGGCCGCGGTCAGGCTGAAGAACCAGGCGCCCGCCGCGGTCACGATCGGCGCCAGGGTGAGCATGGCGAACAGGATGAACTGCGGGGCCCGGGCCCGGACCAGCGAGCCGATCGCCATCGCGGCCAGGCCGCCGGCCGCGGCCGCGGCCACGAGGGCGCCGAGCGCGACGTTGTGCGACACGCCGAAGTGCTCCGAGCGCAGCAGGAACGCCAGGAAGAAGACCATGTAGCCGGCGAAGGCGCGCAGCACCGCGTTGCCCCGCATCGCCTCGCCCACCACCGGGCCCACGTCGGCCAGGCTCCGCCAGCGCCGGGCGCCCGTCCGCGTCCGGCCTGCCCTGGGCCCGGCAGCGCCGTTTGGATCACGGGCTGCGGCGGGCGGCAGGGCGGCGGGTTCGAACGGGATGGTGCGGCCGTCCCGCCCGGGTTCGGCCGCCCGCGGGCTGGTGCCATTGGCCGGGGCGTATGGCCTGGGCCCGTTCGGGTGAAAATCGGGCGGCGGCGCGGCCGCAGCGGTCGGCGGCGGTCCCGCGGCGTCGGCCGGCGGCGGTCCCGCGGCGCTGGCCGGGTGCGCCGGGGCCGGTGAGTCCACTTGGTCGGGGAGCCGCAGCGCGAGGAACATGGCGGCGAGGTAGATCAGCGTGCCGATCCGGAGCACCCAGGCGGCGCCGGCCGCCACCTGGATCCCCGCCGCCAGTGCGCCGCCGAGCATGGCAGCGGTCAAGGTGATGAGCTGGGATCGCGCGTTGGCGGTCACCAGGGTGATCTCGGCGGGCAGCAGCCGGGGGGTAACCGACGCGCGCAGCACGCCGTACGCCTTCTGCAGCACGAGGATGCCGAACGCCGCGGGCAGCAGCGTGACCGGGCTGTGGATGGCGGCCGACATCCCCCAGCACAGCAGGCCGCGGGCCAGCAGGGTGCCGGCCAGCAGGTAACGCCGGCCCTGCTGCATGCGGTCGAGGGCCGGCCCGATGAACGGCGCCAGCACCGCGAACGGCGCCATCGTCACCAGCAGGAAGAGCACCACCCGGCCCCGGGCCTGATCTACCGACGTGCTGAAGAAGATCGTCCCGGCCAGGGACACCGCGACGAACGCGTCCCCGGCGCCGCCGGCGGCGGTCAGCTCGATGAGCGTGGACAGGCCCGTCCGCCCGGCCCCCGAGGCGCCGGTCACCCGGTGCACCAAGCCGCCGGTCCGGCGGGCCCCGGTGGCGCCGGCCCGCGCGCCGGACCGTACGGCGCCGCCCGTGGCGCGGGCCGCGTTACCGGTTCGCCGCATCGCCTCGGACATCCACATGTAACCAGTATTCTGTGTCGTGGCCACTGCGGCGACCCTGCCTTCGCCCTAGTTGGCGGCAGGTAATCGTACATGCATGCGTGATGAGCGAGAATTGGTAGCCGTGAGCCCTACCCGAACCCGAACCAGGGAACCAGATCAGGCGTGCGCCGAGGCGGTCGACCTCGCACGGGACGCTATCGTCGCCGTCGTGGGCGCCGCCCAGGTCGGCGACCACCTCGGCGTGCAGGCGGACGGCGAACGCATCGTCACCCACCTGTTCGACTGCGCGGACCCCGCCTACGTCGGCTGGACATGGGCGGTGACCGTCGTCCGGGCGCCCCGGGCCAAGGCGGTCACGGTCAGCGAGACGGTGCTGCTGCCCGGGTCCGGGGCCCTGCTCGCGCCGGACTGGGTGCCATGGCAGGACCGGCTGCGGCCCGGAGATCTCGGCGTCGGCGACCTGCTGCCCGCACCGCCGGACGACGAGCGGCTGGTGTCGCTGGTCGTGCTGGAAGGCGCGGACGCCGTCACCGACTGGTTCGACGGCGGCACGGACACCGGTCCCGCCGAGCCGGCCGAGCTGCCCGCGCCCGGACGGTCGCGCGTGCTGTCGGCCATCGGCCGGGAAACCGCGTCCGAGCGCTGGTACGCCAGTGAGCACGGCCCGCGGACGCCGCTCGCGCACGCGGCGCCCGCACACTGCGTCAGCTGCGGCTTCTTCGTGCCGTTGAGCGGGGAGCTCGGCCGCCTCTTCGGCGCCTGCGCGAACGCGTACGCGCCGGACGACGGCCGGGTTGTGTCGGCCGATCACGGCTGCGGAGCTCATTCGGAAGCCATGGTCGACGCGGTGGCCGCGCGGGCGGTGGCGCCGGTCATCGACGAGTTCGGCTACGACCTCGTCGACCTGCCCGGGGTCTCGGTCGAGGAGACCGTGTTCGAGCCGTTGTCCCGCGGGGCCGACTGATCTTCTTCCGCCCTCCTGGCCGCGGCCCGGACCCGGCCGCGCTTCAGCCTCGGGACGTACCAGAGTGCGAAGAGCCCCATCGCCAGCCCGGTCACGCAGGTCCAGATCCACCACCGCTGGTCGGCCGGGAGGCTGCTGCGGACAATGAGCAAGACCACCAGCGCGACGGCCCACCCGGCCGTGCCGATCCAGGTGACCACGCGGTCGTCCGCCTCGAGCGGCGGTGGCGGCGAAGGGCGTGCCTCCTCACGGGTTAGCTTCACCCCTTCAGGCTACGAGGTCCGGCGGCGCCGCGGGCGCTCAGACGGTCGGCGCGCCTGATCCAGGGCTTTGGGCTCGCGGCGGCTGCGCGCGGTTCGCCAGCGTGATGTACTTAGTCCACGCGCTAGGCAGGCCCGACGAAGGTTACCGGTGAGGACAGTCAGCCAGACCAGCACTGACGCCGGGCTGGCCACCGTCCTGCGGATCTCCGTGAGCAGGCTGGCAAGGCGCCTGCGGGCCCAGCGCACCACGTCGGGAATGACGGAGGCGGTGCTCTCCGAGACTCAGCTGGCGGCGCTGGCGGCGCTGGAAGTGCACCAGGCGATGACCCCGGGCGAGCTGGCGGAGCACGAGAAGGTGCAGCCGCCGTCCATGACCCGCGTCATCGCCGTGCTCGAGGAGCGTGACCTGGTGCTCCGCTCCCCGCACCCGACCGACCGGCGGCAGGTGATTCTCACCGTCACCGACGAAGGGCGCGCCGTCGTCCAGCGCGTCAGGCGGCGGAAGGACGCATGGCTGGCCCGCCGGCTAGCCGAACTGACCGATGCGGAGCGCGCCACGCTCCGCGCGGCGGTGCCGATCCTGGAGAAGCTCAGCCAGTCTTCGTGACCGGCGTCCGCAGCGGCCAGCTCGCGAGCGAGGTGTACCGGGGGTGCTCACTGGCGCCCAGGCGGCTGCGGACCAGGTGAACGCGGTCTGCGGTCCACGACTGCCCCTGGTAGCCGTCGAGCGCGGCGACGAGGCCAGTGACGTCGGCGGGCATGCGGCACCTGGCCAGGGTCAGGTGCGGCTGGAAGCGGCGGCCCTTGTCGGGCGGGGGCGCGCCCGCGCGGCTGGCGCCTGCCGCGACGGATTCGGCCAGCCGCGCCAGCGCCCCGCGGTCACCGGACAGGCCGCTCCACAGCACGTTCGCCCGGGCGGCGCCGGGAAAGGCGCCCGCACCCGCGAACGCGAGCCGCACCTGGTGATGCCGCCGGGCGGCCCGTTCGAGGCGCGGCAGCAGCCGGGCCGCGGCGGCCTCGTCGACCTGGCCGAGGAAGGCCAGGGTCACGTGCCAGGCCTCCCGGTTGGTCCAGCGCAGGTCAAGTCGGCTCGCGCGGAACGGCTCCACGAGGGCGTCGAGTTCGTCAAGCACCGCCGAGGGCGGGGCGATGGCCACAAACAGCCGCATGATGTCCCCAGAAGCGGCACTCGATCCAGGGAGCCGCTCGATCCCCTCCTGCTTCCGGCGGGTCTTGGCGTCTAAACCGGTCCGCGGGGCGAGCGTGGGCTCGCTCAGCAAGTCTGCCCGGTGCACGTGGTCACCCATGACCCACCTCGGATCTTGTCGTGTCTGCAGGTTAATAGGCTGTCATCGTGAACCGGCTGCCCCGATGGCTACTTCCGGCCGTACTCGTGCTCCTCGTGCTGACGGTGCTGATCTCCTCGATCATCCGTTAGCCGCCTCTGGCGTTGGCCGGCCCGGTCAGCTGGCCAAGCGTTCGGCCACGTAATCGATGCAGGCGGTCAGTGCTTCCACATCCGCCGGATCGACTGCGGGGAACATGCCGATTCGCAGCTGGTTACGGCCTAGCTTCCGATAGGACTCCGTGTCGACGATTCCGTTCGCCCGCAGGGCCGCCGCTATGTCGTCAGCAGACAGCCCGCCCGTGACGTCGCCGGTGATGTCTACCGTGCCGACGACCTGCGAGCGCTGTGCGGGATCGGCGACGAACGGATCCGCGAAGGCCGCCTTCTCCGCCCACGTATACAGTATTGCAGCCGACCGTGCCGTCCGGGCCGTGGTCCAGGGCAGGCCGCCACGGTCGAGCATCCATTCGATCTGATCGGCCAGCAGGAACAGCGTCGCGACCGCGGGCGTGTTGTAGGTCTGGTCCTTGGCCGAGTTCTCCAGGGCCATCCGCAGCGACAGGAAGTCGGGTATGTACCGCCCGCTCGCGGCGATCTGGAGCACCCGCTCGACGGCTGCGGGGGACATCAGCGCGATCCAGAGCCCGCCGTCCGAGCCGAGGCCCTTCTGCGGGGCGAAGTAGTACACGTCGAACTCCTCGGCCCGCACCGGGAGGCCAGCCGCGGCGCTGGTGGCGTCGACCAGGATCAGCGACCCGGGGTCGGCGCCCGGGACGCGGCGCACTGGCATCGCCACGCCGGTCGAGGTCTCGTTGTGGGTCAGCGCGTAGCTGTCCGCCCGCGGGTCCGCCCACGGCCCCGGATGGCTGCCCGGGGCGGACTCCACCACCGTCGGTTCGGACAGCCAGGGCGCGCGGCTGGCCAGGGCCGCGAACTTGGCCGAGAACTCGCCGAAGCTCAGGTGCTGGGAGTGCTCGCGGATCAGCCCGAACGTGGCCATCTCCCAGAAGGCGCTGGTGCCGCCGTTGCCGAGCGCGACCGTGTAGTCGGCGGGCAAGCTGAACAGCTCGGCCAGGCCGCTGCGGATCCGCCGCACCAGCGACCGGACCGGCGGCTGGCGGTGCGACGTGCCGAGGTAGGCGGCCCCGGAGTCCGCGAGCGCGGCCAACTGCTCCGGGCGGATCTTGGCCGGCCCGCTGCCGAACCTGCCGTCCTTCGGCTTGAGCCGCGCCGGGATCACGATAGTGCTCATTGCCGCAGCCTACCGGCGGGACCGCCAGGCGCTAACACCTGCCGGTCGAGCACGTCGTCCGCGCCGGGGACGTCACGGACCGACCGCGTCGGGGGGCCGACGTACCGGGCGGCGGGCCGGACCAGTCGGCCGGTGCGCTTCTGCTCGAGGATGTGGGCCGCCCAGCCCGCCGTCCGGGCGCAGGTGAACATCGAGGTGAACATGTGCGGCGGAACGCCCGCGAAGTCCAGCACGATGGCCGCCCAGAACTCCACGTTCGTCTCGAGCACCCGGTCCGGGCGCCGCGCCCTGAGCTCGGTGAGCGCCGCCTTCTCCAAGGCCAGCGCGACCTCGTACCGTGGTGCGCCCAGTTCCTTGGCCGTGCGCCGAAGCACCCGGGCGCGGGGGTCCTCGGCCCGGTACACCCGGTGCCCGAATCCCATCAGTCGTTCGCTCCGGTCCAGCACGGACGTCACGTACCGGCCGGCGTCCCCGGTCCGTTCGACCTCTTCGATCATGTACAGGACGCGCGCGGGCGCGCCGCCGTGCAGCGGGCCGGACATCGCGCCGACGGCCCCGGACAAGGCGGCCGCCACGTCGGCTCCGGTGGAGGCGATCACGCGGGCGGTGAACGTCGAGGCATTCATGCCGTGCTCGGCCGCCGAGGTCCAGTACGCGTCGACCGCCTTCACGTGCTGCGGGTCCGGATCGCCGCGCCAGCGGATCATGAACCGCTCGCAGATCGTCGCGGCCTGGTCCACCCGGCGCTGCGGCACCATCGGAAGCCCGACGCCGCGGGCGGCCTGGGCCACGAAGGACAAGGCCATCACCGAGGCGCGGGCGAGGTCCTCGCGGGCCTGCTCGTCGCTGATGTCGAGTAGCTGCTGCAGGCCCCAGGCGGGTGCGAGCATGGCCAGGGCGCTCTGCACATCGACCCGGATATCGCCGGAATGGACCGGGATCGGGTATGGCTCGGCGGGCGGCAGCCCGGGCGCAAAGGCATTGTCGACGAGAAGCCCCCAGACGTGCCCGTAAGAGACGTGACCGACTAGCTCCTCAATGTCAACTCCCCGGTACCGAAGCGCTCCGCCCTCTTTGTCCGGCTCGGCGATTTCGGTCTCGAAGGCGATGACGCCTTCAAGTCCTGGCTTGAAGTCCGACATCGGTGTTTCCTCTCTTCTTCCTCTTGGGGTGTCAGAGGGCACCTCAGATCATGCGCTGGCCCGACCCGGACAGCGGTAAAACGCCGCGTAGATGGGCGGCGGGGACGATTCCAGCGCTACCATTCAACCGCCCTGATCAGGGTACCGGTAGCCGAAACAGGTGTGAGGATCCTTACCATGGACACGACACAGCGTGATCCCGATTCGGACGGCCTGTCGCAGGACATGATGGCCGTTGACCCCATGACGCAGTTCGCCCGGTGGATGGCGGACGCCGAGGCGCTGGGCCTGCCCGAGCCGACGGCGATGGTGCTCGCCACCGTCTCCGAGCAAGGCCGCCCGCGGGCCCGCACCGTGCTGCTGAAGGCGCACGACCAGTCCGGCTTCGCCTTCTACAGCAACCGGACCTCGCGCAAGGGCCAGGACCTCGCGGCGAACCCCCGGGCGTGCGTGGTCTTTCCCTGGTACGCCATGCGGCGCCAGGTGACCGCCGAGGGCAGCGTGCGCATCATGTCGCAGGCGGACAGCGAGCCCTACTACCGGTCCCGGCCGCGGGGATCGCAGATCGGGGCGTGGGCCAGCAGGCAGTCGCAGGTCATCGGGTCGCGTGCGGAACTCGACGACCGGGTCGCCGAGCTCGAGCAGCGCTGGGCGCCGCCCGCCACCATCCCGATGCCCGACTTCTGGGGTGGATACGTGCTGATGCCGGAAACCGTGGAATTCTGGCAGGCGGGCACGTTCCGGCTGCACGACCGGCTGCGGTACCGGCGTCACGATGACGGCTGGACCATCGAGCGCCTTTCCCCTTAGCTCCTGGGCATAGCATCACAAGCAGGAGGATGAGGAGTTGACAGCCCAGGGGCTCATTGACACGACGGAGATGTACCTCCGGACCATCTTCGAACTCGAAGAGGAGGGCGTCGTACCGCTGCGGGCGCGCATCGCCGAGCGGCTGACGCAGAGCGGCCCGACCGTCAGCCAGACGGTGGCCAGGATGGAGCGGGACGGGCTGCTGCACGTCGCCGGGGACCGGCAGCTCTCGCTGAGCGACGTCGGCCGGACGCTCGCCACCAGGGTGATGCGTAAGCACCGGCTGGCCGAGTGCCTGCTCGTCGGCGTCATCAAGCTGCCGTGGGAGGAAGTGCATATCGAGGCGTGCCGCTGGGAGCACGTGATCTCCGAGAGCGTCGAGCGCCGCCTGCTCGAACTGCTCGGCTACCCGGTTCGCTGCCCGCACGGCAATCTCATCCCTGGCCTGGCTGAACTCGGGCTGCCCGCCGAGGTCCTCGACCGGGTGCACGCGGCTACGAATGAGGCGGGTGAGGCGATGATAAAGGTCGCATCCCCCGGCGATACCCGGGTCGTCATCCGGCGAATTGGCGAGCAAATTCAGAGTGATCTTGTTTTGATGCTTAAACTCAAGCGCGCCGGGATACAACCCGGACGCGAGGTGATTCTCATGGCAGGCGACGATGGTGTGCACGTGACAGCGGGCGACTCGATGGACGCCATCTCGACCGAACTCCCCAGTCCGATCGCCGCGCACATTTTCGTATCCCTTAGCAGCCGGTATCAAACCGTGGCCGGAGCGTGATCGTGTCCATCGGCAACGCTGCCTGGGTCGGGGAGCGCGGACGTGACGGGCTGGGCTGAATCGGCTTTCGACGCATACCTCCCCGCGGACATGGTCCTCGGCCAGGCCGAGATTGCGGTCGTGGTCACCGACCGGCTCAGCAATCTCCAGTTCGTCAACGAGTTCGCGGCGAGGCTTTTCCGGGTGTCCGGCGACGTGGCGCGGCTGGCCGGCTGCCCCGTCCTTTCCCTGGGCCTGTTCGCCGACGACGGCGTGCGCAAGACGGAGGACCTGGCCGGGCAGGTGCTGCGCGGCCGGTCCTGGGAGGGAACGTTCGAGAGCGTGCGCGGCGACGGGGTGCGGATGCTCATCCGGGCCTTGGCCGTGCCGCTGCGTCACCCCGGCGGTGACATCGACGGGATGGTGATCCTGGCCCGGGAGGCCAGCAGGCGTGACAAGCAAGGGGGACACGACCGGCTCGCCCTGCTCGAGCGGGTGGGCGAGCGGCTGGCCGGCTCGCTGGAGATCGGCACCACGCTCAAGCACGTGGCGGAGATCCTGGTGCCGCAGTTCGCCGATCACTGCTTCATCGACCTGTTCCAGGGTGAGGCGCTCATCCGCCGCGCGCAGCGGCACGCGAGCGACTGGGTGCCGCCGCCGAGGACCTGGGCCGAGGTGGGCGAGCAGATCCACTACCCGGACGGTCACTTTTGCCAGCAGGCGATGGCGCGCCTCGACACGATCGCGGTCAACGACCTGGACAGCGAGTACTACCCGGCGCCGAGCCCGGAGAGCATGGCGGCCGCGCACCAGGCCGGGCTGACGTCGGTGATCGCGGCGCCGCTCTACGCCCGGGGGGAACTTCTCGGCGTGATGAGCCTGGCCCTGTCCAGGCTGACCGAACGCGACGAGCACTACTACGGCACGCCGGACCGCGATCTCATCGGCGCCATCGCCAGCCGGGTGGCCATCGCGATCGACAACGCGATGCTGTTCGAGACCGAGCGGCAGACCGCGCTGGCGTTCCAGAAGAGCCTGCTGCCGCAGGCGATCCCGGATCTGGACGGCTTGGAGGTCGCCTGCCGGTATGTCCCGGCCAAGCCGCTCGAGACGCAGGGCCAGGGGATCCAGACCCAGGTGGGCGGCGACTGGTACGACATCATCCCGCTGGCCGCCGGGCGGGTGGGCATCGTCATCGGTGACGTCGAGGGCCGGGGCCCGCGGGCGGCGGCGATCATGGGCCAGCTGCGGGCGGCGCTGCGGGCGTTCGCTCAGGATGAGAAGTCGCCCGCGGACATCATGCGCAAGCTTGACGAGTGGTGCCGCGCGCTGGCCCCCGCCGACGAGAACGGGATGACGGCCGGGGATCCGCCCACCGTCAGCTGCATCTACATGATCTACGACGCGTGGTCCCGGGAACTGACCTTCGCCAACGCGGGCCACGACGCCCCGCTGCTGATCAGCGCCGGGCAGGTGCGGCAGCTCGAGTTCATGTACAAGGGCGTCCTGCTCGGCGTGCGCGGCAAGGGAATCCGAGGGCTGCCCACGTACAAGGAACAGACGATCGGCATGCCGCCCGGGGCCATCTTGGTGTTCTACACCGACGGCTTGACCGACCGGCGGACCCGGGCCGACGGGTCCGGCCACTACTCGGAGGCCGAGGCGGCCCAGATGCTGCAGCACGCGGTTCGCGCGGCCGCGGCCAGCGGGGATGCCGACGCCGTGGCCACCGCGGCCGAGTACGCGGTGCCCGGGGACATCGACGACGACATGGCCATCTTGGTGGTGAAGTCCTCGCCGTCCGAACTCGCCACGATCGAGCGCACGTTCCCGGCCGAGCCGATCATGGTCTCCGAGGCCAGGCGGATCGCCGCCCAGACGTTCAGGTCCTGGGGCATGGACCCTGGGCAGGCCGAACTCGCCTGCCTGCTGGTCTCCGAGGTGGTCACCAACGCCGTCCTGCACGCTTCGGTCACGCCGAGCCCGGGCCGTGACCTGGATTTCGACCTGGCGCCGCTGATGATGCCCGCCTCGGTCGGCGCCGGGCCGGCCTGGCATGACGGCTCACCCGATGCCGTCCCGGCGTCGTCCCCAAACCCCCAGATCGCCTCGCCCCCCAGGGAGTTCGCGTTGCGGCTGCGGCGCGGCGCCACCTCGGTGTGGGTGGAAGTATTCGATCCCGACCTCAGGCTCCCCCGGATCCGCACCGCGGCGGAGACCGACGAAGGCGGCCGCGGCCTGTACCTGGTCGAGCAGCTGGCTACCCGATGGGGATCCAGGCCGACCCCGGAAGGCAAGGCGGTCTGGTTCGAGATGCCGCGCAGCGGCGGCCGGCTCTAGTGGCCGGTGGTGTGCGTAGACCAGAGCAAGAGCCCGATCAAGACGACGACGACGATCGGTCCCACCCAGTTCTTACCCGACACACCTAGCTTCATCTTGCCGCGCAAGCGCGTCCACCCATAGGCGACAATGGCGCCGATAAGTACCAGCAAGATGAGTCCGGTCATGGCCGCCTCCTGAGCCTGCGGTTTTACGAACCCGTTTCGAGAGTACGGCATTCGGTTCCCCGGCGCGCAACGAGGTACCGTGAGGTTTCGGAGCGAAAGCCGGCCAACGGGCCCGCCGCGACAGGCGCGGCCCGGTAGCCCTCGGACGGAGGCCGTGATGGCGGAAGCGTTCATAGCCGGTGCGGTGCGTACCGCGATCGGCAAGCGGAACGGATCCCTGGCCGGGGTTCACCCGGTCGACCTCGGGGCTCATGCCCTGCGCGCGCTGGTGGACCGGACCGGGGTAGACCCCGCCGCGGTCGACGACGTGATCATGGGGTGCGTCTCGCAGATCGGCCCGCAGACCTTCGACATAGCCAGGAACGCCTGGCTGTCGGCCGGCCTGCCGGAGAGCGTGCCCGGCGTCACCATCGACCGGCAGTGCGGGTCGTCCCAGCAGGCGGTCCATTTCGCCGCCCAGGCGGTGATGTCCGGCACGCAGGACCTCGTGGTCGCGGCCGGGGTGGAGAGCATGAGCATCGTCACCATGGGGTCGACCGCGACCTTGGCCATGCAGGCGGGCATGCCGGCTCCGTATGGTCACGGCTGGCGGGAGCGCTACGGCGACCAGGAGATCTCTCAGTTCCGCGGCGCTCAGCTGATCTGCGAGCAGTGGGGCATCAAGCGACCTCAGCTGGAGGAGTTCGCTCTGGAGAGCCACCAGCGAGCGGTCCGTGCCATCGACGAAGGCCGGTTCGAGCGGGAGATAGTGCCGCTGGACGGCTTCGTCCAGGACGAGGGCCCGCGCCGGGACACGTCGCTGGAGAAGATGGCCGGGCTCGCGCCGCTCCGCCCGGACTGGGAGATCACGGCGGCGGTCGCCTCCCAGATATCCGACGGAGCCGGCGCCCTGCTCATCGCCTCGGAGGCGGCGATCGAGAGGTACGGCCTGACCCCGATGGCCCGGATACACGCGCTGGCCGTGGTCGGCTCCGACCCGGTGATTATGCTGACCGGCCCGATCGAGGCGACCAGGAAGGTGCTGGCCAGGGCCGGGATGACGATCGGGGACATCGACGTGTTCGAGGTCAACGAGGCGTTCGCGCCCGTCGTGCTGGCATGGTCGGAAGACACCGGGGCCTCGCTCGAGCGGACCAACCCGAACGGCGGGGCCATCGCGCTCGGACATCCGCTCGGGGCGACCGGGGCGATCGCGATGACCAAGCTCGTGCACGAACTCGAGCGGACGGCGGGCCGGTTCGGCCTGCAGACCATGTGCGAGGGCGGCGGCCAGGCCAACGCCACGATCATCGAGCGGGTCTAACCGCCCGCCGATGTCCGGCCTGCTCAGATCCGGCCTGCTCAGATCCGGGCGGGCCGGATCCGGACGGCGCAGCGTGTAGCCGACGCCGCGGCGGGTGTGGATGAGCGGCGGCCCGAGCCGGTGGAGCTTGCGCCGCAGGTAGCTGACGTAGGTTTCCACGACCTGGGCCTGCCCGGTGTAGCTTCGGCCCCAGACGTGCTGCAGGAGCTGCGTCCTGCTCAGCACGCTGCCCTGATGGCGCATCAGGCAGGCCAGCAGCCGGAATTCGGTCGGTGACAGGTCCACCAGTGTTCCCGCCCGGTGCACCGTCCACCGGGACTCATCGAGCACGAGGTCGCCGCAGCGCAGCATGCGCGGCTCGTCGGCTTCGCCGTACTCGCCTGAGTGCCGGTAAAAATCATGAGCTTCTGCCATGGCGTATGCGGGTTCGAAGGCGTAGGGAGAGTTAACGGGATCTACGGGGTTCACGGGATCTACGGGGTTTACGGGGTTTACGGGGTCGAGCCGGCGCACCCGCGGTGAACGCGGGTGCGCCGGCGAAGTTGCCGCCGTTACCGGCTGGCCGACTCGATTCACCAGGACGTGGGAGCCGAGGTGGGCGTGCTCACCGGCGTCGTGCCGGTGGTGGTGCCAGTGCCGGTCGTGCCAGTACTGGCGCTACCGCCGACGGTGGCGGTGCTCAGCGGGGTGAACAGGACGAGCTGAGCATGCAGCGTCCAGTGTGACCGCGTCCCGGCGACCAGCGCCAGGTCACCACGGGCGAGTCCGTTCATGGGCAGCCACGCGTTCTGGGTGAACGTGATGGGGTTCGGAGTCGGCAGGCTCGTCATCGGGGTGGTCGCGGTCTGGTTGACCGTCGCCGTGTTCCTGGTCACCGTGACCGTTACGGTGAGGTTGGTATTGGCCACCTGGACGGTGACGGTCTGCGCCGCCGGCGTCGGCGTCAGCAGGGCGGCGGCCGTGGTCGGGCTGCCGGCCATCAGCGTGGTCGCCGGGATCATGTTGCCCGAGGTCATCGCCTGCCGCGTCGCGCTGGTGTTCGCGGTCAGCGCCTGCGTCCCGGCCGTCGTGGTCGAGACATTCTGGAAGTGCGTATTGCCGGACAGGAGCCACAGGTGCAGCGACCCATTGGCCGACCGCAGGATCAGGAACTTCTTCGTGGCCAGGACCACGATGCCGCGCTGCACGGCGAGCACCTTGCCCTGGTGGGTGGTCTGGCTGAACTGCCGGGCCTGGGTGACCTGTGCGAGCTGCGAGTAGGAGCTCTGCCTGGACCAGCTCCAGCTGTTCAAGGCCGAGCTGATCATGGTTCCCTCGTTGCCGTAGCGAGATGCGTAAGCGGCCGACGTGGCCGCGGGTGCGGCTCCGTGGCCGGCCACTACCGCTGCCGCCGCCACCGCGCCGCCGACCAGTACTGCGGTCGCGATACCGACCCGGGTCTTGGTGGAGCCTTTCCCGTAACGTCGATCGCGGGCCATCATAGATGCCTCCTTCTTCCGTGGACGCCACGCCCGCTTCGCGCGTCCGGGTAAGAGTGTTCGGGCCTATGGGGTTCGAGGTAGCCGATGGACGGCCCGTTCGTATCCATGGGTCTGAGACTGCCCGATTGGCCGCGGCCGGGCCCGGGATCCGGGCTCCACGTAAGCAGTACGTTCGTGAGTTCACATGCTCACGGCGCGGCCCGCCGGAGCGGCCCGGCAGCCGGGGGAGGAGTTCAGCTCTCGGTCACATCCGCTCGGGGATCGGCACCCCGAGCAGGTCAAGACCCTTGGTCAGCACATCCAGGGTGAGCGCGCAGAGCGCGAGCCGGCTGACCCGCAGCGACTCGGGCTCCGCCTTGAGCACCGGGCACTCCTCGTAGAACGTGGTGAACAAGCTGGCCACGTCGAACAGGTACGCGCACAGGCGGTGCGGTTCGGCGGTCTCGCCGAGCTGGGTCACCATCGCGCCGAAACTGAGCAGTCTCAGCGCCAGCGCCCGCTCCGGGCCCGCGGTGATCGCGACGCCCGCCGCGCGGGCGCCGGCGTCCGCGTCGCCGGCGTCCGCGTCGCCGGCCTCCGCGTCGCCGGCCCGGCGGAAGATCGACCGGATCCGCGCGGTCGCGTACTGCAGGTACGGCCCGGTGTTGCCGCGGAACGAGATCATCCGGTCCCAGTCGAACAGGTAGGCGCTCTCGCGGGCGGTGGACAGGTCGGCGTACTTCACCGCGCCGATGCCGACCGCCTCGGCCACTGCGTCCAGTTCGGCCGCGTCGAAGCGGGCGGCCGCGTCCAGCTCGTCGAGGATGCCACGGGCCCGGTCGACACCCTCGGCGAGCAAGCTGTCGAGCTTGGGCGTCTCGCCTTCCCTGGTCTTCAGCCGGTTGCCGTCCTGGCCGAGCACCATGCCGATCTGAGCGTGCTCGAAGCTGGCGCTCTCGGGTATCCAGCCGGCCTCACGGGCCACCGCGAAGACCATCTGGAAGTGCAGGGCCTGCTCAGAGCCGACGACGTAGATGGACCGGTCGGCACTGAGCTTGTCCACTCGGTAGCGGACCGCGGCGAGGTCGGTCGTGGCGTAGTTGTAGCCACCGTCGCTCTTGCGGATGATGAGCGGCAGCGGCCTGCCCTCGCGGCCGGTGAAACCCGCGGGAAACGCGCACAGCGCGCCGTCGCTCACGGTCGCGAGGCCTCTCTCCTCGAGCACGCTGACCGTGTCGGCGAGCATGTCGTTGTAGAAGCTCTCACCGCGGATATCGTCGTCGGTCAGGGTCACGCCGAGCCGCGCGTAGACCTGGTGCAGGTACTCCCGGGAGATGTCGACGAGCCGCTGCCAGATGGCCAGGGTATAGGGATCCCCGGCCTGCAGCTGCACCAGCCGGCTCCGCGCCCGCTCGGTGAACTCGGGGTCGGTGTCGAACTTGTGCCGGGCCGCCTGGTAAAACGCGTTCGGGTCGGTCATCAGCAGGGCCGCTTCCGCGGAGTCCTCACCGACGTCGAGCAGGTGCTCGATGAGCATGCCGAACGGGGTTCCCCAGTCGCCGACGTGGTTGTCCCTGACCACCCGGTGCCCGGCGAACTCCAGGACGCGCGCGATGGCGTCCCCGACGATGGTGGTGCGCAGGTGCCCGACGTGCATTTCCTTGGCGACGTTCGGCGAGGAGTACTCGACCACCACCGTCTGCGGGCTGGCCACCGGCGCGAGCCCGAGCCTGGGGTCGTTGAGCATCTGCGAGGCCTGGGCGGCGATCCAGTCGTCGCGCAGGGTGAAGTTGATGAAGCCGGGCCCGCTGACCTCGGGCGCGGCGCACATGTCCGTCACGTCAAGCCGGGCGGCGAGCTCGGCGGCCAGCTGCCGCGGCGGCCGGCCGAGCCGCTTGCCCAGGGGCAGCGCCACGTTGGCCTGGAAATCGGCGAACGAGGACGGCCGGATCAGCGGGTCGGCGTCGCCGTATTCCGGGCCGAACGACGCGACGATAGCGTCGTGCACCCGCTGCGCGAGAACCTGCTGTGGATCGGCCATGACCTAAGCCTATAGGCGGCGCTAGAGGCTCTGCGCGGGCCAGCCGCGACCGCCAGCACCGTAACGGGCGGCGGAGAAAATGGCCGCCGCGGCTGGCGGACCGGCCCGGGCCCAGGCGCTGCGTGATCTTTTCCGTGATCTCACCCCGGGCCAGGTCGGCCGCGAGCAGGCAGGCCGACGTGATGGCGCGGGCCGTGCTCGCGCCGTGGGCGATCACCACGGTGCCGCCCAGACCGAGCAGGACAGCTCCCCCGTAGCTCTCGGCGTCGAGCCGCGCGGCGAGCTCCCGCAGCCCGCGGCGCTGCAGGAAGGCGCCGATCCGGGCGGTCCGCGTCGCGGTCACCGCGGCGCGCAGCTCGGCCGCGGCGAACCGGATCGCGCCCTCGAGCGTCTTCAGCGCGACGTTCCCAGTGAAGCCGTCGGTCACGATCACGTCGACCTCGCCGGCGAGCAGGTCACCGCCCTCCACGTTGCCGGCGAAGCTCAGCGGGAGCGCGCCGTGCGGCGGATCGCTGGCCAGCAGCTCGTGCGCGCGCCTGGTGAACTTGTTGCCCTTGCCCGGTTCGGTCCCGATCGTCAGCAACCCCACCCGGGGAGCGGGCACGCCGAGCGTGAGCTGAGCGTAAGCGACGCCGAGCTGGCCGAACTGGACCAGCATCTCCGGCTTGGGGTCGGCGGTCGCGCCCGCGTCGATGAGCACGGTCTGGCGTGGGCGGGTGGGCAGCACGACGGCGAGCCCGGGCCGCATCACGCCAGGCAGGGACCGCAGCCGCAGCCGCGCTGTGGCCACCACGCCGCCGGTGGACCCGGCGGATACCACGGCGGCCGCGTCGCCGCGCCGGACCAGCTGGCACGCCACCGCGACGCCGGACCGCGGACGGCGCAAGCTGGCCAGCGCGCCTTCGTCCATCGCCAGGTTGTCCTCGGCCGGTACGATCTGGACCTCATCGAGGGCGCCCATCCCGCCGAGCACATCGCGCAGCCGCGCCGCGGGTCCGGTCAGCAGGACGCGGATGCCGTGCTCACGCTGGGCCGCGAGCGCCCCGGCAACGATCTCGCCGGGGGCGTGATCCCCGCCCATAGCATCGACCGCGATCACCGGACTGGCCGTGCCGCGGCCCGGGCGCGTCGCACCGGCCGCCTGGCGCCCGGGATCTGCCTGGTCTCCCGGGCCGGCGGTAGACCTGGCGGAGTCCCTGGCCTCCCCGGAGTCCCTGGCCCCCGCGGCGTCTCCGGCCTCCGCGGCGTCTGCGGCGGGGCGGGAACCGCCGCTCCCGCCGTCCCGGGGCGGGGACCGCCGCTCCGGGCTGTCCGGCGCGGCGCTCAGCGGATCACCCGGGTGCGCGGCCGCGGATGATGCCCCATCCTTCGTGTGCCCTTCGACCAAGAGTGCCGGTGTGGTGGCCCCCATTATGGCCCTGACGAGGAGTTCGGGCCCGCCTAGACGACGGGAACCCCGCTGGTCCGCCTGGCGCGGACCGGCACGAGGCCGACGTAAGGCTGGACGGACGGTAACCGACTCTATACACCCAGTATTGTCCCAGTAAAATGACACAGAATGGAGCGCGGATCAAAACTGGGTCTTGGAAGTTGCTGTGATCTGGCCGAATACTTCTTGCGAATCATGGTAATTGCCTCATCGGCAGAAAGGCGGCAGGAGAATCGGAACTATCGAGGCGGTCGTCGCGTAAATAAAGGTAGGGGCAGTTTAGGCCGGGCGTTAGCCGGGGAACGTGGCCGGGCGGGGCTACCGCTGGGGAGCGGGTGTCATTGGGCTATTTTCGTGCCTTTACGCGGCACATCGGCCGCGCAGCGCGCCGAACGGAGGGAGAAGAAGCGTGACTGACATCCAGCAGGCCGTGCCGTCGGCACGGTCGGCGGGCCGCGGATTCCGCGCCTATTCGGCGAAACATCTGGACATGCTCGTGCAGCGGGTCGGCCTGGCGCCAGAAGATCGGCTGGCCGTCCGGGCGGTGGCGACCGTGCTGCCGTTCCGGACCAACTCGTACGTGATCGAGAAGCTGATCGACTGGGACGCGGCCCCCGACGACCCGATCTACCGGCTGGTCTTTCCTCAGCCGGACATGCTGCCCGCGGCGGACGTGCGGCGGCTCGCCGACCTGATCGCTGACGGTGCTCCCGAGGCCGACCTGCGTGCCGCCGCGCACGAGATCCGGATGCGGCTGAACCCCCATCCGGCCGGCCAGCTGCTCTTGAACGAGCCCACCCTGCACGGGCGGCCGGTGCCCGGCCTGCAGCACAAGTACCCGGAGACCGTGCTCTTCTTCCCCCGGCAGGGTCAGACCTGCCACGCGTACTGCAGCTACTGCTTCCGGTGGGCGCAGTTCGTCGATGAGCCCGACCTGAAGATCGCGACGGACGATGTCGGCACGCTGGTGGCCTACCTCGCCGAGCATCCCGAGGTGACCAGCGTCCTGATCACCGGCGGCGATCCCATGATCATGGGCGAGGCGGTGCTCCGCCGGTACATACAGCCGCTCATCGATCCGGTCAACGGCCTTGACCAGCTCGAATCGATCAGGATCGGCACCAAGTCACTGGCTTACTGGCCGCAGCGTTTCGTCACCGACCCGGACGCCGACGCGACCCTGCGGCTGTTCAGCGAGGTCGTCGCCTCGGGCCGGACGCTGGCGCTGATGGCGCACTTCTCGCATCCGCGCGAACTCGAGCCGCCGGTGCTCGGCGAGGCGGTGCGCCGGATCTCCGGCACCGGGGCGGTGATCCGCACGCAGGCCCCGCTGATCAGGTCGATCAACGACGACCCGGAGGCCTGGCGGGCCATGTGGCGGACCCAGGTCCGGATGGGCATGGTTCCGTACTACATGTTCGTGGAGCGGGACACCGGCCCGCAGGACTACTTCGCGGTGCCGCTGGCCCGCGGGTACGAGATCTTCCGCGAGGCCTACCAGGGCGTTTCCGGTCTCTGCCGGACCGTCTGCGGCCCGTCGATGTCGGCCACGCCGGGGAAGGTGTGCGTCGACGGCGTGACCGAGGCGGCGGGCATCAAGGTTTTCGTCCTGCGCATGATCCAGGCCCGCGACCCGCAGCTGGTGGGAACGCCGTTTTTCGCCCGGTTCGACCCGGCGGCCTGCTGGCTCACCGACCTGGAGCCCGTGTTCGCCTCGCGGTTCCCCTACGAGCCCGCCCGCTGCGAGGTCGTCCCCGACGAACTGCCCGGGCTCTGGCCGACCGAGCCGGACGAGCCGGGCGAACTGATGGTCCCGGCCATCTGACCGGAGTCCGCGCCGGACGCCGCCGAACGGTCCTGGCCGCCAGCGGTGTTGGAGATGGCGAGGCAGCTAACCGCGGATGAGCGGCTCACGGTCCTCACCATCTGGAACGTCAACTCGACCGCGGCCGGCGGCGGGGTCGCCGAGATGCTGCAGGTCCTAGCCGGGTACGTGCAGGACCTGGACATCCCCATCGGCTGGCTGGTGATCAGCGGCGACGCCGGGTTCTTCGCGATCACCAAGCGGCTGCACAACCAGATCCACGGCCACCCCGGCGGAGGCCCCCTCGGCGCGGCGGAGGCCGATCACTACGCGCGGATGCTGGCCGCGAACGCGGTGGAGCTGGCGGCCCGGGTCCGGCCCGGCGATGTGGTGCTGCTGCACGACCCGCAGACCGCCGGCCTGGCCGCGCCGCTGGCGCAGGCGGGCGCCCGGGTGGTGTGGCGCTGCCACATCGGCGTCGACTGGGACAACGACGTGACCCGGGCGGGGTGGGACTTCCTGCGGCCGCACCTGGCCGCCGCGGAGGCCTGCGTGTTCTCCCGCCGGGAAATACGTCCCGGCGTGGATCCCCGCGGAGGAGGCCTGGATCATCCCGCCGTCGATCGATCCGTTCTCCCCGAAGAACCAGCCACTCGCCGCCGATACCGTGCGGGCCATCCTGGTGAGGCTGGGCGTGCTGGATGGTGCGGCGCCGGCGGTGCCCGCCAGGTTCGTGCGCCGCGACGGTGATATGGACATCATCACCAGGCCCGCGGCCGTCATCGGCGAGGCCCTTCCCGGGCCCGGGGATCCGGTGCTGGTCCAGGTGTCCCGGTGGGACCGGCTCAAGGACATGGCCGGGGTCATGCGCGGCTTCGCCGACCATGTCGCGCCCGGCGGGCAGGGGTACCTGATGCTGGTCGGCCCGGCGGTCACCGACGTCAGTGACGACCCCGAAGGCGCGGCGGTCTACGGCGAGTGCCTGCTGCAGTGGCACGACCTGCCGCCCGCGGCCCGGGCACGTACCTTGCTGGTGACGCTGCCGCTGGAGGACATCGAGGAGAACGCGGCCATGGTCAACGCGTTGCAGCGGCACGCCACGGTCATCGCCCAGAAGAGCCTGGCGGAAGGGTTCGGGCTGACCGTGTCGGAGGGAATGTGGAAGGGCCGGCCGGTCATCGGCTCGGCGGTCGGCGGGATCATCGACCAGATCGCCGACGGCACCGGCATCTTGCTGCCCGATCCCGCCGACCTGGAAGCGTTCGGAACCGCGGCCGGCCTCCTGCTCGGCGACCCGGACCAGGCGGCGCGGATGGGACAGGCCGCCCACGCCCGCGTCCGCGAGCATTACCTCGGTGATCTGCACCTGCTGCGCTACGGCAGGCTGCTCGGCAGGCTGCTCGGCGAAGGTTTAACGGCGCGGTCATCGCCCGGCGGCCGACGCTGATGCCGTCCCAGCACGACGAGTGCCGGGTGGTTTCGCCCTATGCCTGCCATGGAGCTCGATCATAGGGGTCCGCCAGGTGGTAGGAGATTTCCTCCGCGCGGCCGGGCTGGCGAACGTGCACTGGAATCAGATGTTGCCGGAGTCGGTGGTCTTGTGCCGGACTGGTTAATGCCGTTGACTGGGGAGTGCGGCCTGCCCGTCCGGACCCTGCGCTCGCCCGCCGCGTGTCCCGGCGACGGCAGGAGAGTTTATGGGCGGGCAGATCGATATCCGGGCCGATGCCGCCATCGCCCGGATGGCCGGAGCCGCGCTCGGCTGCGGGCTGGCCACGCTGATCCGGAGGCTGGCTGCCGGGTACCACGGCCAGCGCCCGGCGGGCCTCATCGTCGGCTGCATTTGCGTGTGCGCGGGGGAGCTGCCGCAGGCCGGGGTCCGCTCAGGTCTGTTCCCGGCGACCGAAGGACCGCCCTTTCAGATGAGCCCGGTTCGGTGCCGCCCGCTGCAGGGGCCGGGCGGCACGCGAGCGGCGGACGCGGCAGGCAGGCTGGTTTTCCCTGATGTGCCGCGGCTGGAACTGGATCAGCTGCTGGTGGAGCTGGTGGACCGCGCTGATGACGTGCTGGCCGCGCGAGGGCGGCTGCGCGGGCCTGTGAGGCACCTGGTGCGCGGATCGGCGCACCGCTGCTGGGAGTATCCGCGGTGCCTGCGGCCATGAGGACATGGCGGCCCTTACCGGAGCGCGAGGCGAGGGCTGGACCTGGCCCGGGATATCTGCCAGCGTGTATGAGCAGATCGTCATCCGGTGCGTCCGGCACGGCGGCCTGCGGCGGCAGAGAGGTCGTGGCAGATGACCTGTACCTTGCATGTGGCCTGGGATGAGCGGCTGACTGACTATCACTTCGGGCCGGGCCATCCGATGGCGCCGGTGCGGGTGGAGCTGACGATGCGGCTGGCGCACGAGTTCGGGCTGTGGACCCAGCCTGGCGTTACCCTGGCCGCCCCGGCCCCGGCCGCCGACACGGACCTGGAGCTGGTGCATGACGCGCCGTACGTCAGGGCGGTGGAGGCAATTAGCCGCTGGGCTGAGCATCCCGATGCCGGCGGCGCCCTGTACGGGAAGCAGCTCCGCGTCGCGCGGATGTTCGGGCTGGGCACCGCGGATAACCCGGTCTTCCCCGGCATGCACGAGGCGTCGGCGCTGGTGACCGGGGCGACGCTGGCCGCGGCGCGCGCCGTGTGGTCGGGCTCGGCCGGGCACGGGGCCAGCATCGCCGGCGGCATGCATCATGCCATGGCCGCTCACGCCAGCGGGTTCGGCGTCTACAACGACGTCGCGATCGCGATCGCCTGGCTGCTAGAACAGGGCGCCGAGCGCATCGCCTACGTGGACATCGACGCGCACCACGGCGACGGGGTGCAGGCCGCGTTCTACGCCGATCCGCGGGTGCTGACGATCAGCCTGCACCAGCACCCGGAGACCTTGTTCCCGTTCACCGGCCTGCCCGCCGAGACCGGCGGGCCCGGCGCCGAGGGATCAGCGGTCAACCTCGCGCTGCCCGCCGGGACGGGGGACGGGAGCTGGCTGCGCGCCTTCCACGCGGTCGTCCCGCCGCTGCTGCGCCAGTTCGGGCCGCGGGTGCTGGTCAGCCAGCACGGGGCCGACACGCACCGGCGGGATCCGCTGGCCCACCTGGAGCTGAGCATCGACGGGCAGCGCGCCGCCCATGCCGCGATCCACGCGCTCGCCCACGAGACGGCCGGCGGACGCTGGCTGCTGACCGGCGGCGGCGGGTATGACCTGGCCGACGTCGTCCCGCGGACCTGGACGCACCTGCTCGCCGAGGCCGCAGGCCAGCCGATCGACCCGGAGACGCCGACGCCGGTCCCGTGGCGTGAGTACGTTGCGTGGCGAACCGGCCTGCCCGCACCAGAGCGGATGACCGACGGGGCCCCGGCCCAGTTCGTGCCGTTCGAGTCCGGCTACGACCCGGCCGATGAGGTCGACCGGGCAATCATGGCCACCCGCGAGGCGGTCTTCCCTCTGCACGGGCTGATGCCGCTATGACGACGACGTCCGGTAGGCATGTTCCACCTTGGTGATTGATCGTTAGCCGAGCCCCGGTCCCTGGCTCTCGCTGACCGGCATGACAGGAGAGTGAGAGCAGTGCGGCCGCCGCGGGACCGCAGTCTCATCGCAAGCCGAGGCCCGACGCGCTCATCGCGGCCTGCTCGGCCACCTCGAAGACCGGCATCCGCAACCGGGCCCTTATCACCAGCCTTTACAGGGCGAGGCTGCGCACTAGCTACCCGGCTGGCGCACCAGCCCCGCGGCGTCTGAGCCGCGGCGGGTATGCTCCCGGTCATGGAGCTGAACGGTACATCGGCGGTCGTCTCCGGCGGCGCCAGCGGACTCGGCGAGGCGGCCGCGCGGGTGCTGGCGGCGGCCGGCGCCACCGTCGTCATCGCCGACCTGAACGAGAACCGCGGCAAGCAGGTCGCGGACGACATCGGCGGGCTGTTCGCCCGCACCGACGTGGCCGACGAGGCATCGGTGCAGGCGGCGGTCGACGCCGCGGTGGGCACCGGATCCCCGTTGCGGGTCGCGGTCAGCTGCGCGGGCATCGGCTGGGCGGCGCGGACCGTCTCGCGCGATGGCACCCCTCATGACCTGGCCAGCTATCAGAAGGTCATCGCCGTCAACCTGATCGGTACCTTCAACCTGATGCGCATCGCCGCCGCGGCCATGGCCAAGACCGAGCCCGCCGACGCCGACGGCCAGCGCGGCGTCATCATCAACACCTCCTCGGTGGCGGGCATCGAGGGCCAGACCGGCCAGATCGCGTACGCCGCCTCCAAGGGCGGCATCATCGGGATGACCGTGCCGGCCGCGCGGGACCTGTCCGCCATCGGGGTGCGGGTGAACACGATCTGCCCCGGGATCATCGACACCCCGATCTACGGGTTCCGCGAGGGGTCCGAGGAGTTCAAGGCCAAGCTGGTGGCCCCGGTGGTCTTCCCCAAGCGGATGGGGCGGCCCGATGAATTCGGCCACCTGGTCCGGGCGCTGATCGAGAACGACTACATGAACGCCGAGGTGGTGCGCTTCGACGGCGGGATCAGGTTCCAGCCCAAGTAGGCTGGTCGGGGCACGGATTCAGCTACCCCGATCGTTTTGGCGGCACGCATGTGCGGAATTACCGGCTGCCTGGCCCTGGCAGACGGAGCCGGGCCCGACACCGAGTGGGTCGGCCGTGCCGCCATGCGCATCGCCCATCGCGGGCCCGACGACGAGGCTTTCTTCGCCGACCACGACCTGGCCCTGGGCTTCCGGCGGCTGGCCGTCATCGACACCTCGGCCGCCGGGCGACAGCCGATGCACTCGGCGGACGGCCGCTTCGTGATGGTCTTCGACGGCGAGATCTACAACTACGTCGAGCTGGCCCAGCGCCTGCTCGCCCGGGGTGTCTCGCTGCGCAGCAGGTCGGCGGCCGAGGTCCTGCTCGAGATGTACGCCTGGCTGGGCCGGGACGTGGTCCGACAGCTCAGGGGTATGTACGCGTTCGCCATCTGGGATCGCCGCAACCGTGAGCTGTTCTGTGCACGCGACCCGTTCGGTATAAAGCCCTTCTTCTACGCGTTGACCGCGGGCGGCCACCGGCCCAGGTCCGGGCCCCAGCTCAGGTTCGCCTCCGAGCGCAAGGCGCTGGCCGATTCCGGCGAGGTGACCGCGATCGACCCGGACGCGCTGCGCAGGTACCTGTCGTTCCAGTACGTGCCCGCGCCGGCCACCCTGGTGCCGCCGGCCCGGTCGCTGCCGCCCGGGCACGTGCTGATCGCCCGGCCGGGCGGCCGGGTCGACGTGTTCAGGTACTGGCGTCCCGAGCTGCGGCCGGCCAGGTCCCCGTCGTCGAGCTCGCCGGACAAGATCCTGGCCGCGATGCGCGACTCGGTCGCCGTTCACCTGCGCAGCGACGTGCCGGTCGGCGCGTTCCTGTCCGGCGGGGTGGACTCGGCCACCCTCTGCGCGCTCGCGGCCGAGTCCGTTCCCGACCTGCTGACCTTCACCGTCGGATTCGAGCACGAGGGCTACAGCGAAATCGACGAGGCCATGGCCACGGCGACGGCGCTCGGCGTGAAGTCCGTCCCGTACGTGATCAGCCCGGAGGAGTTCCTCGCCTACCTGCCCAGGATCATCTGGCACCTGGACGACCCGATGGCGGACGCGGCCGCCGTCCCGCTGTGGTTCGCGGCCCGCGAGGCGCGCAAGCACGTCAAGGTGGTGCTGTCCGGTGAGGGCGCCGACGAGCTGTTCGGCGGATACGGCGTCTACCACCAGCCGGGCCTGGTCCGGGCCGGTCGGGCCCTGCCCGGCTGGGGACGCGCCACGATCAGCCGGGTCGCCTCCGAGCTGCCGGCCGGCCGCCGGGGCAAGGGCCTGCTCAACCGGACCTCGACGCCGCTGCGACGGCGGTACATCGGCAACGCCTACGTGTACCACGGCGAGGAGGCGCGCCTGCTGGCCCGGCTGGGCCACGGCAGCGAGTTCGACGTGACCGATCCGGTGTACCGGCAGGCGGCCGAGGCCGGCCTGGACGACGTGGCGACCATGCAGCTGGTCGACGTCAACACCTGGCTGCCGGGCGACATCCTGGTCAAGGCCGACCGGATGGCCATGGCCCACGGCCTGGAGCTGCGCACCCCGTTCCTGGACCGCGAGGTGCTCGCGGTGGCCGCGCGCCTGGCCCGGGTGGAGAAGACCGCCGCGGGCACCACCAAGTTCGCGCTCCGGGAGGCCATCGGCGAGCTGCTGCCTCAGGCCGCCGCGGAACGCGCCAAGCTGGGCTTCCCGGTGCCGCTCGGCTACTGGCTGCGCGGCGGCATGTATGGTTTCGCGGAGCAGGTGGTCCGCACGGCGCAGACCGGTCAGTGGCTGAACAAGGGCACCGCGCTCGACATCCTGCGCCGCTTCCGGGCCGACGATCCCGAGGTGACCTGGAGGCAGGTGTGGCTGCTGGTCGTATTCTCGCTGTGGCACCAGATCTACGTGGAGCGCGTTTACGACCCGGTGGCGCTCGGCTGGGAGACCTCGGCCGACGGATGACGAGGGACGAACCTGTGACCACCCCGCGGATCAGCGTCGTCGTGGCGTTCTTCAACAACGAAGACGATCTCGGCGACTGCCTGGACTCGATCGCCGCCCAGTCGTTCGCCGACCTGGAAGTGATCATGGTCGACGATGGTTCCGCCGATCACAGCGCTCAGATCGCCCGGGCCAAGGCGGCCGCCGATCCCCGGTTCACGCTGCTGCAGCCCGAGCACGGCGGCCCGGGCGGCGCGCGCAACCGCGGCGTCGAGCGCGCCCGCGGGGAGTTCCTGGCCTTCGTCGATGGCGACGACGTGCTGTCGGCCAACGCGTACGAGCTGCTGCTGCACGCGCTCGAGCAGTCCGGTTCCGACTTCGTCAGCGGCGCGGTCTTCCGCGTGGGACCGAAGGGGATCAATCCGTCCGCGCTGCATTCGCTGGCGCTCAAGGGTCGGCAGACGGGCACGCATATCACCAAGACCCCGCGGCTGCTCTACGACGTGTCGGTCTGGAACAAGCTGTTCCGGCGCAGCTTCTGGGATGCCCATGGGCTGTCCTTCCCCGAGGGCGTGGTCTGGGAGGACATCCGGCTGATGACCAAGGCCCACGTGCTGGCCCGGACCGTGGACGTGATCCCCGACATCGTCTACTACTGGCGCGAACGCGCGCATGGCGGGCTGTCGATCACGCAGAGCCGGACCAGCATCGCCAACCTGCGCGACCGGATGACCGCGCTGGCCGAACTCGACGAGTTCATCGCCGCACGCTCCACCGGCCGGCTGCTCCGGGCGCACCAGCGCAAGGCTCTCAAGAACGACCTGTGGCTCTACGTCCAGGACCTGCACAAGGTGACCGAGGCCTACCGGGCCGAGTTCGCCGACCTGGTGAACGGCTACCTGGACCACGTTGGCCGCCGGGTGCTGCGCAGCCTGCCCGCCCCCCACAAGCTGGCCTATCACCTGGTGCGGATCCGGGCGCTGCCGCAGCTCGCCGAGCTGGCCGCCTGGATGATGGAGCAGCCGGTCCGCCAGGTGCCCATGATCCGGCGCTGGGGCAGGCTCCGCGCGGACCTGCCGTTCCGGACAGGATTTGTTCCCTCGGACTCTGCCGCTTCCCCGGGTCCTGCCGCCGCGGAGGGACGACCCCCTCAGCCCCCGATCCACGTGCCGGCCCGCGTGTTCCGGCCGCACTGGCGGGACCTGGACCCGTACATGCAGGTCGATGACATCGGCTGGACCCGTGACAAAAGGGGGCCCCGTGTCCAAAGGGGGCCCCGTGTCCAAAGGGGGCCCCGTGACAAAAGGGAGCCCCATGACAAAAGGGAGCCCCGTGACAAAAGGGAGCAGGGCGACCGGCTGGTCGTGACCGGGCGGGCCAACGTGCCCTCGGTCGATATCGCCCGGCGCAGGAACACCTCCAAGATCGTGATCCTGCGGCCGCCCGGTCGGCGGCTCCCGGTCGTGCGGCCCGCCCGCTCGTTCCTGCACCCGGAGGCGACGGCGCTGTCCGAGCAGGACCGGTACAACTACGACTGGTCGGGCTTCCGGTTCACGGTCAGCCCCCGGTGGCTCCGCGGGACCGGGGAGTGGCAGTGCTACATGCTCGTCCGCGGCCACGGCGTGTGGCGCCCGGCCCGGGTGCACACGTCGGCGCCCGGCCCCGCCGAGCGGCCGCAACCCCGCCAGGCCGGGCCCGGCCTGCGGTTCGGCGCCCGCTGGGCCGGTCTCGGCCTGAACGTGGCGCTCTGGCGGCTGGGCGCGGTCGTCGCGGCTCTGGGCTGGCACGACGACCCCCGGGCCGTGGAGATCGCTGTCGAGTTGCTGGGTGGCTCTGGTTCTGAGGCCGACCCGGCCGAGCTGGTGCTGGTACGCAACCAGGGGGCGGCGACCCGGTCGTTCCCTGCTAGTCCGGGGGGACGACCCCCCCAAACCCCCCCGCCCATGGGGGGGCTCCCCGCCCCCCCATACCCCCCTGGCCCGGCGGCCGGGTTCCGCGCGCTCGTTCCGCTGAGCGACCTGGCCGGCGCGGCGGACGTGGTGGACCGCGCCGGCCGGGTGGTCGGCGATGACGGGATGGCCTGGGATGTCTATCTCAAGCTGGCCGGCCGCCCCCGGGTCAGGGTGGCGTGGCCGGAAGGCATGCTGGAGAGCCGGTACCTGTTCGGCAGCCGTGAGGCTGTGGCCGGCCGGAGCCGCTACGGTGACCTTGTGCTATCAGAACGTTCTCCGCGGCCGGTGATCGACGAGCACGAGTGGCAGCCCGACGGGCGCCTGGTGCTCCGCGGCAGCTTCCTGGGCGCCGGCCTGCCCGGGGCCGGCGACCGGTACGAGACGGTGCTGCGCCGGATCGGCTCCGCCGACTCGCACGTCATCGGCTTCCGGGTGGACGGCGAGCGCTTCAGCATCGAGGCCGACCTGGACGCGATGCCGTTCTTCGCCTCGGCCATCCCGCTACGGGACGGCGAATGGAACCTGTACGTCCGCTCGGCGGGCGGCGGATCCGAGGCGCTGGCCGAGCTCAAGTACGACCATGACCGGCTCGGCGACGTCGCCGCCCAGCGGGTCCCCGCGGGGCGCAAGTGGTACCGGCTGATGATCACCGGGCATGACGATCCGCTGATCACTGCGGAGCCGCGGCTACGCCGCGCCGAGCAGGGCAACTTCGCCCAGCGGGCGCTGCGGCGCGGGTACTACCCCCTGATGCTCCGCACGCCGGTGCGCGACTCGGTCTTCTTCGTCAGCTGGAAGGGCAAGCAGTGCGGGGACAATCCGCTCGGCATCGCGGAGGAACTGCGCCGCCGCGGCGATGACCGCGAGCACCTGTGGGCCATCACGGACTGGTCGGTGCCGGTGCCCGAGGGCGGCACCGGGGTACTCCGCGGCACCCAGGAGTATTACGAGGCGCTGGCCCGGTCGAAGTACCTGATCTCCAACGACGACATGCAGGCGCCGTTCCGCAAGCGCGACGGCCAGGTCTACCTGCAGACCTGGCACGGCACGCCGCTGAAGCGGATCGGGTTCGACATCACCAACCCGCAGTTCATCAGCGGGACGGCGTACTTCGACCACCTGGCCGCGGACATCGCGCAGTGGGACCTGCTGCTCTCGCCAAACCCGTTCAGCACGCCCATCATGCGCCGCGCGTTCTCCTACGACGGGGAGATCTGCGAGTACGGGTACCCGCGCAACGACCTGCTCAGCCGGGCCGACACCGCGGAAGTGGCCGCGCGGGTGCGGGCCCGGCTCGGGTTGCCGGAGGGAAAGCGGGTCGTGCTGTACGCGCCCACCTGGCGGGACAACCAGGTGTACGCCAACGGCCGCAGGTACCGGTTCGACATGCGCCTGGACCTGGAGCGGGCCTGGCGCGAACTCGGCCAGGACCACGTGTTCCTCGTCCGCGGGCACCACCACATGGCCGACGACGTGCCCGCCGGGATGCGGGCCGGCTTCGCGGTCAACGTGACCGCCTACCCCGATATCACCGAGCTCTTCCTGGTCTCCGACGTCCTGGTCACTGACTACTCCTCGGCCATGTTCGACTATGCGGTCACCGGCCGGCCGATGCTGTTCTTCACCTATGACCTGGCCGAATACCGGGACAGCCTGCGCGGCTTCTATTTCGACTTCGAAGCCGAAGCCCCCGGGCCGCTGCTGGACGGTTCGGCCGGGGTGATCGAGGCCGTCAAGGCCGTCGATTCCATCGCCGTCTCCTACCGCGACGCCTACCAGCGTTTCGCGGCCAAGTTCTCCTCCCTGGAAGACGGCAAGGCGGCCGCCCGCATCTGCGACCGTCTTTTCGCCAGCTGACCCGCCGCGCGGACCGGGCCGGCCATCATCGTGGGCGACTGCTGCCCCTATAGCGGGCGAAGGCTCCGGCCAGTCATCGCGTTGTGACGCCGCTGTCTCCCTGTCCCCCGAATCGAGGCAGGTAGGGTATGGAGCGGTGTAGCTTCCGTGGAGGTGCCGGTGGGCGCAGGCCGGGTGCCGCCGGGCGGCGATCCGCCGGTGCGGGCCGAGGTGGTGCACCGCAGCGAGCGGACGCGGGTGACCCGGCTGTTCCTGTCCGGGGGCGCGGTGATCCGCAAGGAGCCGCTGGGGCCGGACGCGGAGCGGCGGGTGCGGCGTGAGGCGGTGATGCTGGAGCGGCTGCGCGGCGTGGCGGGGTGGCGCAGCTGGCGGATGCGCCGCGGCACCCGGGGTCGGTGCTGCTGTCCGATGCCGGCGAGGTCAGCTTGGCCGAGGTGCCCAAACCGCTGTCGGCGGGGGAGCTGGCTTGGGTGGCGGCGGGGCTGGGGCGGTCGGTGGCGGGGATGCACGCCCGGGGGGTGATGCACCGCGACATCACCCCGGCCAACGTGGTGCTGTCCGGTGGCGGTGTGCCGTGCCTGGTGGGTTTCGCGCTGGCGCTGCCGGTTGCGGATATCCGGCCGGCCTTCGTGCCGTATGCGGAGATCGCCGGGACGCTGGCGTATCTGGCGCCGGAGTCCACCGGGCGGACGGGCCGGCCGGTGGATCAGCGGGCCGACCTGTACGCGCTGGGCGCGGTGTTGTATGAGCTGGCGACCGGGGCGCCGCCGTTCGGTGCCGGGGACCCGCTGCGGCTGATCCATGATCACCTGGCCCGGGTGCCGGTGCCGCCGGCCCAGATGAACCCGGAGATCCCGGCGGCGCTGTCGGCGGTCATCCTGCACCTGCTGGAGAAGGAGCCGGATCACCGGTATCAGACCGCCGACGGGGTGGTTTATGACCTGGAGCGGCTGCGGGACGCCGGGGGCGGCCCGGGCGCGGCGGTGTTCCAGCTGGGAGAGCGGGATGTTCCGCTGCGGCTGGCGCCGCCGTCGCGGCTGGCGGGCCGCGACGGCGAGGTGGCAGCGCTACGGGAGGCGTTCGAGCAGGCGCTGGCCGGCCGGTGCCGGGGGGTGCTGGTCGGCGGGGCGCCGGGGGTGGGCAAGACAGCGCTGGTGGATGAGCTGCGGTCGGCGGTGACGGGCCGGGACGGCTGGTTCGTGGCGGGCAAGTTCGACGCCTACCGGCGCGACCTGGAGTTCGACGGGGTGCATCAGGCGTTCCGGGCCCTGGGCCGGCTGCTGCTAGCCGAGCCGGAGGAGGAGGTCGCCGAGGTCCGCGCACGGATCTTGGCGGCACTGGGCCCGAACGCGGGCCTGCTGACGGCAGTAAACCCGGAGTTCGCGGCGCTGCTGGCGGTGGGGCCCGATCCGGGGGATCCGCTGATTGTGCAGGTCCGGTTGCCCCAGGCCACGGTGGACGGGGTGCGGCCGGTCGCCTCCGGCGACCGGCCGGTGGTGGTGTTCGTCGATGACCTGCAGTGGGCGGGGCGCGCCCCGCTCGGCTTCGTCGATCTGGTGCTGAGCGGGGAGCCGGTCGAGGGCCTGCTGCTGGTGGCCGCCTACCGCGACAGCGATATGGACGCGGCGCCTGTGCTGGCCGGGCTGCTGTCCCGATGGCGGGAACAAGCCGGAGTGCGGCACCTGCGGCTGGACAACCTGCCGGAACCCGGTTCCGTCGTCATGGTGGCGGAGATGCTGCGCACGGACCGCGAGATGGCGACGGGTCTGGCCAAGCTGATCGGCCCGCACACGTCCGGCAATCCGTATGAGACGGTGGAACTGCTGAACGGGTTGCGCCGCGACGGCGTGCTGACCCCTGGCTGAGCGTGGAGGCGCTGCGGATCTGGGTCGAGCACGGGCCCGTGCCCTGCCCTGCTCGACGCGGCGGGCACGCGGCCGTGGCCGCGGTGGCGCTGCGCGGCGACTACGCCGTCGGGTACCGGGCGCTGGGCCGGTTCCTGGCGGCAGGCGAGGCCCGCGGCTACGAGCCCGGCACCTCGCAGGCGCGCTTTTTGTTCGCTGTCCAATGCTGCTGGTTCGAGCCGCTCGAAAACGGCGTCCAGCAAGCTCAGCGGGCCCGGGAGGGGCTGCTCGCCGGGGGCGACCTGGCCACCGCCGGCTACACCTACCACACGACTGTGTCCTGCCTGCTGGACTGCGCGCCATCGCTGGACGCCTGCGTCGCCGAGGCGGAGGCGGGGCTGGCCTTCGCCCGCCGTACCGGCAACGAGCGGGTCGGCCAGCGGCTCGGTTGCTACCGGTGGCTGGCTGGCGTGCTGCGCGGCGAAAGCTCCGCCGCGGCGGAGGCGGTCCCCGCCGACCGGGACGGCAACCCGCTGGCGCTTTTCAACGCGCACCTCACCCGGGCGGTTGCCGCGGCCATCTTCGGTGATCTGGCCGGGCTGGCCCGGCACACCGCGGCGGCGATGCCGCTGGTGGCGGCCGCCCCGGGTGTCTACACGGTGGCCGTGGCCCGGCTGCTGCGCGGGCTGGCCCTGGCCGGGCAGGCCTGCACCGCCGGCGGTGACCAGCGCGCCGGGCTGCTGGCCGAACTTGACGAGCAGGTAGGCTGGCTGGCCGGCCGGGCCGCGGATGCGCCGGACAACTTCTTGCACCTGGTGCGGCTGGTCGAGGCCGAGCGGGCCTGGGCGGCCGGGGACTTCCGCGCCGCCGCGCTGGCCTTCGACGCCGCCCGCCGCGAGGCCGCCGGCCGCCAGCGGCCCTGGCACCGGGCCCTGATCGCCGAACGCGCGGCCCGCTTCTACCTGGCCCACGGCGCCGAACACGCCGGCTACGCCCTTCTTGGCGAAGCGCGCCAGGAATACGCCACCTGGGGCGCGACCGCCAAGGCCGCCCAGCTGGACTGGGCCTACCCGGCCCCGCGGCCCGCACCGGATGCCACCGCCGCCGGCGGCGGTGGCCGGCCCGGGGATCTTCCCCCGCGCCGCGCCGCGGTCACCACCGGCACCATCGACCTGCTCGGCATCGTGTCCGCCTCGCAGGCGCTGAGCTCAGAAACCAGCATTGAGCGGCTGCATGCCCGGGTGGCCGAGGTGCTCGGCGCGATGACCGGGGCCACCGGCGTGCACCTGCTGCTGTGGGTCGGCGGCCGGCAAGACTGGCTGCAGCCCGCCCCCGGCGGCACCGTCCCGGTCGGCGGCCCCGGCCACGAGGAGGCGGTGCCGCTGTCGGTGCTGCGCTACGTCCAGCGGACGGGTGAGCCGCTGGTGGCAGCCGACGCCGCCACCGACGACCGGTTCGCCCGCGACCCCTACTTCGCCAGCGCCGGGTGCTGCTCACTGCTGGCCGTGCCGGTCCTCAGCCGCGGCGTGCTGCGCGCGGTGCTGGTTGTGGAGAACCGGCTGATCCGCGGCGCGTTCACCGCCGAGCGGCTGGACGCGGCCCGGCGGCGGATCGAACGGGACCTGCACGACGGCGCGCAGCAGCGGCTGGTCTCCCTGGCGCTGCAGCTGCGTGCCGCCCAGGCCGCGCCGCCGTCCGAGCATGCCGCCCTCCTCGACCGCGCCGTCGCCGAGGCCGCCGCCGCGGCCGAGGAACTGCGCGAGATCGCCCGCGGCATCCACCCCGCGGCGCTGGCCGACGGCGGCCTGCGCCCGGCCCTGAAGGCCCTCGCCCGCCGCTCCCCGGTCCTCGTCGACCTGCAGGTCCGGGCGGACGGGCGGCTGCCTGAGCAGGTCGAGGTCAGCGCGTACTACGTGGTCGCCGAGGCGCTGACCAACGCGGCCAGGCACGCCCGCGCCTCCGCCATCACCGTCCAGGCCGAGGCCGACGGAGACGTGCTGCGCGTCACGATCTGCGACGACGGCGCCGGCGGCGCCGACTTTGCCCGGGGCACCGGACTGGCCGGCCTGAAGGACCGGGTGGAGGCGGCCGGCGGCCGGATCATCCTGCACAGCCCCCGCGGGGCGGGCACCACCCTGCGCGCCGAGCTCCCGCTCACCCCCGCTAACGGCGGCGTCACGGCGCCCTAGCCGCAGGTCCTCCCGGCCAACTCTGCCCAGCGACTCACCATCGAGGCGATAGTACAGCTCTGACACGCGGGCCAAGAGGACCAAGAGGTAACTGCCGCGCTGCTCACCGCCACCGGGCGGGCAGCAGGCGCCCGGGGGGACCTTGTCTTCATCGTGGCCTACTGTGGCGGCCCGCTTCGCCGAGTTAGAGCTGTACCGTTACCTCTATCGTGAGCCGGCGGGCAGCTCGGGCGTTTACAGACTTGCCGACTGCCGCTATCAGGGCAGTTTCGGCCACGATAACGGGAGCGCCCGCTTTTGAGCGGCCGGGTCGGGGGCAGGGTGGCCGGAAGGTGACGGCAGCACTTCGTCTGGTTTAACGGATGGCGGCCGGTGGCATCCGGCCTTGGATAACCTGGGGTCCAGTGTGCCGTCCGGTCTGGAATCGGCGCCTTGGGAAGGGACAGCTGTGTCGGATACCGGCATCGGGCCTGAGGACCCGGCTGCGGCGGTCGCGGCGGCGGCGCCGCGCGGACCGGCCTCCCCGGCGGTGCCCCGGTCGTCGGCCCAGTCAGCGCCTCGGTCACCGGCCTCGGCGGTGCCCCGATCGTCGGCCCGGTCGGCTGCGGAGCCCGAGCGGGCCGGGCACCCGGAGCCCTCGAGGGGCGGGCGGCGATGGAGCGACTGGCTGGTTATCGCCGTTCCCGCGGCTACGGCGTTCGTGGTCGGCGGGTACGAGCTCGGCGGACCCTCGCTCTGGCGGGACGAGGCGTACACCAAGGACGCGATCACGCGCCCGGTCAGCCAGATCTTCGCCCTGCTCGGGCACCAGGACGCCGTGCACGGCGCCTACTACATCCTGATGCACGTCATCGCGGCCGCGGCCGGCACCTCGGCGGTCGCCCTGCGGTTCCCCTCGCTGGGCGCCATGGTCATCGCCACCGCCTTCACCGCGGCGATCGGCCGACGGGCGGCCGCGATGGCGCTGGCCCCGGACGCCGGGCGCGGGAGCCGTCTGGACATCCCCGCGCTGACCGGCCTGCTGTCGGGCATGGTGTTCGCGACCGCGCCTTACATGACCTATTACGCCCAGATGGCCAGGTCCTACGCGATCGTGACCATGTTCGCCACGATCGCCACCTACCTGCTGATCCGGGCTTACCCCGATGGCCGGTGGCGGTGGTGGGCGGCATACGCGGCCGCGGTCGCGCTGACCAGCCTGTTCAACCTGTTCGGACTGCTGATCCTGGCGGCGCACGGCGTGACGCTGCTGCTGACCGACGCCCGCGGCCAGGGCGCGCCGGGACGCCGGATCGGCCGGGTACCGCTGCGCTGGCTAGCCGCCTCGGCGGCGGCGGTGGTCGTGCTCGTCCCGCTGCTTGACGTCGCGCACCGCGAGCAGAAGCAGATCGCCTGGGTGGTCCGGCCTGACTTCAGGACGATCGAGAAGCTCGTGTCCGACTTCGCGGGCTCGCGGGCCCTAGTGCTCCCGTTCGCGCTGCTCGCGCTGGCCGGCATCGCGGCCGCCTGTCTCGCGGACGACTGGCGCCCGCTCAACCCCGCCGCGATCGCGCTGCCGTGGCTGGTAGTGCCGCCCTTCCTGCTGATCGCCGGGTCCTTCATCAAGCCGGTCTACGTGGAACGGTACATCGAGTTCTGCCTGCCCGCGCTGGCCATCCTGGTCGGCACGGGCCTCGTCGGGCTGGTCAGGCTCGCAGCGGCCCAGCGGCTCACCCGGTCCGCGGCGGCCCAGCGGTTCATCCGGCCCGGCCTGACCTGGCTGCCGACCGCGATAGCCGCGCTGGTCGTAGCGGGGCTCGCGGTCATGCTCATCGGGCCGCAGGGCGCGATCAGGCAGACCGCGGCCCGCCCGGACGACCTGCGGCTGGCCTCGGCCATCGTGGCGGCCAACGAGCAACCCGGCGACGTGGTGTTCTACATCCCGGTCAACATGCACGTCCTCGGCACCGGGTACCCGGCACCGTTCCTGCGGCTCCGCGACATCGCGCTGGCCGAGTCCCCGATCGCCTCGGCCACCCTGACTGGCACCGAGATCACCAGTCCCGCGTTGCTGAAGAGCCGGTTCACCAAGGTCAGGCGCGTGTGGGTAGTCACCGGCAACAGCAACTACCAGTTCCCCGCCCCCTCCACGCCGGTCGACAAGGAGAAGATGGCGCTGCTAGCCGGGTGGCACATCCTCCACCGCTGGCAAGTCGGCGAGGCCATGCTCACCCTCTACGCCCCCTAACCGGCGCACCGAGACCGAACCAATGAGTGTGACTCTGTACCCGAAAGAGGCAATAGAGTGTCACACCCATTGGTTCCGCCCCGGTGTGAGCGCGGGCGTTATGAGTGGAATATCCGGTTTGGGATGTGATGGCAGCCGCGGAGGCGGGGTGGCCTGCGAGCGCCAAGCGGTGAACCGGGGGCAAGTGGTCTCGAGTTCAGGCGCCGGAGGACTCTGGGGCAAGCGGTCTCGAGTTCAGGCGCCGGAGGACTCCGGCTGCGGGGTGCCGAACCCGCTGGCCATCAGCTGCTCCCGGATCTTCCTGCGGCCGCGGTGCAGCCGGGACATCACGGTGCCGACCGGGGTCCCCATGATCTCGGCGATCTCGCGGTACGGATAGCCCTCGATGTCCGCCAGGTACACCGCCGTGCGGAACTCGCCAGGCAGGTCGCGCAGCGCCCGCAGCAGGTCAGAATCGGTGGTCCGGTCTAGCGCCTCGGCCTCGGCCGAGGGCACCGGCGGTGTGAGCCGGTCCGCCGACATCTGCCATTCCTGCAGGTCACCGCCGAGTGCTTGCTGTGGCTCACGGCGCCGCTTGCGGTATACGTTGATGAACGTGGTGGTCAGGATCCGGTTCAGCCACGCCCGCAGGTTGGTGCCCGGAGTGAACTGCTGAAACGCTGCGTAGGCCTTGACCGAAGTCTCCTGGACGAGGTCTTCCGCGTCGGTCGGGTTCCTCGTCATCCGGAGTGCAGCCGGGTATAGCTGGCCAAGCTGCGGAACCACGTCGCGCTCAAAACGCTCGCGGTCTTCGCTAGAATGTTCGGCTCGGCTCATGTTCACCCCGTTGGTTTGTCATCTCACTTTATATAGACGCATGACAGGCCCCGAAACGTACCCCCTGTTGCGGAAATCACGTCGCTGTCGGACGAAGCCGTTCCCGGCTCGTCGCCAGTGACAACACCATGATGCACACGCATGCTGAAAGCATGCTGAGATCCGGCTGAAGGGACCTCCTGAAGCGATCGGAGATACGGCTCCCCGGACCCGGGAAGCTCAGATCCAGCCGCGGCCTATCCGGTACCACATGTGGCTGTACCAGTCGTGATAGGGGATGACCTGGCCGGCCAGGATCGCATAGAAGTACCAGAACATCAGCAGCACGCACAGCACGTAGGCGCCGACGATGAGGGCCCCGGTCGACCGGCGCAGCGCGCTGGCCGTGGCCGGCCCGAGGATAAGTCCCAGGCAGAGCACGATAGACAAGATGAGGAAAGGCTCGAACTCCAGGGCGTAGTAGTAGAACTTGGTCCGGGACACCAGCGGGAACCAGGGCGCCCAGCCCGCCAGGACGCCGAGCAGCACCGCGCCGGCCCGCCAGTCCCGGTGCAGCAGCCACCAGCCCAGGCAGAACAGCAGGGCCGCTATGGAACCCCACCAGATCGCCGGGGTCCCGATCGCGAGCACCTCCTGCGACCATTCCGGGCCGGTGTAGCCGGTCGGGCAGTAGTGCGCGGGGCCGGCCACCGGGCCGGTGTGGCACTCGTAGAAGAAGGCGACCGGCCGGGTGATCAGCAGCCAGTCCCACGGCTGCGACTGGTACGGGTGCGGTGTCTTCAGGCCCACGCCGAAGGTGATCGCCTGCACGTGGTACTCGAACAGCGAGTACAGGGGGGAGATGATCGGGATGTTGACGCCGTGCTGTTGCGCGTAGTCCCGGTCGAAGCCGGTGCTCGTCGCGAACCAGCCGCTCCAGCTGGCGATGTAGACGGCCAACGGGATCACGATGAACGTCACCGGCAGCCAGAGGGTCTCCCGGAACGCGCCGCGAACGAAGGACGTCAGCCCGGCCGCCCGGCGGGCGCCGATATCCCAAGCGGTCCCGAGCGCCGCCAACCCGAGGATGTACCAGACCGCGTCCCACTTCGTCGCCACCGCCAGGCCGAGGAAGATCCCGGCCGCCACCCGCCACCGGCGGATGCCGAGCCGGGGTCCAGTCTGGCCGCCCTCGCGGCGCGCGACCCCCTCGGCAAGCGTGGCGCGGGAGATGTCCCGGTCGATGACGATGCAGCCGAACGCGGCGAGCACGAAGAACATCAGGAAGATGTCCAGGATCCCGGTCCGGGACAGCACGAACTCCAGCCCGTCCAACGACATCAGCAGCCCGGCAATGCAGCCCAGCAGGGTGGACCGGGTCATCCGCCGGGCGATCCGGCACATCAGCAGGATGGCCAGCGAGCCGAACACCGCGCTGGCGAACCGCCAGCCGAAGGAGTTCAGCCCGAACAGCCACTCGCCCACCGCGATGAGCAGCTTGCCCATCTCCGGCTGCACCACGTACTCGCCGCACGCCGACGTGCCGTTGCACGGCGCGAAGATGTTCGTGTGCCCGGCCTGGATGATCGCGTTGGCGTTGCTGACCAGGTTCAGCTCGACCCCGTGGTTGAGGATGCTCCAGGCGTCCTTGGCGTAGTAGGTCTCGTCGAAGACGATCGCGCGCGGTACCTGCAACCGGTTGAAGCGCAAGAACGCGCCGAACGCCGTGACCAGCAGCGGGCCGAGCCAGCCCCACCGCCCGTCATCAGGTATCGGTGAAGCCAGCCGGGCTCGGAGCACCGCGAGCCGGCCGGCTTCGCCGGTGGCGGGCATGGCGGGCATGTCAGCCTGGGTTGCCGTCATCGGCCACATGCTACTGGCGGCGGTAAAGTCCGGCTAGCCGGATGGTGATGTGTGAGATCCAATGCGATGGACGGGGCGCGATACGGACATGTCGGGATCGGCGCCGGGTGAGGCGCACGAGGGTGAAGCGTACGAGGGTGAAGCGCACGAGGGTGAGCCACACGAGGGTGAGCCACACGAGGGTGAAGCACACGACGCTGAGGCGGACGAGGGCGCCGGCGTACTGACGCTGGCCGCGGTCCCGATCGGCCGGGCCGAGGACGCGTCCTGGCGGCTGGCGGCCGAACTCGCCCGGGCCACCCTGATCGCGGCCGAGGACACCCGCCGCGTGCGCTGGCTGGCGTCGAGCCTGAACATCGAGCTCAAGGCCCGCATTGTCTCCTACTACGACGCCGTCGAGACGCGCCGCACGGCCGACCTGCTCGCCGAGCTGAAGGCGGGCCGGGACGTCCTGCTCGTCACCGACGCGGGCACCCCCGGGATCAGCGATCCCGGCTACCGGCTCGCCGCGGCCGCGGCCGCGGCCGGCCTGCGGGTGACCGCCTTGCCGGGCCCGTCGGCGGTGACGACCGCGCTGGCCGTCTCCGGGCTGCCTACCGACAGGTTCAGCTTCGAAGGGTTTCCGCCTCGCGGTAAGGGCGATCGGGCCAGGCGCTTCGCCGAACTGGCCGGCGACCGCCGCACCCAGGTCTACTTCGAGTCCGGCCGCAGGCTGGCGGCGACGCTGGCCGAGCTCGCCGCCTCCCACGGCGAGGACCGTCCCGCCGTGGTCTGCCGCGAGCTCACCAAGACCCACGAGGAGATCAAGCGCGGCACGCTGGCCGAACTGGCCGCGTGGGCGGCCCTGGTCAGCGGCGCGGACCCCCGGGAACCCAGGAAAAAGAAGGGCGGCGCAGCGTCAGGTTCCGTCCGCGGCGAGATCACGCTTGTCGTCGCCGGTACTCCCCGCCGGAGCCGGAGCCGGAGCCGGAGCCGGAGCCGGGTCCGCGACGGAAGCGACGGAAGCGACGGAAGCGACGCCGGCGACCCCGGCGCTGCGCTGCCCCCGCCGCGCTAGCCGCCCCGTTAGCCGCCGGGCCAGGTCACCGCCCGCGCTGCCCGGGCTGAACGCCAGCGCCGCCGCGAGGCAGGCGAACGGCACGGCCACCAGCACGTACCGGTAGTCGAACTCGGCGGTCGCCGCGGGGATGACGATCAGCGCGAGCGAGAGGGTCCACGGCAGCAGCGCCTCCCCGCCGAGCCGCCGCCAGGCCACCACCATGCCGCCCAGCCCGACCAGCAAGATGAGCCCGTAGACGGTGCCCGGCAGGTAGACGTGGTGCTCGTACCCCCGCATGACGTTGGCGAAGGGCGCGACGACCTGGGTGAGCGGGTTGCCGTGCACGTACGCGGCCGCGTAGTTGGTGTACGGCCCGAGCTTGGCGTCATTCCAGGACGGGACCGGCAGCGAACGATTGCCGAAGATGTACTCGTCGTAGGTCGCGGCGTTGGGGAAGACCACCCGCTGCCAGCCGAACACCCGCCAGGTGTCATCGAACACCGCCTTGGCGTAGTCCAGCGGCTGGGCCTCGATGGCGCGGATGGCGAAGTTCTCGGCCAGCTGGTTGGGCACCGGCGAGAACTTCGACGGCGGGAAGCGGTCTAGCGGCGACGGGGACGTCCAGATGTAGGCCTGCGCGATCGGCCGCTGGTCCGGCGGGACGGTGGTGCACAGCGCAAGCTCATCGGGAGGCAGGTGCATCTTGGAGCACTCGGCGAACGTCATCACCCGCGAGTAGAGGAACACGCCGGTGCTGTCGGTCATCGCGAACTGCCCGTGCTCCAGGTAGAACAGCCCGGCGTAGGCGACGACCGGGATGAAGCACACCACGATGGCGGCCGCGACCTTCCGCCAGCTGATCCGCCTGATGATCATATATACGGCGAACACCGCGAGCAGGGGCAGCCCCACCGAGCGCACGATCTCCGCGACGCCGAGCAGGGCGCCAACCAGCACGCACGTGAGCAACGACGGCACGGGGTCCCACAGCAGCAGCGTCGTCGCCAGCATGATCAGGAACAGGAACGGCACGTCGGCCATGATCAGGTGTTCGAGCTGGATCTCGAACCCGTCGTAGAGCACCGGCACGGCGGCCAGCGTGGCCAGCCAGGCCGGCGCCCTGAAACGGTGCCTGGCCAGTGCGTAGACCATCACGCCGACCGCCAGGCCCATAAGATGTTGCAGAATTGTTACAATGGCATAGGTGTGAAACGGCTGGAGGAGCTTCAGCCACATGGAGTACCCGGACACCCGGGTCGGGTCGAGCTGAAAGTGGACCGCGTTCTGCACGTAATCGAACGAGTCGTTGAACCACACCTGCCACCGGTAGCCGAGCTCGGCGTCGAGGCGGAGCAGGACGGCGGGAGTGAGCACGATGATGAACAGCCGGTGGCCGGACCACGCCCGGGCAGCGAGTCCGCGGGCGCCTTGCCGCATTCCCCCGCCGGGCTTTGTCGACCGGATTGACCAAGCTCGCCGCGCCGATGGCTCACGCGACGGAGCCGCAGGCATTACCCTCAAGCCGTACCCTCCTGTGCTGGGTTGATCACCCTGACAATGAACAAGCGGCCGGTTCTGTGCGTTCGTCCCTCGCCTACGGTAATAGATGCGCGACCAGGACTGCGGCCGGCGGCAGGATCCGCTGACGGTGAAGGAGACGAAAAGGTGGAGCTGACCGTGGTCATGCCTTGCCTCAACGAGGCAGAGACCGTGGCGACGTGCGTCCGCAAGGCTATTGGATTCCTGGCCGCAAGCGGTATCAGCGGTGAGGTCCTGGTCGCCGACAACGGCAGCACGGACGGCAGCCAGCGGCTGGCCGAAGAGGCGGGCGCCCGCGTGGTGCCGATCAGCGACAAGGGTTACGGCAACGCGCTGATGGGCGGCATCGTCGCGGCCCGCGGCAAGTACGTCATCATGGGCGACGCTGACGACAGCTACGACTTCACCAACTTGATGCCGTTTGTGGAGGAGTTGCGCAAGGGCGCGGACCTGGTGATGGGCAACCGGTTCGCCGGCGGGATCGCGCCGGGCGCGATGCCGCCGCTGCACAAGTACCTCGGCAACCCGGTGCTGAGCTTCATCGGCCGCCTGTTCTTCCGCAGCAAGATCGGTGACTTCCACTGCGGCCTGCGCGGGTTCAACCGGGACAGCGTGATGGCGCTCAACCTGCAGGCGACCGGGATGGAGTTCGCCAGCGAAATGGTGGTCAAGGCGACCCTGGCCGGCCAGCACGTGACGGAGGTGCCGACCACGCTGGCCAAGGACGGCCGGAGCAGGCCGCCGCACCTGCACACCTGGCGGGACGGCTGGCGCCACCTGCGGTTCCTGCTGCTCTACAGCCCGCGCTGGCTGTTCTTCCTGCCCGGCCTGGTGCTGCTCATCGCCGGGCTGGCCATCGGCGCGATCGTGGCACCGCATCCGTTCAGCATCGGCCCTGTGACCTTCGACGTGGACACGCTGGTGGCGGCCTCGGCGATGGTCGTGATCGGGTTCCAGTCCGTGCTGTTCTGGCTGTTCACCCAGGTGTACGCCGGCTCGGAGGGCTTCCTGCCCGAGGAGCCGAAGGTCCAGCGGGTGCTCGAGAAGCTGAGCCTGGAGCGCGGGCTGATGGCAGGCGGACTGATCGGCCTCGCTGGCCTGGCGGGACTGATCATCTCGCTGCTGTACTGGAACGGCCAGAAGTTCGGCCAGCTCAACTACGAGCACTCGCTGCGGCTGATGATCCCGTCGGTTACCGCGCTGATCGTGGGCTGGCAGGTGATTCTCGGCACGTTCTTCCTGTCCATCCTCGGCATCAAGCACACCCGTCATCCGGTGATCGTGGCACCGGCCGCCGTCTCGGACAACGCCGTCAACCACCGAGAGCAGTCACCGGCTGCCCCTAGGCTTTAGCCATGCGCACCATCTTGTCCGCTCCGGCCTGGCCTTATGCGAACGGCCCTCGTCACATCGGCCACGTCTCCGGTTTCGCGCTGCCCTGCGACATGTTCAGCCGGTACCAGCGGATGGCGGGCAACAAGGTGCTGATGGTGAGCGGCACCGACGAGCACGGCACGCCGATCCTGGTGCAGGCGGACGCCGAGGGCGTGTCGCCGCGGGAGCTAGCCGACCGGTACAACCGGGTGATCGTCGAAGACCTGACCAGCCTGGGCATGACGTATGACCTGTTCACCCGGACGACCACGCTGAACCACTACGCGGTGGTCCAGGAGATGTTCGTCCGGCTGCTGGAGAACGGCTACATCTTCCCGAAGACCACGCTCGGCGCGATCTCGCCGTCCACCGGCCGGACGCTGCCCGACCGCTACATCGAGGGCACCTGCCCCATCTGCGGTTACCCCCACGCCCGGGGTGACCAGTGCGACAACTGCGGCAACCAGCTCGACCCGGCCGACCTGATCAACCCCCGGTCGAAGATCAACGGCGAGACGCCGGTGTTCGTCGAGAGCGAGCAGTACTTCCTCGACCTGCCCGCGTTCGCCGAGGTACTCGGCAGCTGGCTGCAGGCCAAGGCGGGTCACTGGCGGCCGAACGTGCTCAAGTTCTCCCTCAACCTCCTCGACGACCTGCAGCCCCGGGCCATCACCAGGGACCTGGACTGGGGCGTGCCCGTGCCGCTCCCCGACTGGCGGGACCGGCCGGACAAGCGGATCTACGTCTGGTTCGACGCGGTGATCGGGTACCTGTCCGCGTCGATCGAGTGGGCCCGGCGCAGCGGCGACGCGGACGCCTGGCGCGCCTGGTGGAACGACCCGGACGCCGAGTCGTACTACTTCATGGGCAAGGACAACATCGTCTTCCACGCCGAGATCTGGCCGGCCATACTGCTCGGCTACAGCGGGCTCGGCGCCCGCGGCGGCGCGCCCGGCCCGCTCGGCAGGCTGAACCTGCCGTCCGAGGTGGTGGCGAGCGAATACCTGACGATGGAGGGCCGCAAGTTCTCCTCCTCCCGGGCCGTGGTGATCTACGTCCGGGATTTCCTAACCCGCTATGACGTGGACGCGCTGCGTTACTACGTGGCCATCGCCGGGCCGGAGAACCAGGACACCGACTTCACCTGGAGCGAGTTCGTCCGCAGGAACAACGACGAACTGGTCGCGACCTGGGGAAACCTGGTGAACCGCGCGGTCTCGTTCGCGGCCCGCAACATCGGGTCGATCCCGGAAGCGGGCCCGCTGACCGACCTCGACCACGAAGTGCTCGCCAAGTCCAGGCAGGCCTTCGGCCCGGTCGGGGAGCACCTGTCGGCCTCGCGGTTCAAGTTCGCGATCACCGAGGCGATGCGGACGGTGGCCGAGGCCAACAAGTACTTCTCCGAGCAGGCGCCCTGGAAGCTGCGCGAATCGGACCCGGACCGGATGCGGACCGTGCTGCACGTGGCCCTGCAACTGGTCGATGACGCCAAGACGCTGCTCACCCCGTTCCTGCCCCGCTCGTCGCAGCAGGTGTACGAGATGCTGCATGATCAACGGCTGGGCGGCGCCGGCACCTGGTCGGACATGCCGCACGTCGAGGAGGTCGACGAGGAGGGCGGACCGCCCTACCCGGTGATCACCGGGCATTACGACGGCGCCGCCCGCTGGGCTTCGCAGCCGCTGCGCGCGGGCACGCCGCTCGCCACGCCGGTGCCGTTGTTCACCAAGCTGGACCCCTCGGTGGTGGACTCCGAACTTGCCCGGCTAGGGGCGTCATGACCCGTTTTTTTCAGCCGAACGGCCCGCGGTGACAGCCCCGGTTCCCCCCTCACCGCTGCCCAGGCCGGCGCTCGACAGCCATACCCACCTCGACATGATCCAAGGGGGGTCCGGGGGGATGGGTCCCTCCCAAGGGGGGTCCGGGGGGATGGATCCCCCCGGGAGAAGGAGAAGGAGCGGGGGGGTCTGGGGGGGTCGTCCCCCCGAGGTAACAGCGGTGCTGGCTGCGGCGCGGGCGGCGGGGATCGCGCGGATCGTTACGGTGGGCACCACCCTGGAGTCCTCGCGCTGGTCGGCGGAATGCGCCGCCGAGTACGACGAGGTGTACGCGGCGGTCGCGATCCACCCGAACGACACCGTCGACGCCGTGGCGTCCGGGCTGGCCGCCGAACAGGTGCTGGCCGAGGCAGTGCTAGCCGAGGCAGTGCTAGCCGAGATCGGGGCGCTGGCCTTGCAGCCGAAGGTGGTCGCGGTCGGCGAGACGGGTCTGGATTACTACCGCGACCACGCCGCTCCGGACGTGCAGCGCTGGTGGTTCCGGGAACACATCACGATCGCCAAGCGGACCGGCAAGGCGCTGATGATCCACGACCGGGAGGCGCACGCCGACGTGCTGCGCATTCTCGAGGAAGAGGGCCCGCCGGACCGGGTGGTGTTCCACTGTTTCTCCGGTGACGTGGCCATGGTCAAGCAGTGCGCCGAGGCCGGCTACGTGATGTCGTTCGCGGGCAACGTGACGTTCGCGAACGCGGGGCCGCTGCGCGATGCCGCCGCCGCCGCCCCGGCCGATCTCATCCTGGCCGAGACCGACGCGCCGTTCCTCACCCCAGTGCCGAACCGGGGCAAGCCCAACGAGCCCGCCCTGGTCGCGGACACCCTGCGCTGCCTGGCCGAGGTGAAGGGGATGGACGTGGCGGATCTGTGCGACACGGTCACCGCCACCGCGCGCCGCACCTTCGGCCCCTGGTAGCGGCGTGCCCTGCCTCGCCTGCCTGGGCACCGCTCCGCGCCCGCCCGTGTCCCGGCCGGCACGATGGAGCATCGGGCCGACTATTACCGGCTCGATGGAACATCGCGCCGGCCCCCATGGCTGATCTGGAGCCGGCGGCGCGGCTGCTCGGCCCGGCCGAGATCCGCGCGCTGGCAGATCGCCTGGGCGTGCGGCCGTCGAAGCGGCTAGGCCAGAACTTCGTCGTCGAGCCGGGGACCGTTCGGAAGATCGCCTCGCTGGCAGCCCTGGAGCCGCAGGACGTAGTCCTCGAGGTAGGGCCGGGGCTCGGCTCGCTCACGCTCGCCCTGCTGGAAGCCGGCGCCGGCCAGCTGGTGGCCATCGAGATCGACCAGGCGCTGGCCGGCGAGCTGCCGCAGACGGTCGCCTCCCACGCGCCGCATCTCGCAGGCCGGATGGCCGTGGTCGCCGCCAACGCCTTGCACGTCGCCGCGGGTGACCTGCCCGCGGTTTTCGGGGCGCCGTCGGTGCTGGTCGCGAACTTGCCCTACAACGTGGCGGTGCCGGTCCTGCTGCACCTGCTGGCCGCCCTGCCCTCGCTGCGGCGGGGGCTGGTCATGGTCCAGGCCGAGGTGGCGGACCGGATGTGCGCCGGACCCGGGTCACGGGTGTACGGTGCGCCGTCGGTGAAGCTGGCCTGGTTCGCGGCGGCCCGGCCGGCCGGGCCGGTGCCGCGCACCGTGTTCTGGCCGGTGCCGAACGTGGACTCCCGCCTGGTCTCGTTCACCAGGCGGGACCCGCCGGCCACCACGGCGGCCCGCGAGGAGGTGTTCGCGGTCATCGACGCGGCGTTCAGGCAACGACGCAAGACGCTGCGGGCCGCGCTGTCCGGCTGGGCTGGTTCGGCGCCGGAGGCCGAACGGCTGCTCCGGGCGGCGGGTATCGATCCGGGCGCGCGAGGAGAAGCGCTCGGCGTCGAGGAGTTCGCGCGGCTGGCGGCGGTGCACCGAGAAGAACCGCGTACGATTTGACCATCGTGACCGGTGTGACCGTGCGGGTGCCCGCCAAACTCAATCTTCAGCTCGCGGTGGGTCCGCCGCGGGCTGACGGCTATCACGACCTGGTGACGGTCTTCCACGCCGTCTCGCTGTTCGACGAGGTCACCGCGCAGCCAGCCAAGCGCGACGGGGTCACGGTCACCGGCGAGGGCGCGGACCGGGTCCCATCCGACCAGGACAACCTGGCCCTGCGGGCGGTGGCCGCGCTGCGGACGGCGGTGGCGGGCCCGGGAGTCGACACTTCCGGCGTGCACATCACGATCGCCAAGCGCATCCCGGTGGCGGCCGGGCTGGCCGGCGGCAGCGCCGACGCGGCCGCCGCCCTGGTCGCCTGCAATGAGCTGTGGGACGGCGGCCTCAGCCAGTCGAAGCTGCTCGAGGTCGGCGCCCGGGTCGGCAGCGACGTGGCCTTCGCGCTGCTCGGCGGGACCGCGGTGGGCCGCGGCCGAGGCGAGCAGCTGACCCCGGCGCTGGCGCCGGCCACGCAGTACCACTGGGTGCTGGGCTTCGCCGATGGTCACCTGTCCACCCCCGAGGTGTACGCCGCGCTGGACCGGCTGCGGGCCGCGAGCGCGGACGGCGCCGGGGGCCCGGCCCAGGCTCGGCCCGCCCAAGCCGGGCCCGCCGAGCCGGACCTGGACGCCGCGCTCATGTCGGCGCTGCGCTCCGGTGAGGCCAGGCTGGTGGGACGGGCGCTGAGCAATGACCTGCAGCCGGCCGCGCTCTCGCTGTTTCCCTCGCTGCGCAAGACCCTGGCGGCGGGACTCGAGCTGGGCGCGCTCGGCGCGCTGGTGGCGGGCTCGGGACCGACCTGCGTGTTCCTGGCGGCCAGCGCGGACCGGGCCCTGGACCTGGCGGTGTCCTTGTCCGGCGCGGGCGTGTGCCGGTCGGTGGCGCGGGTCACCGGACCGGTGGCAGGCGCGGCCGTCGTCCCCCCGTCGAAGTGACTCCGGCGTGGTAAACCTGATCAGCCTGGAGAAGGCGGCCAAGGCGTACGCGCACCGCAGCCTGCTCAACGGCGTTTCGCTCGGCGTGTCGGCCGGTGACACGATCGGGGTGGTGGGCCGCAACGGCGCGGGAAAGTCCACGCTGCTCGGGATGCTGGCCGGGCAGATCGCGCCGGACACCGGCCGGGTGGCCATGGCGGCCGGCCTGCGGCTCGGCTACCTGCCACAGGGCGACCAGCTCGCCGGAACGGTCGGCGAAATCGTGTTCGGCCCCGTGAACGGCCCGATGGGCGGCACATCGCGCGGCCCGATGGTCCGCACTGCGGGTGGTCTGGCCGTGACCGGATCGGCCCCGGACCCGGACGGCCCGCGGGCACCGTGGGAGGCGGATCCCCGGGCACGCGCGATCATGGCCGAACTGCTGCCCGGGATCGGCGTCGAGGCTACGGCCGGGCAACTGTCCGGCGGCGAGCGGCGCCGGGTCGCGCTCGCCGCCCTGCTGGTGGCCGAGCGGGACGTGCTGCTCCTGGACGAGCCCACCAACCACCTCGACATCGAGGCGATCGACTGGCTCGGCAGGCACCTGCGCGACCGCGCCGGGAATGAGCACTGCGCGGTCATCGTGGTCAGCCACGACCGCTGGCTGCTCGACACCGTCTGCGAGCGGACCTGGGAGGTCGACCGGGGCCAGGTGCACTCCGCCGAGGGCGGCTACTCGGCCTACGTGCTCGCGCAGGCCGAACGGGAGCGCGGCGAGGAAGCCGCCGAGCGGCGCCGCCGCAACCTGGCCCGTAAGGAGCTTGCCTGGCTGCAGCGGGGCGCCCGAGCCAGGACCACCAAGGCGAAGTTCCGGGTCGAGGCGGCCAACGCGCTCATCGCGTCGGAGCCGCCGCCACGGGACAGCGTCGAGCTGACCCGGCTGGCCACCGCCCGGCTGGGCAAGACCGTGATCGAGCTGGAGGACGTCTCGGTATCGGTCGGCGCCGACGGCCGCGAGCGTTCCCTCCTTGATCAGGTGACCTGGCGGCTCGGCCCCGGGGACCGGGTCGGGGTCGTCGGGGTCAACGGCAGCGGTAAGACCTCGCTGCTGACGGTGCTAGCTGAGGGAGGGCTAGCCGGGGGAGGGCTGGCGGGGGCAGGGCTAGCCGGGGGAGGGCTAGTTGAAGGAGGGCTAGCCGGGGGAGGGCTGGCGGGGGCAGGGCTAGCCGGGGGAGGGCTAGCTGAAGGAGGGCTAGCCGGGGG
>Ga0074046_10000231_pt1 | contig 49487 bp, 47 predicted proteins | sample BogForMeECP23OM3_FD_94441 | JGI IMG/M metagenome (GOLD analysis project Ga0074046, IMG submission 94441) | Bog forest soil microbial communities from Calvert Island, British Columbia, Canada - Bog Forest MetaG ECP23OM3 | ecosystem: Environmental > Terrestrial > Soil > Wetlands ... | reverse complement strand
GACTCTACCGTCGTGAACATCGCCCTGCCGTCGGCTCAGCGCGCCCTAGACTTCCCCGACAGTGACCGGCAGTGGGTGGTGACCGCTTACGCGCTGGCGTTCGGCAGCCTGCTGCTGCTCGGCGGCCGGCTGGGCGACATGTTCAGCCGCAAGCGGGTCTTCATCACCGGTCTCGCCGGGTTCGCCCTCTCATCCGCGCTCGGCGGCGCCGCCACGTCGTTCGGCATGCTCGTGGCCGCCCGGACCCTTCAGGGCGCATTCGGCGCCATTCTCGCACCTGCCGCCCTGGGCACTTTGGTCAGCACCTTCCGCGACCCGCGTGAGCGCGGCCGGGCGTTCGGCGTCTTCGGGTCCGTCGCGGGTGGCGGCGGTGCCGTGGGCCTCATCCTCGGCGGCGTCCTCACGCAGTACTTCTCCTGGCGCTGGACCCTGTACGTCAACCTGATCCCCGCCGCGATCGCCGCGGCCGGCGCCCTGATCTACATGCGGACCAACCGGCCGGACACCCGTCCGCGGATGGACTGGGCGGGAACCGTGCTCGCCTCGGCCGGGCTGTTTGCACTCGTCTTCGGGTTCTCGCATGCCGAACTGGCCGGCTGGACCGCCCCCCTGACCATCGGCTCGCTCGTCGGCGGAGTGATCCTGCTGACCGCATTCGCATTCGCTGAGAGCCGGGTCAGTCACCCCCTGCTGCCGCTGCGGGTGGTCCTGGACCGGGCCAGGGGCGGCTCCTACATCTCGGTCGGGCTGACTGGGATCGCGGTCTTCGGCATCTTCCTGTTCCTCACGTACTACCTGCAGGACGTCAAGGGCTACAGCCCGGTGACCAGCGGGCTGGCCTTCCTGCCGATGATTGCCTGCATCCTGCTGTCCTCGAACATCTCCAGCATCGTGCTGCTGCCGCGGGTCGGGCCACGGGCCCTCATCACCACCGGCATGCTGCTCGGTGGCGGCGCGATGGCCTACCTGACCCAGCTCACCGTGGCCTCCAGTTACGCGGTGAGCGTCCTGCCGGCATTGGCGGTCATGGGCCTCGGCTTCGGCATGATCTTCTCGCCCGCCATCAACACCGCAACCGCCGGAGTCGCCCGGCGCGACTCAGGCGTGGCCTCGGCGCTGGTCAACACCATGCAGCAGGTGGGCGGTTCGATCGGGACCGCGGCGCTGAGCACGGTGGCGCTCACGGCGACGGCTACCTACCTGGCCACTCACCACGCCGGACGGCTGGCCCCGGCTACGGCCGCGGTGCACGGCTACACCGTGGCCTTCGCGGTATCCGCGGCGCTGTTCGGCATCGGCGCGCTGACGGCGGTTCTGCTGCTGCCGTCCCGGCGCAAGCTAGAGGAGCTGCGGAATACGGAGCCCACGGCCAGTGCCGCGCCGGCGGCCAGCGCCGCCCTGACGGACAGCGTCGCCGGGGATAGTGTCCCGGGCTAGGCGCTCCAGTGCCCTCAAGCGGTAGCGGTCCCGGAGCTGCAGGGTCAGCGGCCCGGGTGACCCCAGATCCAGCACTGAGATCTTTGCCTCCTCGATCGGGCAATACCGCCCGTCGACCCAGGCCGCCCCGCCCGGCCATGGCGGCCGCGGCGCCGCAGCACCCGGCTCCGTTCCACCCACCCGTACCCCCCCGGCCCCATCCGAGCGACGTCATCCAAGCGACCAGGCAAAACCGACAATATCCGGCACCTGCTGCGGCGCCTGCTCAGACGCTCTCGATGCGCAACTCCGCACGGGCAGCTTCCGCCACCTTCCGGATGTGCGTGACATTCGAGGTCACGATGGCGTCCCCGCGACGGATGGCGCCTTCCACCACGGCGACATCGACGATGTCATCGTGGCCCGACTTTGAGGCCAGTACCCCGACATGCCTGGCAAGGTCCTCGCTCATCGGCTCTATGTCACACATGCGCAGGAAACGGACCAGGCTCGCCTGCCGGGAACCTCCCCGCCACGCCTCAGCCAGCACCGGGGCAGGCACCGCGGGAATCACCTCCTCGGCGAGGTAGCCGGCGTGCAGTGCCCACATCCGCCGGTTGTTACGTTCCGCGGCGACCAGCGCGCCCGTATCGTAGGTGACACCGCCCATGGCAACGGTCCGGTTACGCGGACTTGCGCTCGGCTGCCGGGGCGGGAGCGCGGCCGAGCGAGGAACGCGCTCGCGCGAGCCCGTCAGCCAGCTCGGCTTCGGTCAGCGGACCGTTCTCCCGCTCCCACTCGGCGATCGCCTGCCGTCCCGCCTCGAGCTTGAGCCGGTGAGCCGCCGTCTCCGCCAGCCACGCGCTGAACGTGGTCCCCTCCGCCTTGGCGGCCTGCTCGACGGCCCGGGCCAGGTCAGGGGGCAGGGATACTGAGCGCTTCTCACGCTGAGCCATAACGTTATGGTAGCACAGCAGGTACGACACCTTGACGGCCAGGGCGGTGCCTATCGATCGGTCCGAGGGTTTGGATCGCTCCGACATGCAGTTGGCCGCGTAGAACGGGCACGGAACAGCTTTGAGTACCCCAGCAGCAACAGCCCCGGCCCTGCCGGCGACGACATCGACGATGCCATCGCCGTCGCCACCCGAGCCCGCGAGGCAGCCACGACGATCCTCGACCAGAATGTGCTTTCTCGCTGGTGAAAGAGGGCAGGCACCAGGTTCGTTCGGAATCAGGCTGCGGCGGATCGGGAGGACGGACGGTCAGGTTGGGTCGGTGAGTAGCTGGTGCAGGACCTGGGCGCACTGGCCGGGGTGGGTTAGGAACCCGGCGTGGTCGCCGGGAACATGGTGGCCAGCTGCTGGCCGGCGTTTACCAAGCCGCGCTGAAAGGCGCCCTGGTGACCCGGCTGACACGCCCTGAGCTGTGCGTCCTCAACACACATCCGGTGGCCAGCGAGTTCAGGGCGGCCACGGGGCTGGCTGACGCGTTCGGGGGCGCGTGCCCGCCTACGTTCCGGGCCGAGTATCTCCCGGCCGGCGCGACGCCGCATTGCCTGCAGGCCAGCCACCAGTTGGAGCATCGCCTGCACCGCGCGCTGGCGCCGGTAACGCCATCGCGTGGCGACCCGCGTCGGCCATCAACCGGAACGGTCGTCTGGCGCGGCGGGCAGTGCGGGCCTGACGTCGGTATGGGCGAAGTCATCTCCCTTGAACAACAACGCTTCTCCGGTGGACTTCGCGAGGGCGTACGCGAAGCAGTCCCCGAAGTTCAGGCCGGCCTTGTGGCCGCTACCCTTCCCGAAATCACGGTAGGCGTCCCTGGCGATCCGGGCCTGGTGGTGTGTCACCGGCTCGACCTGCAGCTCAGCAGTATCGACCAGCTCGTCGAAACGGCGGCTGGCGACAGGGTCGCGGCTCGCGTCAATCACCACCGCGGTCTCCAGGTAGTTAGCGGCGGAGATCCGTCGGACCTGGGCCCGCTCGATGGCCACGGCCATGTCACCGGCATCCTCGGCGCGGAGGATTGCGATGAGAGCGGACGTGTCGATGATCAAGCCGGCAGCCCCCGCTCGTCATAGAGCAGGTCGCCGTGCTCTGCGGAGCGGAACGGCTCGCGAAGCCGGGGTGCGGTATCCCGGCCGATGGCCAAGAGCCGGTCGGCCAGGCCGGCCTCACGGAGATGCCGTATCCGATCGAGGCGCTCGCGAACCGCGATGGTCACCGCCATTGTCTGTGTCTCGCCGGTCAGCGCGGCGAGTTCCTGGACCAGCAGGTGGGTCTCGGTGCTCTTGATGTTCAGGCTCATGATCTACCCTTCTACCCCAAACATGCTACCAGGGTAGCATTACTGCCGCGGACCTGGTTCGTCTAGCGTGTTAACCGATAACTCTGGGAGGAACCCCGTCGTGCCCGCACCTATCCGCATCGGTCTGGTCGGCTATGGCCTTGGCGGCCGGTACTTTCACGCACCGCTGCTCGCCTCCGCCCCGGACTGCGAGTTCCTCGGCGTGGTCACCAACTCACCCGAGCGCCGCCGCCAGGTCGCCGCCGATCTCGCCCGCCCGGCTTTCGCCTCCCTGCAGGAGCTGGCCAGCGCGGGAGCCGACGCGGTGGCGATCTCCACCCCGGCGGCCACCCACGTCACGCTCACCCAGCAGGCGCTGCGCCTGGGCCTGGCGGTCGCCTGCGACAAGCCGTTCGCGCCGGACGCCGGCTCCGCCCGCCAGACCGTCGAGCTGGCCGGGCAGCTCGGCGTCCCGCTGACGGTCTACCAGAACCGCCGCTGGGACTCGGACTTCCTGACCCTGCGCGAGCTGCTCGGCAACGGATCACTCGGCGAGCTGACCGTCTTCGAGTCGCGGTTCGAGCGGTTCAGGCCTGATCCCGGGCCGCCCGCGGCCGGCGGTGGCACCCTGCTGGACTTCGGCAGCCACCTGGCCGATCAGGCCCTGGTGCTCGCGGGTCCGGTCAGCGGCGTGTATGCCGAGATGCATTACCGTGGCGAGCCCGGCGGGCTGGATGACGACTTCTTCATCGCGCTGACCCACGAGGGCGGCGTGCGGTCCCACCTGTGGGGCAGCTGGCGGCAAGGGGCCCCGGGCCCGCGGCTGCGCGCTGCCGGCACCTCGGGCAGCTACCTCATCGCCGATGCCGACGGCCAGGAAGCCCGGCTGCGAAGCGGGGCGTCACCTGCGTCGGCCGGCCAGCGGTGGGGCGTGGAGCCACCCGAGCGGTGGGGACGCCTGCTCCGCGGCGACACCGCAGAACCCGTGCCCTCCGCACGCGGGGCCTGGGACCTGTTCTACCGCGCCTTCGCCGCCGCCATCCGCGGCACCCAACCGGTGCCGGTAGACCCCTGGGACGCCGTCGCGACCGCCGCCGTGCTGGACGCCGCCCGGACCAGCGCACGCACCGGCCAGGTAGCACACCCGGCGCGGACCACCTAACCGCGGTGCGCGACATTCGCCGGAGCGTGGTCAAGGCTCGCGACGTTGCCCGAAGACGAAATATGAGACTGGCACGACTCCGGCGGAGCTGACCAGTGCCACGGCTGCCGTCCACATCCCCTTCCGGCCCCGGATCTGGCTTGCTGGCCGGCGCTGGATGTCGATGAGCGCCGCAACCCTGAGGGCACCGTCGGCAGCCGCCGCAGTGATCAGCAGCATGCGAGTGCGTTTGCTGAGATCGCTCCACCGTCGTCTGGAGGCCGAGACATGCTCTTCCTTGCGCAGCTCGGCTAGCTGCGCGGCTATCTGCAGTTCGTCCTCTTCGTCTTGCCGTCGCACTTCCGCGGGCAGGTCGTCCTCGTGAGTCATGGCATGTCCCTTTCACCCTGGCCACCAACGCTGGTGGTCCTGGTCAGGCAGACACAGTAAATGCCCCGTCTATCTCGGCCTAAGCGGCCTTGGTCCTGTCCCTGGTGACCTTAGCCCTTGCGTGCGCGCGGTCATGCATCCATCAGGCGCGCCACGATCGCGCGGGGGAGTTTCCACGCCATGAGGGCAGCTAGCTGGCCATCGCGGAGGTAGCAGAGCCGGCGGGTACCTTCGGCGACCTAGAGCGGCAGGAGGTCCTGCTCGCCAAGACGGCTGACCGCAGCGTCCTGGGATGCATGTACGACATGGCGTTCTTGTGCGAGCACGCCATCGCCGGAGCGGGAGTCCTCGCGCGGACCGAACTGGCCGGGCTCAACCGGTCGCTGCGGCGCAACATCAACAGCGCCCGCGGATACCGTCCTCCCATCGAGCTAGCCGCCGGGCGCCAGACGAACCAGAGCTGACGGGGCTCCCCGGCCAGGAGCGTGTGCTGTGATCGTGGCATGGACTTCGACGCGTACGGGCGCAGCGTGTGGGCGGGGCGGGGTACCGCCTACGAGCGCGGGTTCGCGCGGCTGACCGCGCACACGGCCGGGGCGGTGCTGGACGCGGCCGGGGTCGCGGCGGGTACCAGAGTGCTGGACATCGGTACCGGGCCTGGCGTGGTGGCTAGAGCCGCCGCCGCGCGCGAGGCTCGGGTGACGGCCGTCGACGCCGAGCCCAGCATGGCGGAGGCGGCCGCGCGTAACGTGCCGGGTGCGGACGTGCGGGTGGCTGTGCTGCCGGACCTGCCGCTGCCGGACGGGGCCTTCCACGCGGTGACGGGCAACTTCGTCATTCCGGCGGTGAGCGACACGGCGGGTGCGCTCGCGGAGCTCCGCCGGGTGCTGCGCGGCGGCGGGCGGCTGGCGCTGACCTGCTGGAGCTACCCACCCTCCCCCGCGCTCGGCCTGGCCACCGAGGCCATCGCGGCGGCGGGGGTGGCGTGGCCGGAGGACGTCCCCGTCGCGCCGTTCCGTCGGCACAGTTCGCCGGAGGCGTTCGCGGCGTTGCTGGGCGGGGCGGGGTTCGGCGGGGTGACGGCACGGATGCTGAGCTGGGAGCATCGGGTGGATCCGCGGGAGTGGTGGGAGAAGGTGTACCTGGCGCGGGTGGGGGCCAACGGGGTGATGATCGGGCGGCAGGACGCCGCGACCGTGGCACGCATCGGCGAGGAGTTCGACCGGCTGGTCGCGCCGTATGCGGTCGAGGACGGCCAGGTCGCGCTGCCGGCCGTCGCCGTGCTGGCTAGCGGGCAGCGGTAACGGCTTCACGCTTACGGTATGCCTCGTCCGCGGCCCCCAGAGCCTCACCGAGGCTCGTCTTGGCCTGCTCGTCCAGGTCGCCGACCTCCGTCCGCAGGTCCTTGACGACCGCTTCGAGCTGCGCACGAGACTCAAGAAGTTCCAGACCCTCGGCAATCAGCGCGGACACCGATTCCGCACGTCCTTCCTCGACCTCGCGAGCCGCCCAGTCGTACAGTTCCTCGCGGAGAGAGATGCCGATCTCCTTGGTCATACCTGCAATCATACCGCCGGTCGTTCTGCGCGCCCGCCCGAGCAAAGACTGCGGTAACCGGCAACTTCGTCATCACCGCGGTGAGCGACACGGCGGGCGCGGGCGATCTCCTCGCGCCAGGTGGCAAGGGCGTCGCGCAGGGTGGCGCCCTGCTGGTGCAGGTCGAACAGCTCGTCCTCAGTCCGCGGCGGACGGGAGAAGTCCCAGCCGAACCGGTCCGCGCTTTGCTGGACGAACTTCTGGCTGAGGTTGCCGACCTGGGTGAGGGCGATACCGCCGTCCAGCTGGCCCAGCAGCCAGCGCAAGGGGGGAACCGGATCGGCAGCTCGGCACTGGGCAGCCTGCGGAGCCAGGGCCGCCCGCTGTCGTGGCGGGCTGTGACGGCACTCGCGGCGGCCGCCGCGACACTGGCCGGGTGGCCCGCCGTGGAGGTGGCAACCGTGACGTATAACCCCATCACGGCCAACTCCGACACGATTTCGGACCCGTTGTCGGGCATCGCGGGATGGCTGAACGACGGGCTCTTCGCCAGCATCCTGATCCTGATGCTGGCCGCGATCGCTGCGTTGCGGCCCGCGGTGCGCCGGCGGGCCGTCGTCCTCTTGCTGCCGGCCTTCGTGACCACGGCCCTGGCCTGCTGGGGGTTCCGGGGTTTCCTGCCGGGCGGGCTGCCGTTCGGCCTGCTCATGCTGAGCCCGCTGCAGTGGCAAGTTCTGGTACTGGTACCAGTGATCGGCGTGGTCGCCGGCTTCATCGGCCTGCGGCTATACGAACGCCTGCTCCGCTGGCGCGAGTCTGAAAAGGCCGGCTGACGCCCGGCCCCTCCCTAGGCCGGGTGGTAACACAGGTAGACGGTGCCGCTGCCGAACCTGTGCTCCCCGGCTAGGGCCAGGTTCAGGCGGACCTGACCCGGCAGGGCCCGGGTGCCGCCGCCCACGACGGCCGGGACGACGAACAGCTGGTATTCGTCCACCAGCCCGGCCGCGATGGCCTGGGCGGCGAGCAGTGCGCCGCCGACGGTGAGGTCACGGCCGGCCGCTTCCTTCAGCTTGCTGACCTGGACCGGGTCGAAGTCCCGCTCGATGCGGGTCCTGGCGGTGTCCGGCGTCTCGAGGATGGTGGAATAGACGATCTTGTCGGCCGCCTGCCAGATCCTCGCGAAGTCGAGCGCGACGGGCGGCTGGTCAGCGACCGTATGCGCGGTTTCCCAGGAGCGCATCGTCTCGTACATCCGCCGGCCGTAGAGATAGGTGCCGACCGGCCGCTCGAGTTCGTTGACGAACGCGTGCACCTCCTCGTCCGGCGCCGCCCATTCGAAGCGTCCGTCCGCGTCGGCGATGTAGCCGTCGAGGGACATGATGGCCGAGTAGATCAGCCGGGCCATGCGAGCCTCCTTCAGTCTGGTCTTCCCCTTCAGACCGCGCAGCCGAGGGAAAATCAGCGGTCCGGTCGGGCGGAATAGGCTTATCTTCTGTCCATCGGATACGCCCACGGGAGGATCTGGCGGTGTCGTACAGCAAAGACGTCGGTGAGGTCAGCGCGCGTTACCGTTCAGCCGGCGAGGTGCCGTCGGTGACGTACCCGTCGGGGACGCACGTCGTGTTCACCGCCCCGGGCTCGGCCACCAGCGGCCAGTACCGCGGCCGGTCTTCGCGGAGAAGCCGGGCGCCGCCGAGGATCCCGCGACCACCTGGATCCGGTCGGCGCTGCTGGCCGGCGTCTCCGCGGAAACGTCTGGCGCAATTGCGTGGGGCGTCTCCGCGGAGACGCGCGAAGGGCAGGCGCGGGCGCTGCTGGCCGACCTGCTCGACTGGCACCGGCGCGAGGACAAGCCGGCCCGGTGGCGGTACTTCTACCTCCGCACGCTGAGCCCGGCCGAACTGACCGGCGAGCAGGACGCGCTGGGCGGCCCGGTCGGCGGCGACGTGGTGGATCACGTGAACCGGTCGGTGGTACGCGCTTCTCCTTTAGGTCGAGGATTCGTTGCCGATGTCAGTCGGTGAGATCTGACTGGTCTGAGCGCGGCGGTCGTCCTGGCCTTCGTTTATCACGTGCTCACGATCAGGAGCGATGAGAGTGACCGTCGGGAAATAGATGCGGTATCGGGCCACGTCCCGGGTCAAAAGCCGGTACTTACGGACCGCAGCATGCGCGCCGATATAGAAGTCCGGGAGCGAGGATCGCTTCTGGCCGCCCCGCCTGCGGTAGGCCAGGAACGCCTTGCCCGCCACGAAGGCAGCCTCGTACGGTAGCGCCTCGCGCCGGAAGTCATCAGCGGGAACGGCGTCATCGAGGTCCTCGATCCGATCGAATCCCGTCGAGACTTCGGCATACACGATTGGGTTGATCACCAGCATGCCGTCATCCCGCGCCTGGGCGAGGGCCTCGGCGGACCACTCGGCCCAAGCGGGATCCTCGGTCACGATGTCGAGTACGACGCTGGAGTCCACCAGGGTGACCGGCCGCCCGGCCGTAGCGAGGGACGGGCGAGCTCGCGGCTCATTCGCCACGGAGCAACTCCAGGAGCTGATCCGTACTCAAAGAAGTGGTCGCCCGTCCCCGCATCCGGCGCACGAGCCGCTGCCCGCGGGTCGGGCTCGCTTCGACCCGTACGATGCGCAAGGTGTTGCCGTCTTCGATAACGTCCACCTCGTCACCCTCGTGCAGTCCGTATTGCTCGCGGAGGTGAGCAGGGATAGTCACCTGGCCCTTGCTGTTAAGTCGCATCCCGTCGCCTCCTGACACGTAATACTTGTCATACATCCTACGCTTCTCGGGCCTGTGGGGATACCTCGCCGCGATACACGAGGCGCTCCGCGCGGCCCAGCCGAGCTGCCAGTGGGCCAGGACCCTGACGGGCTGACCACCTACCACCAGCGGGCGATCTTCCGGCCACGCGGGCTCGCGTCCGCGGCCAGCTGGCCTTTATGAAGATGCCGTGCGTCGCGACTGACCTTGATCCTTACCGTCGGCGGTAAGCATTCGAGCGATGCTGTACGTCCTGCACGACCACTACACGCTTTGATTCGTCGATCCGGTACAGGACGCGCCACTGGGCACCGAGCCGTGCGCTGTGGAAGCCGGATAGCTTGTCCCGGAGTGGCTTGCCGACCCGGTAGGGCGCCTCCAGGAGCGGGCCGGTGATGAATTCGACGGCTGCGGCGGCCACGTCCTCCGGAAATAGGCCTGACCGGGGCAAGCGCCGTGGCGGCCCGGGCCAGCGTCCACCGCTGATCCTCTTCCCACCCGTGGGCCGCCATCATCGAGATGATCGCGCTGGCAGGCCTGTGTAAGACTCGACACTATGACATCGCCATTGAACTGCCTGGTTACCGGCGCGTCGGGGTACATCGGCGGGCGGCTGGTCCCGGAGCTGCTGAGCGCGGGATACGCGGTCCGGTGCATGGCGCGCGATCCGGGGAAGCTCAGCGACCGTCCATGGTCGGACGACATCGAGATCGCGGTCGCCGACGTGATGGAAGAGAGCGCGGTGCGGCGCGCCCTAGAGGGCGTGGACGTCGCCTACTACCTCATCCACTCCCTCGGCACGGGCGCGTCGTTCGAACGGCGCGACCGCACTGCGGCGCAGACCTTCGCCGCGGCCGCGAAAGCGGCGGGAGTGCAGCGCATCGTCTATCTGGGCGGCATCATCTCCGGGCAGGCCGGGGAACTGTCTCCGCACCTGCGCTCCCGCGCGGAGGTCGGCGACATCTTGCTGGCCAGCGGCGTACCGACAGCGGCGCTGCAGGCCGCGGTGATCATCGGCAGCGGATCAGCCTCGTTCGAGATGCTCCGCTACCTCACCGAGCGCCTACCGGCCATGGTCACCCCCAGATGGGTGGACACCCGCATCCAGCCGATCGCCGTCCGTGACGTGCTGCACTACCTGGTCGGCAGCGCCACGCTGCCGCCTGACGTCAGCCGCCGCTTCGACATCGGCGGCCCCGACGTGCTCACCTACGCGGAGATGATGCGCCGGTACGCCGAGGTGGCCGGGCTCACGCCGCGGATAATCGTGCAGGTGCCGTTGCTGACGCCGCGGCTATCGTCGCTGTGGGTCGGGCTGGTGACGCCGGTGCCCGCCAGCCTGGCTATGCCGCTCGTCGAATCCCTGCGGAACGAGGTCGTCTGCTCCGAGCACGACATCGCCGAGTACATCCCGGACCCGCCCGAGGGGCTGCTGACCCTCGAACAGGCCATCACCCTGGCCTTGCGGTACACGCGCGAGGGCGCCGTCTCCACCCGCTGGTCATCGGCCGCGACGCCCGGCGCGCCTAGCGACCCGCTGCCGACCGATCCGTCGTGGGCCGGCGGATCCCTGTATGTCGACGCGCGCAACAGCGTCGTGCGCGCCTCGCCCGCAGCGCTGTGGCGGGTGATCGAGGGCATTGGCGGCGAGACCGGGTGGTACTCCTTCCCGGCCGCCTGGGCCGTCCGCGGGCTGCTCGACCGGCTGGCCGGCGGGGTCGGACTACGCCGCGGCCGCCGCGACCCCCGGCATCTGCTCGCCGGTGACGCCCTGGATTTCTGGCGGGTGGAGGCGATCGAGCCGGGAAAACTGCTGCGGCTGCGCGCGGAGATGAAGCTGCCGGGCCTGGCCTGGCTGGAGCTGTCGGTGGGCCAGGACTATGACGGGATGACGACCTACAGCCAGCGGGCGATTTTCTTGCCCCGCGGGCTCGCAGGTCATGCCTACTGGCGGTCCATTTCGCCGTTTCACGGCGTTGTGTTCGGCGGCATGCTCCGGAACATCACCGCCGCCGCCGAACAGGCTGAACGCGCGGGCGGCACGCGTATTCCGGTCAGGCACTGAACTGCGGAAAACCATCGGCGCTAAAGCCGCTGTCGGCTGATGCAGAGACCGCTGGCTCAGCGGAGTAACCGGCTGCCTCGACCACGGCGACCAGGTCTGAGGCGGACACGTGGGCCGGGACGGCGACGGCGGCCTGGTCGCCAACAGGGGGCTGCTCGCGCTGCCGGAACCGGCCGACGGGGACCTGTTCTCCGATATCGAGGGGGCCCGGTACTACTCCGAGGACGGCCGGGAGTTCGGGCTGCAGTACCTTGTTCGCGTCGTCGACACGGCCGAGGCCGACGAGGCGGGGCAGCCCCGGTACGGGCCAGGAGCTGCCGCGGCCGGTCACGCGGCTGGCTGGCCACGGATATGTGGACGTCCACGTGGTTGTCCCCTAGACGACCTATTCCAAGGGGTGCCTGGTCCGGCGTGCATGTCCTGTCCAGATGAAGGTTGCGAAGCCCGGAGTTAGGTTGGGAGTGATCTTGCGACGTGCGGGCGTATCTCGCGCGTGCAGGCGCAAGGAGTGGCTGTGACGCCTCCAGCTGGACCCACCCCGTCCGTCCGAGTGGGGCCAAACGAAGTCCTAACCAAGCAAGGAGCCCGCGCGGTGGATGCGGGTGCCCGCGGCCGGGCGGCCCGGCGGAATGATTCAGCTGTCCCGGGCGGGGAGCAGGGTGTCGATCAGGGCCTGTGCGATGAACTGGCCGTAGAGCTCGGCTGTCCACCGGCGGCGGAGGACGAGCAGCTCGTAAAGTTCGGGCGAGCTGTAGGCCCACATGATGTCGGCGGCTTGGTCGACCGTGATGCCGGGCCGCAGGTGGCCGGCGCTGGCCAGGCCGCGGGCGTTGACGGTCATCCGCTCCAGGCGGGCGGCGCTGATCTGGTCCAGGACGGCGGCGACCTCGGGGTCGCCGGCCGCGGCGTCCCGGGCCAGCAGGATGATCGGGACGACCCGGGGGGCGAGCTCGGCGGTGAAGCCGCCCCAGGCGGCCAGGATCCGGCGCGGGTCGGGTTCGGTGTCGCGGATGTGGTCTGATCGCTGCTCGGCGGGGACGGGGCCTTCCCCGGCCAGGGCCTTGTCGATGATGGCCCGGACTAGCCCGGGCTTGCCGCCGAAGCCCTTGTAGATCGTCTCCACCGACACGTGGGCCGCCGCAGCGATGGCGGCGACGGTGGTGTCGGCGTAGCCGCCGGAGAGGAACAGCTCCTTGGCGACGTCGGTGATGTGGTCGCGGGTTTGGCGCGCGCGTTCCCGGCGGCCGCTGGAGTCGTAGCGGCGCCGGGTATTGACAGCAGAAGATTTCTGTTCCATAGTCATGTAACCGTTACATTCCAGTGTATCAAAGAAGGAGGGCCGAGATGGAAGACACGCCCGAGCCCGGCGCGGCGCTGCTGGAGCGGCTCGCCGCGGCCGCCAGCCGCCACGATCTGGACGCCCTGGTGGGCTGCTTCTCCCCGGACTACCGCAACGAGACCCCGGCCCACCCGGCCCAGGGCTTCACCGGCCGTGACCAGGTGCGGCGCAACTGGGAGCAGATCTTCGCCTTCATCCCGGACATCACCGCCCGGGTGCTGCGATCCTGCTGCGACGCCGACGTGGTGTGGTCGGAGTGGGACATGGCCGGCACCCGTCGCGACGGCGCCACGACCCAGATGGCCGGGGTGATCGTGTTCGGCGTGCGGGACGGGCTGTTTTCCTGGGCCCGGTTCTACCTGGAGCCGGTCCAGGCGGGAGGGGCGGACGTCAGCCAGGCCGTGCGCCAGCACGTCGGTGCCGGGCCGGCGCCCGGCCCGGAACGGTGATCGTCGTGGCCGGGGGCACCGGCACCCTCGGCACCCGGCTGGTCCCGCGGCTGGCCGGGCAGGGCCTGGCGATACGGGTGCTGACCCGCGACCCGGCCCGGGCCCGGCACCTGGCCGGCCCGGGGGTGGAGGTGGTCCGCGGTGACGTCCGCGACCCCGCCAGCGTGGCGCACGCAGTCCGCGGCGCGGGCACGGTGATCTCCGCCGTGCACGGCTTCACCGGGCCCGGTGGTGTCTCCCCGGCCTCGGTGGACCGGGCCGGCAACGCCAACCTCATCGGCGCCGCCGCCCGCGCCGGCGCGACGTTCGTCCTGGTCTCGGTGGTCGGGGCCGCGCCCGGCCACCCGATCGGGCTGTTCCGGGCCAAGCACGCCGCCGAGGAAACGCTGCGTGCCAGCGGCATCCCCTGGGCCATCGTGCGGGCCACCGCCTTCATGGAGACTTGGGCCACGATCATGGGCCGGCCGCTGCAGGCCTCCGGGAAGATCCTGGTGTTCGGCCGCGGCGACAACCCGGTCAATTTCGTCTCCGCCGCCGACGTGGCCGCCCTCATCGAGCTGACGGTGACCGATCCCGGCCTGCGCGGCCAGGTCCTGGAGCTCGGCGGCCCGGACAACCTGACGTTTAACCAGCTCGCTGCCATCCTGCAGCAAAGTACCGGACGCCACGGCACCGTGCGGCACATCCCGCGCCCGGCCCTGCAGGTGATGGCCCGCGTGACCGTGGCCACCAAGCCCGCGCTAGCCCGCCAGGCCCAGGCCGCGCTCGCCATGGACACCCTCGACATGACCTTCGACCCGGGCCCGGCCCGGCGGGCATTCCCGGGCCTGCCGAACACCGACATGCCGTCAGCCCTCAAAGAACTGCTGGCCTGACACCGCGCGCAACAGCAGATCCGCGCAGGGTGGCCAAGGCCGGACAGTCAGATGGCATACGCGCCGCCAGCCCGCGCGATGGGTCCGCCGACCCGGCGCCGATCCCCGCCCGCGAGCCGTCCTGCCTGTCCTTCGCACGCCATGATGCCAGACCGCCCGGACGCGCAGAGGCGCCCGGCCACCGCCCGCCTGCCGGGCCGGAGCACAACATGCCATCGGCGGAATCACTCCCGCACTCAGCGATGCTGAGCTGCTCACGCTGGCGGTGATGCAGGCGCTGCTGGGGTTCGTCAGCGAGTCGCGCTGGCTGCGGTACGCCCGCAAGTCCCTGCGGGGACTGTTCCCCCGCCTGCCCGGCCAGCCCGGGTACAACAAGCGGCTGCGCAAGCTGGCCGCCACGATGGCCTGGCTGATCCGGGTCCTCCCGTGGCCTGGCACCCGTGGGAGCGCCGTCCTTTAGGTACAACGTCATCGACATGACGCGGGAACTCGAGGTCGACGCCGGCGTGCCGGTCGCGGCGGCCGTAGACGACGATGATCGAGTAGTGTCCCGGGTGCTCCCAGCCGGGCGATACGCGACCCTCACTCATGTGGGTCACCCCAGCGAGCTCCAGGGGGCCACCAAGACCCTGCTGGACTGGGCGGCCGGGCAGGGCCTGACATGGGACATGGCGCCGGGCGGCGATGGCGAGCGGTGGGGCTGCCGGCTGGAGATCTACCTGACTGACCCCAGCCAGGAGCCCGACATGAGCAAATGGCAGACCCAGCTCGCGTTCCGGCTGGCCGTCTAGACGATCTATTCCAAGGGGTCAGTAGTAGTCGTAGGCGATCAGGGATCGCATGACCGGTTGTGCGGTGTGGTTGTTGTGCCAGATGGCGGCGGTCAGGGCGAGGATGCGCTGCAGCACCCGGGTGATCACTCCGGCCGGGGTGTGTCCGCCGTGGCGTTCCAGGTCGAGCTGCCCTTTGAAGGTGTCGTTGACCGATTCGATGATCTGGCGCAGCGGTTTGAAGAACTGCGCGCCGGGCCGTCCCGGTTCGCCGTGGCGGGCCGGGCGCAGCAGGTACAGCCCGGCCCGCGCGAGGGTGGTCTCGAAGTCGCGGCCGTAGTAGTTCTTGTCGCCGATCAGCGTCTGGCCGGGCAGCCGGGCGGCCAGTTCGGTGTCTTGAAGGATGGCCGGGAGGACCTGCCGCTCGTCGGCCTTGGCGCCGGCCAGCGCGAAGCCCACGGGCAGGCCGTGCAGCGTGCACAGCAGGTGCAGCCGGAGCCCCCAGAAGTACCCGGAGTGACTGGCGCAGTAGCCGTACTCGGCGCATCCGGCCAGGGCGCTGCGGCGGACGGTGTCCTTCGACCGGGCGCACTCGACCGGGGTGGAGTCCACCACCCATACGTCATCGGTCCACAGGCTGGTGTCGCGGGCCACACATGGTGTCAGGGTCAAACCCCCGCCCTGATCAACTCTGTCATGCCCGGCCGCGCTTGTGGTGGGTCCGTCTGGCTCGGCCGGACTCGCATCGGGATGGGTTCCCGGGCCCGGGACATTTAAGTCAGGTTCTCACCACAGGCCGCCTCACCTACGAGCCGACGTCGGTCGACCATCTCACCGAACTCCACGGGACGCGCCAGGAGGTGGTGGGCGGCGCTCGAGGATCTAGTTCCGGCTACATCACGGCGCACTCCTGGGACATCATCTGGCGGGCGTGCTTACACGGTCATCGATGCGCGCGGCGCCCTTGAAGTCGGCGGCTGCGTCGAACTGGTACAGGTGGAACCGCAGCAGAAGGTGGCGCAGGTCCGTTTCCTATCGTCGGGACCCGCTTGAGCGAGGGCGGGCTGGCTCCTGGAGCCGAGGCGGTGACGTACACCCGTTCGGCAATCAGATGGCGGGTCGCGGTCAGGTCGGCTCGGTGAGCACCTGGTCCAGGACCTGGGCGCACTGCTCCGGCAGGGCCAGGAAGCCGCCGTGGTCGCCGGGGAACTCGACTATGGGCGTACCGAGCCGGTCCGCGAGGGCCACCGCGCCACGGTGGGCGAGCTGGCCCTTCGAGGTGGCCCCAGCGGCGACCACGATGCGGGCTGGCGCCGCCCGCAGGGCCTCGACGTCGTGTAGCGGTCGGCGAGCGCGCGGGCGAGCCCGGCGAAGCCGATGCTGTCCATCGGCGAGCCGATCATGAGCAGCAGCGGGCCGGCGCCCCGCCGCTCGTAGTAGTACAGGCGTGCGCCGGGCACGTCCAGGGTCTGAGCTGCCGGGTCTGAGCCGGGCATGGCGGGCCGTCCTTCCGGTTGAGTCCTCATGTCGTGTCGCTAACGGTAGGACGCGGGCGGGCTCACGGACTCATCGGCGGCGGGCTACACTCAGCGCGCGGGGCCGGGCTGTCGTCACCAAGAACGTTGCGGACTTCGCGGCCGAACGCGATGTGGTGCTCGTGTTCGTGCTGAAGAAGAACTTGCCCGCGGGGGGCGGGCAGGCCGCCGCCCTCGCCAAGGCTCTCGACCGCTGGGCCCAGGATCACCCGGAGCCGTATCTCGGGCCGCACTGGCCGCCCGTGTGACGAAGTGCTCCTCGCACTAGGAATGACCGAGACGTCCACGCTGTTTCAGGGGGCACGGGGAAGGCCGACCGTCCGCGCGAGCGCCGCACCCGCGCTGGGGTCGCTTCATGACACCATCGCGGGCTGCCGAAGGTGCCGGGTTGCGCGCCGGCCAAGGACGCGGAGTCGGACTGGTGGAAAAGGCGATCCTGCTGGCCATCGCGGCAAGCTTGTGTACGGCCACGGCTTCGGTGTGCCAGCGCCTCGGCGCCAGCAGCAATGAGACGACCGGCTTTGATGTCTGGCTCGTCTTCCGCCTGGCCCGTCGGCCGGTCTGGCTGCTCGGCGTGGCGAGCATGATCCTCGGGTTCGCGTTCCAGCTAAGCGCCCTGCACTATGGGGCATTGACCCTGGTCCAGCCCATTCTGGCGCTCGAGCTGCTGTTCGTCTTCGGCTACCTGGCCGTCGTCGGCTCCCGGCGGGTCAAGGTGAAGCGCCGCGACTGGCTGGCTGCGACCGCCATGTCGGCGGGAATCGGCCTGTTCCTCTTCCTGGCGTCGCCCTCGGGAGGGCGGCTGCACGCGCCGGGCTCCTCCTGGTGGCTGGCCGGCCTGGTCACTTCCGGGGTCGTGCTGCTCGCCCTGGCCGTGGCCCTCGGGCCGGGTAACGGTCCCGGCGCGTCCCGTGCCCGCCGCGCCGCGGTGCTCGGGGCCGTCACCGGGATCTCATGGGGTTTCGTGGCCGCGGTCATCAAGGAGCTCAGCTCGCACCTCAGGGACGGTCTCGGCGCCATCTTCTCCAGCTGGTCGCTTTATGTCCTCATCGCCGTCGGCGCGGCGGCGATGCTGCTGGCCTCCCACGCCCTGGCGGCCGGTCCGCTCGCCGCCTCGCAGCCCGGATTCACCATCCTCGACCCGCTGGCGGCCAGCCTGCTCGGGGTGTTCCTGTTCGGCGAACACATCAGGACCGGGGTCTTCGACCTGGCCGGCCAGGCGCTGGCGCTGGCCGTCGTGATGGCCGGCGCCACGGCCCTCAGCCACAGCTGCCTCATCCTCGGTGCGGACGGAGATCCGTCCTGCCTGCCGGCCGGATACCAGGCCCAGGACCACCGGGAACAGCTCCAAAAGCTCACCCTCGAATACCAGCCCGCCGACGCGCCCCACGGACCCGCCGGGAACCGGCCCACGAACCCGGCCACCAGGAGCCCCCAACTCTGATGCACGTAAGGCCCTGGCGGCCCACGGTCAGAGGTCAGCAGCCGACCGGTAACTCAGCGCATGGGCTCGTCGGGACTTTCCGGGTCAGCCGACGTCTCATTGGAATCGACGCTGGCCAGGACCAGATCGGTCCTGGCAAAGTCGTCTCCGGTGCACAGCAGCGGCTCCCCGGCGACCGAAGCGACCGCGTACGTGCAGCAGTCGCCGAAGTTCAGGGCAGCCGGATGCCTGCCCTTGCCGAACCGGGAGTAAGCGTCGAGTGCCACGCTGGCGTGACCCTCGTCGAAGGCCACTGTCTCCACAGAGTTCTCCTGCAGGAACCGCGCCAGTGCTGTCTTCCCCCGCGGCCCGAACCGCGCCGTCAGCACGATTCCGGTCTCCAGCCGGGTCGGCGCCCCGATCCGGGTCCCCGGTGAGGCGGCAAGCTCGTGGATGATGCGTTCGTACCCGGGTTCCTTGCCGATGACGGCCAGGATCGCGGAGGAGTCGATGATCATGCGCCGTGCTCGCCGAAACCGAGGATCTCCTCGCGTTCCGCTTTGGACACCGGCTTGCCAATCTGGTCCGGCGGCATCAGCGGCCAGATTTCCTCCTCGAGGAACCGGGTGAGACGTTCCTCCCGCTGCCGGACCGACGGACCGGACCGCGCTTGGAGGACCTGGCGCAGGGCGTACCGGACGGCTCCGGTCTTCGTCGTTCCCGTCAATGCCGCGACCTCGGCCGCCAGGCGTTCGGTCTCGGGATCCTTGATGTTCAGCGCCATAGACGAATGGTACCATCAATGGTTGAAAGGTACCAAGGGTTCCCCTGAGCGTGACAAGCGGGTTGAGCGGCCTGAAGTAGCTCGGGCAGCCGTGGATGGTGGTCGTCTCGGCGCCAGATCAGCGACCAGGCGTACAGCGGGGTCGGATCAACGAGCGGCACCGTTCGGATCGCGGTTCCGCCGCGGGCATCTTCACCGTCCGCGACGGCAAGATCGTCTCGGTACGCGAGTACACCGACACCCAGCATGCCGCCCAGGTCCTGTTCCTAGTCGATCAGCCTCGCAGGTGAGCCGTAACTCTAGGACAGACCCTCGGTGCGGATAGCCGGAGCCGCTCGGCGCGATGACCGGCGCGGCGCGCGGGAGGAGCTGCTCCGGGGTCGTGCTGCTGGTCGGCGTCTCCGCGGAGACGCCTGGCGCAATTGCGTGGGACGTCTCCGCGGAGACGTCCTCGCCGATAGGCGGTCTGAGTCAACGGCCGAGATGTATCGGATCACGTCGCGGCGGCGGGTGACCAGGACCGCCTCTCTGCTGGTGTCCTCACGCAGGGTCAGGCTGAGCAGTTCGCCCGCTCGTTCGGCATCTTCTATATCGGAGAGCCCGGCGGTCACGGCCGCCGCCTGCTCAGCCAGAGCGGCCCGGGCGCTGCTATTGCCGAGCAACTCAGCCATGACCTCTGGAGATGGTCCTCGCCGCGAAAATAGTCACGGCGCTGCAGCGTGGCTCGGCTAGCACCCGATGGCGAGACTTCGGGGACATTTTCGTGATCACCGGCCGGCTCACCTGCCGGGCCACGCTGGCGCCGCCCTCCGTCCGAGTGGCTGGCCCTCGCTGCCTGTTACGGTACCGGTTGCATCCGGCGCCCGGTGGGGGGCAGCCGGTGCCTGATCGGCGGGAGGCGGAGTGGGCCGCCTGCTGCTGGCCAGGTTGCCGCGCAGCACCCGCAGCACGCGGTCCGGGCGAAGCAGCCCTTCAGGGCGGTCCTTCAGGCCGATGACCCGGACCAGCGATGCGGCCAGCGCCTCGTCGTGGGCAGCGGCGGCGTGCATCCGTGGCATGTACGCGTTGACCAGGCGCACCTTGGCTGAGCGTTTGCCGGGTACCTGGGGGAACGCCAGGTCGGCGCCGACAGCGATGTCCCAGGCGACATCGATCGCGGCGGCGATGGCGCGGAAGTAGCGGCGGGCGTCGGGCACCTGCTGGCGGGCCAGCAGCCCGCGCAAGGTCATGGCCTCGGTCGCGGCCACGGTCATGCCCTGTCCGTAGACCGGGTTGAACGAGCAGACGGCATCGCCGATGACCAGCAGGCCGCCCGGGAAGGCGGGGAGCCGTTCGTACCGGTGGCGCACGCTGGCCGGGAACCGGAACGGACTCCGGGTAGCCTCTGCACCATCGCCCGGACATGGCCCTCAAGGAACGGCCGGCTGGCCAGCAGGGCCGGCAGGCCGATGTCCGCCTGCCGCAGCTGGTGGCCGGACAGTTGCCAGCGCATGTCCCCGAGGACATCGCAGCGCACGGCACCGCTGGCGGTCAGCGAGGCGGTGAAGCCCGGGAACAGTTCGTCGAGGATCTCACGGCCGCGCGGGTGCAGGCCGTGCAGATGCCGACCCTGCGGCACACCTCGGCGGTTCTCGCCGATCGGTGGCAGCGTGTCCCGCTCGATCACCACCACCCGGTCGAACCGCTCCGACAGCACCCGGGCCGCAAGCAGGCCCGCCATGCTGGCACCGAGAACGACGGCCTGATTACTGCTTGTGTCGTGCATGATGACTCCCATGGTTGCTCTTCTCGTGCGGTGAACGCGGCTTTCGTTCTGTCTGGACGCCGCCAACGCTACGGACGGGAAGATCAGGGCAAATCCGTTGCGCGCACGGATGTCTCCTGCGCGCTGGCACGCGCGGACCCTGCCGTATCCGTAGGACTACTGAGCTCGCGGTCCGTTAGCGGCCAGACGGGCGGGAAAACCGTCGGGCCAGATGCCGGCCGGTTGCTACACTCGGCGACGCGCAGGTGGCGGCGGCCGCCCGGGCGCGTGACACGTAGTGGTCCGCGGCTGGAGCGTAGGGTAACCTGGCGTTTCGCTCTGGGTGCGCGGGTAATGAGAAGGCATGGCCGGGCCGTCAATTCCGGTGCGCGGATTCGGCCGCGGATGCGCCATCGCGGCCGCGTGCTCACTTGTCCTGCTTAGTGGATGCTCGTCGTCGCCGCGGCCGCAAGCCGCCCCGGCCAAGGCCGCGACCTTGAGCGTCGGCTGCTCGGCGCAGGTGGCCCCGGGCAAGCTCTTGCCGGCGCCCCGGCCGGTAACCGCGACGGTCCCCGGGGCGCCCACCGCGATGGTGGGCACACCCGACGGCCGGTGGGCGTTTGCCTCGCTGTCGAAGGACGCCAGCGGCGCGATCGCGGTCATGGCCGTGACCCGCGGAACGCTGCGGCTGGTCCGGACCGCGCCTTTGCCGCACTCGCTGCCGGACGCGTTCGGGATGACGCTGACCCGCGACGGGCGGCTGCTGCTGGTGGCGGGCTACACGGCCACAGCGGTGCTGAGCGTATCCGCGCTGGAAGACGGCCGCGGCAACCCGATGGTCGGAGTGCTCAGCGACGCGGGGTCCGGCCAGTTCGAGGTCGCGGTGTCGGCCGATGACCGGTACGTCTACGTCACCGACGAGAACACCGGCGACCTGAGCGTATTTGACCTTGCCGTAGCGCTCCGGCGCGGCTTCACCGGACCCGGGGTGGCCATCGGCCTCGTGCCGCTGGACATCGGAGCCGTCGGCGTGGCCCAGTCGCCGGACGGCAGCCTGCTGTACGTGACGACCTACCGTGCCTACGGTCCCTACGGGCAGCTGTGGGTCATCGACGCGGCCCGCGCGGACACTGGGGCCGGCCGCCGGGCCGTGCTGGCTCATGTTCCCGCGGGGTGCCAGCCAGTGCGCGTAGCGGTGTCTCCGGACGGCGGCACGGCCTGGGTGACCGCAGCGCAGTCCAACGCGCTGCTGGCCTTCTCCACCGTCGAGCTGCGCACCGATCCATCCCGGGCGCTGCGGGCCGTGGTCCGGACCGGATCGGAGCCGGTCGGGTTGCTTCTGGTCGATAATGGGCGCGTCGCACTGGTCGGCAACTCCAACCGAGGTCTCGTGCCGGGCAGTACGGGCACGAACAGCCCGCAGACCGTCAGCGTCATCAACACGGCGGCCGCGCTTGCGCACCGGCCCGCCACTGCCGCTGCTGTGGCGGCCGGCCTGTTCCCCCGCGACCTGAGCTACGACCAGACCACTGGCCAGGTCATGCTGGCCAACTTCAACTCCGGCACCGTCGAAGAGTTTCCCGCACCCCGAGCCTGAGCGCAGGCACGTGCCGAGTTGCTTCAGCGCGAGAAGGAGCACACCAGGACGGGGGACGAGCTGGCGCGCCAGCGCCGCGAGCTGCCTTGGGTCGCGATCGAGAAGGAGTACCGGTTCGACACCGACGACGGGACGCGGACCCTGGCCGAGCTCTTCGACGGCCGCTCACAGCTGCTGTTCTACCACTTCATGTTCGGACCGAGCTACGAGGCGGGGTGCCCGGTCAACTCGTCGATGGCCGATGGCCTCAACGGCCTCCTGCCGCACCTTCACGCCCGCGACGTGACCCTGCTGCTCGTTTCCCAAGCTCCGCTGGCGAAGCTCCAGGCGTACAAGCAGAGGATGGGCTGGAGCCTGCCCTGGGTCCCGGCGGCGAACACCGACTTCAACGTCGACTTCGGCGGCTCCTACACCGAGGAGCAGGTACGTTCATGGGGCCTCGACGAGAGCGGGCTGCCGCCGATCGTGGCTCTGAACGCGACCGCGACCGGGACCGATGTCCTCGGATACCTCACGGAAACACCGGCGATGAGCGCCTTCACGCTCCAGGACGGCGCCGTCTACCAGACCTATGCGACCGCGGCACGCGGGGTCGAGTTCCTGATGGGCTACTACCCGATCCTCGACCGGGCGCCGAAGGGGCGCGACGAGGGTGAGGCGTTCCAGACCTGGATTCGCCGCCATGACGAGTACGTCTGAGGCGAACGTGACCAGCTGCCGGGAGGGACGGCCGTGGTGCGGCGCCGACCAGATGGCGGAGGCAAGCACCACGGCCCGTTGGGAAAGGAATTTAATGAGCCGAACGGGCAGTGGTATTACGGTCCGAGCCTTACTTCGCCCTCGCCGGTCAGGGAGTGCCCGGGCAGTTGCTGCCGTAAACGGAGTATCACGGGACGAACCAGCCCACTCCTTTCACCGGGAGGCTGTGCTGGGCTATCGGCCGGGGCCGGCGGGCGGGATGATGAGGTGAGGAGATGAGTGATGCGGGTATTGATGATCGCGCCCCCGGGCGCGGGCAAGGGGACTCAGGGCGCGCTGATCGCCGCGCACTTCGACATCCCGCACATCGCGACCGGTGAACTGCTGCGCGATCACGTCGCGCGGCGGACCGCGCTCGGCCAGGCCGTCCAGGCGTATCTGGACCGCGGTGAACTCGTGCCCGACCAGGTCGTCCTGGACATGGTGCGGGAGGAGCTGGTCGCCGCGAAGGCGGCCGGAGGCGGGTTTGTCCTCGACGGAATCCCGCGAAACATGCAACAAGCCCGGGCGATCTACCTGATCGGCCGCGAGCTCGGGATGACCGCGGATGTGGCGCTGCACCTGCAGGCCGGCGACGCCGAACTCATGCGCCGGCTGCTCGCGCGCGCCGCGCTGGAGCATCGCTCCGACGATACGCCAGACATCATTGCCCAGCGCCTGGCCCTCTACCATGAAGTGACGTCCCCCATCATCGCGTGGTACCGCGACCGCGGAATCCTGGTCTCGGTGGATGCGATGCGTTCCGCGCACCAGGTCGGGCGCGAAATCCTGGCCGCCCTCGAAGCGATGCGCCCGTTCCTGGACCATGTGTCCGGGCAGGCGCGGCGCTCCGTTGACCTCACCGGCCTGGGGGACGCATTCGGCGCGACCGACCCCACCGTCGGCACATCCGGCTGAGCCCTCCGGCCGGCCACCAGGGGCTGGGCACGGGCGCTGGCGAGCCGATGACTGCGCTCAGCGTCCGGGTCACGGCGGCGGGAGCTTGATCGCGACGGGGGTATCCGGGCTGAGCAGGTGCGACTCGCCCCGGACGAGTACGTTCAGCGGCTCACCTTCCTCGACGAGGTAGCGCTCCTCGTCGTGGGTGAGCTTGACCCGGAGCTGCCGTCCGCAGAAGCGCAGCGAGAAGGCGAGCTCGTTCCAGGCGCGCGGCAGCCTGGGCGCGAAGGACAGCCGGCCGCCGAAATCGCGGACGCCGCCGAACCCGAAGACCAGCGAGGACCATACGCCGGCGGCGGAGGCGATGTGGACTCCGTCCGAGGCGTTGCCGGCCACGTTGCCCAGGTCCATCAGCAGCGCGTACTGGAAGTACTCCAGGGCCTTGCGCTCTTCGCCGATCTCGGCGGCGATGATGCTCTGCACGCACGCCGACAACGATGAGTCGCCGGTGGTGAGCGGGTCGTAGTAGTCGAAGTTGCGGCGCTTCTGCTCCTCGGAGAACTCGTCGCCGAGCAGGAACATGGCCAGCACGATGTCGGCCTGCTTGAGCACCTGGTGCCGGTAGATCACCAGCGGGTGATAGTGCAGCAGCAGTGGGAACTTCTCCCGCGGCGTGGCGTCAAGATCCCAACGCTCACGGTCAAGGAACGTCTCGTCTTGCGGGTGAATGCGGCGTTCATCGTCGAATGGGACGTGCATCGCGGCCGCCGCGCGCTCCCAGGACTCGATCTCCGTGGGCTGAAGTCTGACAGCGTGCACGAGCGCGGTGTAGTCCCCGGGCCGCTCCTCGCGCAGCCGACGGACGGCGGCGGCGGCGAAGTTGAGGTTCAGCCGGGCCATGAGGTTGGTGTAGGTGTTGTCGTTGACCACGGTGGTGTACTCGTCGGGCCCGGTCACGCCGTGGATGTGGAACCGGTTGTCGGCGCCGTAGAAGCCGAGGTCCCGCCACAGCCGGGCGGTCTCGACGAGGATTTCCGCGCCGATCTCGCCGAGCAGGCGCATGTCACCCTGGACGTTGGCGTAGCGCCTGACCGCGTAAGCGATATCGGCGTTGATGTGATACTGGGCGGTGCCCTGCTGGAAATTGGACGAGGCCTCCTCGCCGTTGATGGTCCGCCACGGGAACAGCGCCCCTCGCTGGCTCATCTGGGCCGCCCGCTCCCGGGCGCGGCCGAGCATGCTGTGCCGGAACCGCAGCAGGTTCCGGGCGATCCCGGGCTGGGTGTAGGACAAGAACGGCAGGACATAGACCTCGGTATCCCAGAAGTAGTGGCCCTCATAGGCCTGCCCGGTCAGCCCCTTCGCCGGGACTCCGGCCCCTTCGGCGCGCCAGGACGCCTGCGCGACCTGGTAGAGGTTCCACCGGACCGCCTGCTGCTGCCGCACCGGATTGAGCCGGGCCTGCACCCGCACATCGGCGCGGTCCCAGAACCGGTCGAGATTCGCGCGCTGAGCCGCGGCGAGCACGTCGAACCCGTCCCGGACCGCGCGGTCCAAGGTCCGGCGGCACCGGTCGACGAGCTCGGGGACCGCGATGCTGCGCGAGGTCTGGTAGGTCGCGTACTTGGTGATCCGGATCGGGACGCCCGGCACCGCATCGGCCGTGAGGAGTACCTCGCCCGTCTCATCGTCGAGGGACCCCGGCGCCTGGGACGAGCACGCCGTGTCGATCACGTGGTCGACACCGACGCCGAGCGTCATCCCGCTGCTGGTTGTCTGGTAGCCAAGCAGGATGCGCTGCGCGGCCAGCTCGGCAGCCCGCACGTTGAGCACCCGGTGCGGCAGCATGGTCGCCAGGCGGGGATCTCCCGGCCGGTACTCGGGCAGGTCGGCGGTCTGGCGGGCGTCCTGGCGGTTGAGCAGCAGCGAGGAGACCACCACCGGCGCCGGCTCGTCGAGCATCGTGACCTCGTAGGTCATCGCGACCAGGTGGCGGTGCTCGAGCGAGACCATCCGGCGCGAGCGGACCCGGACGTGCTTGCCGGCGTCAGTGGCCCACACCAGCTCACGGGTCAGCGTCCCGGCCCGCATGTCCAGGATCCGCCCGTAATCCTGCAGGCGCGCGGTCGGCAGGAAGAACGGCTCGTCGTCCACGTAGAGCTTGATGATCGTCGCGTCGGGCACGTTCACGATCGTCTGGCCGGTCTTGGCGAGCGCGGGCGCGCCTTCCGCGTGCACAATCGGCCAGGTCTCGTGGAACCCGTTGACGAATGTCCCGGGGACCAGCGCCGGGCGGCCCTCCTCGAAACTGCCCCGGACGCCGACGAAACCGTTACCCAGCGAGAAGACGGTCTCGGTCAGGCCGACGAACTCATCTGAGTACCGCGCCTCCACGATGCGCCACTCATCCGCTGGGTAGAGATGCACCGGCGGCAGCATAATTCGACGCTTGAGCATGATCCGAAGGTAATCCGCCGCGCGCCATACCAACAGACGGCGCCGACCGTGACTTCCTCGGTCATCCCAGCCGGCCACTGCGCCGCCTGATCCATGGCCCCCATCCTGGATCTACATCTGCAATTCAACACTAGCAAAATATTTCCAGAAAAGCTATGATAGCTATTTACCGGTGACATGGCCAGGCCGAGCACGAGCCATGTACGGCGTCTACTGAAGGGAACCTATCCATGAGTTCAGAACGAGCCAGCGACGACGTCACGGCACAACGACCCGCCGGGTTCGCGGGTGACAAGCTCGACGGAAAGGTGGCCCTGGTCACCGGGGGAACACGGGGCATCGGAGCCGCCATCTGCCGAAGCCTCGCGTCCCAGGGAGCCTCGGTGGCGGCGGGATACAGCCGGAACAAAGAGGCCGCCGAGGCTTTCCGCTCCGACTTCACCGAGGCATACGGCGCCCGCTCGGTGATCACGCTGCATGCCGGCAACGTCGGATTCGCCGACGATTGCAGGCGTGTCGTCGCTGAAGTGCTGGACCAGCAGGGCCACATCGACATCCTCGTCAACAATGCCGGCATCACGATCGACAAGACCCATGCCAAGCTGACCGACGACGACTGGAACGAGGTGCTGGCGGTCAACCTATCGGGCGCGTTCTTCCTCGCCCAGGCCGTCCTGCCGCACATGATCGAGCGCGGCAGCGGCCGGATCGTCAACGTGTCATCCATCATCGGGGAAACCGGCAACATCGGGCAGGCGAACTACGCGGCCTCGAAGTCAGGCCTGTTCGGGCTCACCAAGACGCTCGCCAAGGAAGTCGCTTTCATGCTGCAACGTTCGGGAAAGCTCACCGACGACGGGCTGGCCGTGACGGTGAATACCGTCACTCCCGGCTTCATCGCGACCGAGATGGTCGAGGCCATACCGGAGAAAGTCATCGAGAAGATCAAGGGGCAGATCCCGATGCGACGACTGGGCCGGCCTGAAGAGGTCGCGCGCGTCGTACATTTCCTTGCCGCCGATGCCTCCTCCTACATCACCGGACAGGTATGGGGAGTCAACGGCGGAATGGACATGTGATGCACCGCAGATTCCGTCCGGCGCCGGACGGATAGACCATCAGCCGCAGCTCGTCAACCAGGTCGTGCTCCATCAGCGTGTGCACGAGCTGACGGCTGGCGTAGACGACGATTTCAACGTCTAGCTCCTGCTTCAGCTTCGAGACCTCGTTCACCACCTCGCCCTTGAGGACCGTGGAGTTGCTCCACTCGGGATTTACGAGGGTCGAGGACACGACGTGGTTCGGGCTACCGCGATCGCTTCCGAGCCGATAGCCGCCCGTCTCGCTACCCGGCCGTCAGTCGTCGAGGACCTCGTGCAGGGTGGCGGCGAAGGCGTCGGGCTCGCCCATGCCGCCGTATTCGCCGCCGAGGAACCCGTCGTGGCCGCCGGGGAAGGTGACGGCGGGCGTGCCGAGCCGTTCGGCCACGGCCAGGCCCGCGCGGCCCGCGATCATCTGGCCGGATTGCGCGCCCACCCCGATCACCACGCGGGTGGATGCGGCGCGAAGCGCGCCGAAGTCGTGCCGGTAGGCATTGCAGGTCACGATGTTCTGCCCGACGAGCGGGTCGTCCCGGGAGCCGTCGTCCTCGGCCGGCAGTCCGAAGGCGGCGGGATCCGGGGCGGGCTGGTCGGCGTAACCAGGCGGGAGCTCTCCTTGGTAGCTGACCAGCGCGATGAACTTCGCCATCGCCGGGCCGAAGCCGCTGCGCTGGTATGTCTGGCGGATGTCCGCGCACGCGGCCAGCACCGCCTCGCGGTCTGGCAGCTCCTGGGAGGCGGGCGGCTCGTGCGCCACGAGCGTCCGGACCTGCTCAGGATGCTTGGCCACCAGGGCCAGCGCGTTGACGGCGCCGCCGCTGCTGGCAAAGATTTCCACCGGCCCGGCGTCCAGCGCGGAGATCAGCCGGTGCAGGTCGTCGGCGTGCTCGTCCGGGGTGGTTTCTTTGGCGCCGTCGGTGCGCCGGCTGCGGTCCGCGCCGCGGGGGTCATAGGTAACGACCGTCCGGTCGGTAAAATGGCTGGCCAGGGTGACGAAGCCGCTGGCGCCCATCGGCGATCCGATGATCAGCAGGACTGGATGGGTACTGGCTTCATTGCTCCGGACGTCATAGGTCAGCACGGCCCCCGGCACGTCCAGGGTGTGGGTCTTCGGGTCGGTCATGGATGCCCCTTCGGCAGGTTCTCGATTTCCGCTAGTGCTGACGCACAAGGCCGACCGAACTCATCGGCAGCACGCGTGGCCGGGGCCACCGAACCAGGCCGACGGAGGTGCTGGCCAGGCGCAGGCCATTCAGCCGTCGGCGGCGGTAACGCCATCGCCGGGGCTGGCGGGCGGGTGGATGATGCCAACCGGGCACGGCGCATAGTGCAGCATGGCCTGAGCGACGGAGCCGAGGTTCATGCCGGGCACGCCGCCGCGGCCGCGGCAGCCCACCAAAAGCAGTTGCGCCCCGGCCGCGGCGGCCAGCAGGGCGGTCCGTGGCGCGCCCTGCGCGACCTGCCGCAGCACCGTGACATCGGGGTGCTCTTTCTCGCACACGGTCATCGCGTGGCTGAAGTCGGCTTCCATCTCGGGTGCACCACCGAGCACGCCGGGCGCGTCCGCCAGGGCACACACCGCCAGCAGCGGGACCCCGTGCAGTGCCGCCTCCTGGAAGGCGACCGCGATCGCGGCCTGGGACGCAGACGATCCGTCCACCCCGACCGCCACCGGGCCCGGGGCATGGTCGGCGACATGCCACTGCCCGCGGACCATCACCACCGGCCCGTGCCCGTGAACGGCTACCTGCCAGGCCACCGATCCCAGCTTCAGCCCGGCGACCCCGCCATGCCCGCGAGAGCCGACGACGACCATCTCGGCCGTGCCGCTAAGCTCGCGCAGCACGTTCGCGGCCGACCCGCGGGCCAGCAGCGGCCGGACCGCGCCGGATCCCAGCATCAACCTCGCGTACACCACGCCATGCTCGAGGATCTCCTCGCACCTTTGCCGGGCAACGTCGTCCACCGACGACTCGCTGATCGCCGCCAGGTAAGCAGGCGCCCAGGCAAGGCAGACCGTCAGCGCCGTCCGACGCGCCCGTGCCTCCCGGACGGCCCACTGCAGCGCCTGCTCGCCGCCGGGTGACCCGTCATACCCGGCCACGATCCCGTGACCCATCCCGGCCATGACGACCTCCCTATGCCAGGGTCTGCCTTCAGCAGCCGCATCTCTTCCTGCAAGACTTGCCCGAGCCCGGGCCCTGCGGATAGGGCAGAAGGTCCCGCGCATGTACTCCCCGGCGACGCGCCGCTCAGGGCCCAACGGCATCGCTGGCCAGCGGCAGCGCCATGTACCGGTCGGAATCCAGTGCCTGGAGCACCGCCGCGCGGGCATCGGCTTCGACGGGCGCGAAGTGAGCCCGTACCCGGGCCTGAACGTCCCCCATGACCAGGTCCGGTGGCATCTGCTCCAGGCCGGCCTGCAGGTGCCCGGCCAGGACCTCGGCGTCGCGTGCGGTGCCGAGCAGGCCGCCAAGCCACTTCAGCTCCTCGCCGAGCGGTCTGCCGTCCTCGCGGCGCAGCACCGGGCCGAACGAGGTGAGCGTGCTGCGCAGCCGCCGGGTAGCCACCCGCATCTGATGGACCGCGTCCGGCTCGTCATGGCGCACCAGGGGATCGAGTGACGTGAGCGCGGCCACCTGCGCTGCGGCGTAGGCCAGGACCACTTCTGCCGCGCTCGACCGCGGTGTCGGCTCGCGACGGCCGGCGGCCGGCGGCAGCTGACCGGCCAACGCCCGCTGCAGCTTGGCCATCCGGCCCGCCGGGCGAAGCCCGCCGCGCCTCAGCTGCTCATCGGCCGCGTCCAGCAGCCGCGGGCCGCCGCCGGTCAACTCGGTGATTTTGCCGCCGATGAGTTCATCCAGTCGTTCTCTAGCCCTGGCCAGGCTGTAGCGGCGCCTGGTGAGATCCGCCCAAGGGTCGCTTGCCCGGTCAAGCTCCCCTAGTCGGCCGCGGATGGTGCGCAGGGTGAACCGCCCGGGCACGAGCTCGCTGTCCGCCACCTCACCCCGCCTCCTCACGGCATCTCCCGCACCACGTCGGCGGGGTCCTTGTCCCGCCGCAGGCCTTGCCGAAGATTGCTGACCTGCGCCAGCCGTTCTGCTCGCTTGTATCATTCCCTGCCGCCTGCAATCTCGTCGATGTCCTTGCCGGACTTGACCGACTCCGGCCTCGTCGTCTCCAGGTCGCTGCCCCGCTCCGCGAACTGATCGGCCTCCTTCACCAGCAGCCAGGCTTCCTGCCGCCCGCCGCGTATCCGGGTCAGCGCGTACCCGCCCCGCAGCTTCTTGCCGTGCAAGAACACGCTGACGTGCCCGCGCTTGATCGCGTCGGCAACGTCGACCACATGGCCGGAAGAATCCTCGGTGCAGTTGTCATAGGTGCCGGTATCCCACACAATGACCGGACCCGCGCCATACTGGCCCTCGCCGATCACGCCCTCGAAATCCTCGTAGTCGAGCGGGTGGTCCTCCGTCGGAACCGCAAGCCGCTTTTCCGCCGGATCAGCAGACGGGCCCTTGGGAACTGCCCAGGACTTAAGCACCCCATCGGCCTCCAGCCGGAAGTCATAATGAAGCGTCCGCGCGTCGTGCTTCTGCACCACGAATCTCGGCTGTCCGTTCCGGCGGTGCTGACTACCGGATGGCTCGCCGCTTCGGCGCAGGTCGCGCTTGCCGCGGTAGGTGGCTAGCGCGTCTCCGCGGGCTCCGCTCCCTGCTTCCTTGGTTGTCTTCTTTTCTGGCATGACCGTCTTCCCCGGCATGGCTGCGGCCTCGGACCGCGTACTCGGCGTCCTGCCGCTGGTAGTAGGCACAGACGCGGCCACTGAGGGTGACCCACCCATCGGTCACGTCCGCGGTGACCGCTCCGCGGGGGATGAAGCTGCCGGCATCGAGGGCAGCGGCGCAGGCCAGCGCGATGTCCATCGTCCGCCCTGACAACGATCCGGCTTGCTCATGAGAGCATCTCCTACTAAGTCGGCCTTGATACCCGCAGCCGACCACGATGGCGGCGACCAGACAGGTGTAGTCCCTACTGATTACGGCCTCGACCATGGCGACCAGGTCTGAGGCGGACATGTGGGCCCGGGTCGGCGATGTGGGCCCGTTCGGTAGAAAGGTTGACGGTAAGGCTCAGAGGCGATCGGCGAGCCAGGCGTGCACTTCGCCGATGTGCAGGGTTCGGTGGCCTTCGTGGTCGAACGGCCAGGCCTGGACGCCGGGGATGTGCGCGGCCAGCCACTGGCCGTGGCTGAACGGTCGGCGGCAGTTGAAGCGTCAGCGTTCCGTTGCGGACCGTCCCGTGGACGGTGACGGATGCCCTCGTCAGGGTGACATTCCCGCGCGACACTGTTCCGGTGAACCACCACCGCTGGGTCGACAGGCGCTCAGCCGGAGCGAGAGGCCACTCGGGGCGAAGCCCAAGACGAAAGCACAGGGACTTTCTGCCCTAACCAATCCTGGGACGGGCTGGCAGACTTACCGTCATGATGAGCGACCGATTTGCGGGTGGGCCCGATGAGCCGTCCGCCACGTGACCTGACGCCACTGCCGGACCTGTTGCATGGTGCAGCGCTGGGCGGCCCGGTGCGGACGCGCCGGCCCGTCTATGCTGACTTGCTCCCGCCGTGCAACGCTGGCTGCCCGGCCGGGGAGAACATCCAGGCCTGGCTGGCCAGTACCCGGGCCGGCGAGCATGAGCGGGCGTGGCGGCAGCTGACCGCCGACAACCCGTTTCCGGCCATCCATGGCCGGGTCTGCTATCACCCGTGTGAGAGCGTCTGCAACCGGGCCGAGCTGGACAGCTCGGTCTCGATCCATTCGGTCGAGCGGTTCCTCGGCGACCTCGGACTGGAGCGCGGGTGGCGGTACGATCCGCCGGCGGCCCGAACGGGCAAGCGGGTGCTGGTCATCGGGGCGGGCCCCAGCGGCCTGTCGGCGGCCTATCACCTGGCCCGCCGGGGCCATGAGGTCGAGATCCATGACGCCGGCGACGAACCGGGCGGGATGATGCGCTACGGCATCCCCGCGTACCGCCTGCCCCGTGACGTGCTGGCAGGCGAACTGGTCAGGATCGAGGCCCTGGGCGTGCGGATGACCTGCGGCCACCGGGTCACCGACCTGGCCGCCGAGCAGGCCGAGGGCCGGTTCGACGCAGTGTTCGTCGCGGTCGGCGCGCACCTGTCCAAGCATGTGGACATCCCGGCCCGGGACGCGAGCAAGATCATCGACGCGGTGCCGTTCCTGCGGGATGTCGCCGCCGGCGCCCGGCCGATGATCGGCCGCCGGGTCGCGGTGTACGGCGGCGGCAACACCGCGATGGACGCGGCGCGGGTGGCCCGCCGGCTGGGCGCCCAGGACACCATGATCGTCTACCGGCGCAGCCGGGCGCAGATGCCCGCGCACGAGGACGAGGCCTCGGACGCCGAACGGGAGGGCGTGCGCATCAACTGGCTCCGCACCATCGCCGCCTTTGACGGGCCCGAGCTGACCGTCGAGGTCATGGAGCTGGACGATGCGGGGCGGCCGCATCCGACCGGGAAGCTGGAGACACTCGCCGCCGACACGGTCATCATGGCGGTCGGGCAGGACGCCGACACCGCCTTCCTGCGGCGGGTTCCCGACGTCGAATTCAAGCCGGACGGGACCGTCCTGGTGTCACCGTCGATGATGACGGGCTGCCCTGGCGTGTTCGCCGGCGGCGACATGGTGCCGGCAGAGCGGACCGTCACGGTCGGTGTCGGGCACGGGAAGAAGGCCGCGCAGTTCATCGATGCCTACCTCCAAAGCAATGGAGCCGTCTCGCCGGCCAAGAACGATCAGGCGACCTTCGAGCGGCTGCACCCGTGGTACTTCACCGACGCCGAGCGCCGCAGCCAGCCCGAGCGCGAGCCCGCCGGGCGTGTCGCCGACTTCACCGAGGTGGTCGGCGGCCTGTCGCAAGGCCAGGCGGCTTACGAAGCCGGCCGCTGCTTGTCGTGCGGCAACTGCTTCGAGTGCGACGGCTGCTTCGGCTCCTGCCCGGAGGACGCGATCATCAAGATCCGCCCCAGCCGCCCCGCGGGCCACGAGCACGGGACGGACTACGCCTACATATTCGACTATGACCGGTGCACGGGCTGCGGAATCTGTTACGAGCAATGCCCGGTACACGCCATCGAGATGATTCCGGAGGAGCCGTGAAGCACGTCACCGTCGACGGCAACGAGGCCGCGGCCTCGGCCGCCTACCGGCTCAACGAAGTGTGCTGTATCTACCCGATCACGCCGTCGTCCCCGATGGCGGAGCTGGCCGACGAATGGTCCAGCCAAGGGCGGCCGAACGTGTGGGGCAGCGTGCCCACCGTGGTGGAGATGCAAAGCGAGGGCGGAGCCGCGGGCGCGCTGCACGGAGCGCTGCAAAGCGGAGCGCTGACCACGACGTTCACCGCCTCGCAAGGCTTGCTGCTGATGATCCCGAACATGTACAAGATCGCCGGGGAGCTGACCCCCGCGGTGTTCCAGGTGGCCGCCCGCTCGCTGGCCGCGCAGGGCCTGTCCATCTTCGGCGATCATTCCGACGTGATGGCGGTCCGGCAGACCGGGTTCGCGATGCTGGCCGCGGCGAGTGTCCAGGAGGCGCACGACCTCGCCGTGGTGGCGCAGGCCGCCACGCTGGCGACGCGGATTCCGTTCGTGCACTTCTTCGACGGGTTCCGTACCTCGCACGAGCTGAACACCATCGACCTGCTCTCCGACGACGACCTGCGCGCCCTGGTGCCGCAGGAGCTGATCCGGGCCCACCGCGGCCGGGCGCTGTCCCCGGACCGGCCCTTCATCCGTGGCACCGCGCAGAACCCGGACGTGTACTTCCAGGCCAGGGAGACCGTCAACTCGTTCTACGCGCGAGTTCCTGGCGCGGTCACCGACGCGATGGAGGCCCTCGCCGCGGCGACCGGCCGGCAGTACCGTCTCACCGAGTACTCCGGTGACCCGGAGGCGGAACGGGTGATCGTGATCATGGGCTCGGGCGGCCAGACCGCGGCCGAGACCGCCGCCTACCTCGCCGCGCGCGATGAGAAGGTCGGGGTCGTCCAGGTCCGGCTGTTCCGGCCCTTCCCGGCCGCGGCGGTGCTGGCCGCGATCCCGGCGAGCGCGCAGCGGGTGGCCGTGCTTGACCGGACCAAGGAGCCCGGCTCGCTGGGCGAGCCGCTGTTCCTCGATGTGCTCGCGGCGCTGGCGGAGGCGCACGCGGCGGGAGACCGCCCGGTCATGCCGCTGGTGATCGGCGGCCGGTACGGGCTGTCGTCGAAGGAATTCACCCCCGGCATGGTGGCCGGGATCTTCGCCGAGCTGGCCGCGGACCGCCCCCGGCCGCGGTTCACGATCGGCATCACCGACGACGTGACCGGCACCAGCCTGCCGTATGACCCGGCACTGGACATCGAGCCGGCCGGGACGGTGCGGGCGCTGTTCTTCGGGCTGGGCTCGGACGGGACCGTGGGCGCGAACAAGAACAGCATCAAGATCCTCGGCGCCGATCCGACACGATACGTCCAGGCCTATTTCGTCTACGACTCGAAGAAGTCGGGGTCGGAGACGGTGTCCCACCTGCGGTTCGGGCCGATCCCGATCAAGGCGCCCTACCTCATCAGCCAGGCGGGCTTCGTCGGCTGCCACCAGGCGCGGATGATCGGCCGGCACGAGGTACTGGAACGCGCCGCGACCGGGGCGACGGTGCTGCTCAATACCCCGTATCCGGCCGACGAGGTGTGGGATTCGCTGCCACGGGAGGCCCAGGAGCAGATCCTGGCCAAGGCGCTCACCCTCTACGCCATCGACGCCAGCAAGGTCGCCCGCGACGCCGGGCTCGGCGGCCGGGTGAACACCGTCCTGCAGACCTGCTTCTTCGCCATCTCCGGGGTCATGCCCCGGGACGACGCGATCAAGGCGATCAAGGAAGCGATCGTCAAGACCTACGGCCGGCGCGGCCCCGAGGTCGTCGCCCGCAACGACGCCGCGGTGGACGCGGCCCTGGCGGCACTGCACCGGGTCGAGCATCCCGGGCGGGTGACCGTCACCCGCGGCGTGCCGCCCGCCGTTCCGGCGGACGCGCCGGAGTTCATCCGCACCGTCACCGCGCAGATGATGGCCGGCCGCGGTGATGAGCTGCCGGTCAGCGCGCTCCCGGTGGATGGCACCTACCCCAGCGGCACGTCCGCATATGAGAAGCGGAACATCTCCGACGAAGTGGCCGCGTGGGATCCGGACCTGTGCATCCAGTGCGGCAACTGCAGCTTCGTCTGCCCGCACAGCGTGATCCGCTCCAAGTTCTACGACGCCGGCCAGCTGGCCAGGGCACCGGACGGGTTCCCGGTCATGCCGCTGGACGCGCGCGGACTGCCGGATGCCAGGTACACCCTGCAGGTGTATGCCGAGGACTGCACTGGGTGCGGGCTGTGCGTCGAGGCCTGCCCGGCGTCCGCGCCCGGCGATTCCAGTCACAAGGCGATCAACCTGGCCCCCGCCGAATCACTCGTGGACAGCGCGAGGCGCAACATCGAGTTCTTCGAGACGATCCCGGTCAACGACCGGTCACGGGTCGACTTCGGCACGGTCCGCGGCACTCAGTTCCTGCAGCCGCTGTTCGAGTTCTCCGGTGCGTGCGCCGGCTGCGGCGAGACGCCGTACCTCAAGCTGGTATCCCAGCTGTTCGGCGACCGGCTGATGATCGCGAACGCGACCGGCTGCTCGTCGATCTACGGCGGTAACCTGCCGACCACCCCCTGGACCACCGATAAGGCCGGGCGCGGGCCGGCCTGGTCCAACTCGCTGTTCGAAGACAACGCCGAGTTCGGACTGGGCTTCCGGCTCGCCGCCGACCAGCACTTCAATCTGGCCCGCCGTCGGCTGACGGAGCTCAAGGACGCGCTCGGACCCGGCGGAGCGGAGCTGGCCGAGGCGATCCTGACCGCCCCGCAGCGGCGCGAAGCCGAGTACGCGGCCCAGCGGGAACGGGTCACCGAGCTCAAGCGCCGCCTAGGGGAGCTGGACCCGGCGGACCCCGCCGTGGCCGACCTGAACAGCGTGGTGGATAACCTGGTCCGCCGCAGCGTGTGGATCGTCGGCGGCGACGGCTGGGCCTACGACATCGGCTCCGGCGGGCTTGATCACGTGCTGGCCAGCGGCCGCGACGTCAACGTGCTGGTGCTGGACACCGAGGTGTACTCCAACACCGGCGGGCAGGCGTCGAAGTCGACGCCGATCGGTGCGGTCGCCAAGTTCGCCTCGGCCGGCAAGAAGGTCCCCAAGAAGGACGTCGCCCTGCAGGCGATCGCCTACGGCAACGTCTACGTGGCCCGGGTGGCGATGGGCGCCGACCCGCAGCAGACACTTCGGGCCCTGCGCGAGGCGGAGGCCTACGAGGGACCCTCGCTGGTGCTCGCCTACAGCCACTGCATCGCGCACGGCATCGAAAAAGACGGGACACCGCTGCGCAACGGAATGGACCAGCAGTACCGCGCCGTGGCCAGCGGCTACTGGCCGCTGGTCCGCTACGATCCGGTGCTGCGCGAAGACGGCCGCAACCCGTTCCTGCTCGACTCGCACCGGCCGAGGATGCCGCTGGCCGCCTACACCGGGCGGGAACTCCGGTACCGCATCCTGGCCCGTAGCGACCCCGAAGCAGCCGAGCGCCTGGCTCACCTGGCCCAGCAGCAGGTCGAGCAGCGGTGGGCCACGTACGAGGAAATGGCGGCCCACGGCGCGGAACGGTTCCCGGCCAGCGCCGACGGCCGCGCCGATGCAGCCAGCACCAAGGACGACGGGAGCAGCCGATGAACCTTGACACCAGCTACCTGGGCCTGAAGCTGCGCAACCCGCTGGTCGCCTCGGCCGGCCCGATGACCCAGACCGCCGATAGAGTCGAGCGGCTCGCCGCGGCGGGCGTGGGCGCCGTCGTGCTGCCGTCGCTGTTCGAGGAGCAGATCCGGGCCGAAGCTGACCGGGACGAGCGCCTGGCCGAGGTCGGCATCGACAGCTTCGGCGAGGCGACGAGCTACCTGATCGACCCGGACGCCAGCGTCTGGCCCCGCCAGTACCTTGACTTGATCGAGCGTGCCGCCGGATCGGGCGTCCCGGTGATCGCCAGCCTCAACGGCAGCACCCCCGGTGGGTGGACCGACTACGCCCGCGCCATGCAGGATGCGGGCGCGGCCGCGATCGAGCTGAACATCTACTATCTGCCCAGTGACCCCCTCGCCCCGGCGCGCGACGCCGAGCAGCGGTACGTCGACATCCTCACCACGGTCAAGGCCGTGGTCAGCATCCCGGTCGCGGTTAAGCTGAACCCCTACTTCAGCTCCCTCGGCGAGATGGCGGTCCGCCTCGACCACGCAGGCGCGGACGGAATGGTTCTGTTCAACCGCTACATGCAGACCGACATCAACTCCGACACCCTCACCATCAGCACAGGATTCAAGTTGTCCAGCCCGGCCGAGGCCACGCTAGCCAGGTCCTGGATCGCCCGGCTGCGCGGCCAGGTGCAAGCCTCGCTCGCCGCCAGCACCGGCGTGGAAACCGGCGATGACGTGGCCGCCTACCTGCTGGCCGGCGCGGACGTGGTGATGACCACCTCCTCGCTGCTCCGGCACGGCCCTGGTCACGCGACGGTGCTGCTCGACGGGCTGACGGCCTGGATGGAACGCAAGGGATTCAGCGGCACCGGGGAATTCCGCGGAATGCTCGCCCAGGCCGCCGACATCGCTCAGTGGGGCTACGGGCGGCGCGGCTACCTCAACGCCGTCGAGCAAGCCACCCGGACCTACGCGCCCGTTGACCGGGCTCCGTGACCTACCCATGACCGCGGTGTTCGTGCAAGTCCTGCTTGGGTATCTCCGCAGGATCATGGTCGGCCAGGAACGGCCGTACCCACGCGCGAATCGCTTCGGGAGTGCTTTGGTCTTCCGTCAGCACAAAGGCCCGCCTGCCACGTAGAGGACCTGGCCGGAGACGAAGCCCGCGTCCTCGCCGACCAGGAAGGAGACAGCGGCCGCCACGTCGGCCGGCTGGCCGACCCGGTTTACGGGTATCTGCTTCTTGTAGGTCTCCACGAGATCCTCGAACGACATCTTCAGCTTGACGGCCATGTTCGCGGTCATGTCGGTGGCGATGAAGTGGGGCGCGACCGCGTTCGCGGTGATCCCGAACTTGCCCAGTTCCTTGGCGAGCGTCTTGGTGAAGCCCTCTATGCCGGCCTTGGTAGCGGAGTAGTTGGCCTGGCCGCGGTTGCCGAGCGCCGACGACGACGAGATGTTGACGATCCGCCCCCATTTCTGCTCGGACATGTACTTCTGCACCGCCCTGGTCATCAGGAACGGGCCGCGCAGGTTGACGGCGATCACCGCGTCCCATTGCTCGTCGGTCATCTTGAACAGCATGGCGTCGCGGGTTATCCCGGCGTTATTGACCAGCACCGTCGGCTCGCCGAGCTCGGCGGCCACCCGCTCGACCGCGGCGTTCGCCTGATCGGTCTTGCTGACGTCGGCGCCTACTGCGAGCGCCTTCCCGCCGGCGTTCTCGATCTCCTTCACCGTTGCCGCGCAATCGGCCTCGTTGAGGTCGAGGACGGCCACCGCCATCCCGTCGGCGGCCAGCCTGATGGCCGTCCCGGCCCCGATGCCGCGGGCCGCCCCGGTCACTATCGCGATTCTCTCTGACATCGGATTTCTCCTCTTATCTGTACGGGCCGTGGTGCTCGGGCCGGGTCAGCCTTCGTCGGTCCGCGGCATTTGCTGTACGTAATTCGTCGTACGCTCGCGACTTTTCGCTGGCTAGTGGCTTTAGTCCCTACCTGGCGTTCCCTCGGGATCGGAGTCGGTGCTAACATCTCTGAAACTACGAGTTGCTAGCCATGTACGCGTTGGGTATGTCCGGCCCATTCGGGTTCGCGGAGCACGAACTTCTGGATCTTTCCCGTAGATGTCTTCGGCAGCTCGAGGGTGATGTCGATCTCGCGGGGTGCCTTGTAGCGGGCGATCTTGGAGCGGACGTGTGCGATCAGCTCTTCCGGGGTTGCGCTGTGGCCGGCCCGGAGCACGACGAACGCCTTCGGGCGCTCGCCCCACTTGTCGTCGGGTATCCCGATGACCGCCGCCTCGAGTACGGCCGGATGGCTCATGAGCGCCTGCTCCACCTCGACGGTGGAGATGTTCTCTCCGCCGGAGATGACGATGTCCTTGATACGGTCGCGCAGCTCGATGTACCCGTCGGGATGCATGACGCCGAGGTCCCCGCTGTGGAACCAGCCGCCGCGGAAAGCCTCGGCGGTGGCCTCGGGGTCGCGGTAGTAGCCGGCCATGACGTTGTTGCCGCGCATGACGATCTCGCCCATTGTGCTGCCGTCGGCCGGCACGTCGGCCATGTGTTCGTCCACGACCCGCAGGCCCTCGGCCTGGATCATGCTCACGCCCTGACGAGCCTGCAGCACGGAGCGCTCGTCGGCTGACAGCCCGGCCCACTGCGGCTGGGACTGGCAGTAGGAGATCGGGCCGTAGGTCTCGGTCAGCCCGTAGACGTGCACGATCCGAAAGCCCATGCGTTCCATGTGCGCGATGGTCGTGGGGCTGGGCGGCGCGCCGGCCGTGGTGATCAGGACCGGCCGGGTCAACGGGCCGGCCTCGGGCGCGTTCAGGACGGCGCTCACGACAGTCGGGGCGGCGTTGAGGTGGGTGACGCCGTGCTCGCGCAGCTGCTGCCAGATCGCGTCGCCGCGGACCTCGCGCAGGCATACGTGCGTGCCGCCGATGGCGGTCAGTGACCAGGGCGTGCACCAGCCATTGCAGTGGAACATCGGCAGTGTCCACAGGTAGACGCTGTTCTCGTCGTGGCGGGAGTGAATGACCTCGCCGAAACAGTTCAGGTACGCGCCGCGGTGGGTGTAAACCGCGCCCTTCGGGCGCCCGGTGGTGCCGGAGGTGTAGTTGATCGCGATTGGGGCAAGCTCGTCGGAGACCGACCAGGACAGCGGTTCCCCGGTGCCCCGGGCCAGGAACTCGGAGTAGCTCACCAGCCGCGGCTCGTCGCCGAGATACGGATCCGCCGGCGCAATCTCGGTGTCCTCGGCGACCACCAGCTCGGTCACGGCCTCCACGTCCTTGGCGGCCGCCGCTGCCGTCGAAAGCAGCGCCGCGTCGACAACCACGAGCTTGGCGCCCGAGTGACTGAGGATGTAGGCCACCTCCTCGGCCGTGAGCCGGGTGTTTACCGCGACGAGCACCGCGCCGGCCAGCGGGACCGCGTAATGGGCGATGAGCATCTCGGGCAGGTTCGGCATCAGGTAGGCGACCCGGTCACCCGGCCCGACACCGCTCGCCCGCAGCGCCCGCGCCACCCGCTGCGACTCGGCCGCCAGCTCGGCGTAGGTGAGCCGCCGGCCGCCGTAGATGACAGCGGTCTTGCCGGGCCATACCCGAGCCGACCGCTCCAGGAACGACAACGGCGACAATGCCGTGTACGACACCAAATCCATACCGACCTCCAGGGATACGCTGATCACGTTCTTGACGCCAGCCCGTCTTAGCCGGCGCACCCACCGCGCTGCACCTTTCAGGTGATGACCATCCCCGTATTGTCGATAGAGGCGAAGGTCCCCAGGCCGGTCAGGGGGAGACCGGCAAGCTGGGACACGGCCGTCTGCCGTACCCTGTTGCCGGACCGATGGTGCCGGGTCGTGGGCGCCAGCCATGCGCCGACCTGCGCGGCCTGCCGCCGCGGCGCCGCGCCCAGCAGATCATCGACCACTGCGCGCACCCCGGCTACCGGCCGACCCGGCAAGACTACCTCGACCGGGCCACGGCCGCTCGCCCGCATGCCCGGCTGAGCAGCCTCGGTGAGCTGGCGGCCGAGGTTCGCGAGGCGGGAGCCGATATTGAGGTGTATACCGACGCCCCGGGGCACTCTTTAATTGATGATTCATCAATTAGAAATCGACAGACATGACTATGGCGGTCTGGGCATCACCGCCTGTCCCGAGTGGCACAATCCCGCCGTGTTCATCGCCTGAATCGAGGAGAACATCAGTCCCAGGCCAGGACAGCGGTACCCCAGCGGATGCCGTGCCGACATGCTCGACTGGGTAGATAACGACAAGAATTAATTATTTTCGAGTTGCGTTTCCGCAGGTCATAGACCTAAATCTGAGCGGCGTCAGAGGCCCCGGGCAATCTCGGCCTTGCCTTCGGCCGTCCCGAACATAAGATAAGGGATTTGTCGGCACAGTGGGCTTTTGGACAGATCGAAATGGTGCCCACAGCTAATATCTCGGAAACATTTCGGAAACATCTCTCGACACAGTTAGCTGCATTAATTTAGCAAACCGCGCAAAGGGAGACAAACGATGATGGCACAGCCTTACGTCGACGGCATCACGGACACGGTGCCGCACCGCATCGCGAGCAGCCTGGCCGCCGGCCAAATCGCAGCCGACGAGGACACGATCAGCGTCTCGGTGGTCTGGCCTGACCGCTGGTTCCTTGGCGACTTCGCAGTGGTCACCAGCCGTGACGGCCGCGCGTTCGCCGGCGAGGTAGCAGGCATGGACGTATGCACCGGCGAGGTCACCATCAGGGGCGGCGGGCAGCTAAACGCGCGAGCTACCCCCTTACGCGGCCGTCCCGCTCGCTTACGGCCTCCGGCGGGCGCCCTGGCCCGCGGTGCCAGCCGTCAGGACCGCGCTCGGCTAGACCGTAATCAGCGGCTCTGCGACCGCCGACCTGGATTATCCTTCGCGGAACTGGACGCCGAAGCCGCCCCTCGGGTAGTGCCACTTCAGGGCGCCGGGGGCGGCGACGGCCAGGCAGGTGCCGCACTCCAGGCAGGCGGCGTACTCGACCGAGATGGTCCCGTCGGGTTCCTCGGTGTAGACATGGGCCGGGCAGCAGGCGACCAGGGCCTTGCCGGTTCCGGTGGCCTTGGCGATCTCCTGGTTGACCTCGATATGGGACTCTTCCTCGTCGAGGTTGAAGCGGTTCTTCGTCAGGCGCTCGGGGACGGACAGTGGTTTCACAGCGACCGCGCTCCGGCAATGCCGTCCTTGACGAGCTGCCTCATTTTCAGCGGGGACTGGGCCAGCGACTTGCGTGCCACCTTGAGGAGATGCCGGCGAGGCTGGGTGTCCAGGTTGAACGCGCCGTACAAGACGTTGGCGAACAGCTCGCCGTATTGCTTGTACATCCGCTCCACCTCGAGGAACGACGGGGCCCTGGCGTAGGTCTTCATGTCCTGGCCGACGTAGGAGGCGAACAGGCGCTCCCGGTATCCGGCCAGGACCGCCTTGGAGGTGTCCTTCAGATCCAGGGCGGCGCCGATGGCCTCGGCGGCGGCGACCGCGGAGCCGACGGCCAGGTCCATGCCGCGCACGGTCAGGCCGGTGTTGAGGGTGAGCCCGGCGGCGTCGCCGACCACGAGCATGCCGTCCATGGTGATCTCGCCGATCATGTGCATGCCGCCCTCGGCGACCAGGTGGCAGCCGTACTCCAGCAGCTCGCCGCCCTCGAGGTAGGGCGCGATGAACCGGTGCTCCAGGAAGTGGTCGAAGATGTCGGTGACGGCCTTCTTCTTCGCGGTGAGGTCGTCCAGGCGCACGACTATGCCGACAGATAGGGAGTCGATGTTGGTGTAGAGGAAGCCGCCGCCGCCCACTCCCTCGGTGCAGTCGCCGACCGCGGCGATCGCCGCGCCCTCGTCACCGGTCAGGTTGAACCGCGCCTCAATCGTCTCCCTGGGCAGCTTGACCACCGATTTCACGCCGACGGCGAGGTGGTTCAGTGGCTCCTTCTCGCGAAGCCCGGCCTCCTTGGCGATGAAGGAGTTCACGCCGTCGGCGGCCACGACCACGAGGGCCCGTAGCTCGTCGTCGCCGGCCTGGACACCGACGACTCTCTTGCCGGCGGGTCCGTCCTCGGTGAGAACCCGGTCCACGCGGACCCCGGGCATGATGAGGGCGCCGGCCTCCTCGCACTTGGCGGCTAGCCACGCGTCGAGCTTGGCGCGCAGCACCGTGACGGCGTTGACCGGGTCGGCCAGCCTGGCGTCCTTGTAGTCGATGGCGACCGAGCTGTCGGCGTTGAGGAAGTTGATGTAGTTGCGGGTGATCCGGCGCTCGACCGGGGCCTCGTCGAGGAAGCCGGGGAAGACCTGCTGGATGCCGCGGGAGTACAGGACGCCGCCGGACAGGTTCTTCGAGCCGGGCGCCTCGCCCCGCTCGATCAGCAGCACCGAGCGTCCCTGCCGGGCGAGCTGGTAGGCCGTGACGCAGCCGGCGATGCCGGCCCCGATGACGATGACTTCGAAGTCGGGCTCAGCTGTTTCTGTCAACGGGCACCGTCATTTCAGCGCGGCGGTGATCGCCGGCACGAGCTGGTAGAGGTCGCCGACGAGGCCGTAGTCGGTCTGGGCGAACACCGCGGCGTTCGGGTCGGAGTTGATCGCCACGATGGTTTCCGCGCCCTGCACGCCGACCATGTGCTGGAGCTGGCCGGAGATGCCGATGGCGAGGTAGAGCTGGGGGGCGATGTGCGCACCTGAGCTGCCGATGTAGCGGTCCTTGCCCATCCAGTTCAGGCCTTCGGCCACCGGGCGGGAGCAGGCGATCTCGGCGCTGATCGCCTCGGCCAGCGCCTCGATGACGGCGAGGTCCTCCTTGGCCTTGAGGCCGCGGCCGACGCCGATCACCCGGTGGGCCGTGTTGAGGTCCACCTCGTCGAAGCCAGACGTCCTGGTCTCGATCACCTTCAGGCCCAGCGGCGTGGCGGTGACCTCCTCGATGGGCGCGGTGGTGCCGCCGGGCGGCGGCACGGGACCGCCATCGAGTAGCAGGGCCACCGGGCCGGAGACGGCGACGGTCTCGTCGGCGATGTCACCGAAGACGGCGTTGACCACGATGACGTCGTCGCCGTCGATCGAGACGGTGCGGGCGCCGGTCAGGACGGCCGCCTTTAGCCGGGCGGCAGCGGCGCCTAGGAGCACCCGCTCGCCGGGGTTGCGCCCGGCGAGCACCACGCGGGGCGGATCGGCGGCGACGGTTTCGGCCACCGCCTGGGCGCTGGCTTCGGCGGGGACGTCATCCGGCGTGCCGCACCAGACCACCTTGTCCACGCCGCTCGCCGCGACCGTCTCAGCCACCGAGCGGGGTCCGGCGACCACGGCCCCCACCGGGCCGCCCAGGGAGCGCGCGACCGTGATGAGGTTGCCGATCGCCGGCTGATCACCGACGACAATCCAGGCGTTCACGCTCACTGCCGGGTCCTTCCTGTGGTTGTCATAGTGTGCCGGCCTCGCGGAGTGCGGCGACGAGCTCGGCCGCGGCCGCGGCCGGGTCGGTCGTGTCGATGAGCTGGCCCTTGCGGGCCTTGCGCTCCGGGCGCGACCGGCCGGTGACGGTCATGACCGCGCTGCCCGGGGGCACCTTCAGGGACGCGAGCTCTAGGAGCTCCACCGGCTTCTTGGCCGCCGCGAGGAGCTCTTTCATGCCGGGCACGCGTGGCACGGCGGCATCGGCCGACGCGGCCAGCACCGCGGGACCTGAGACCTCGAGCACCTGCACGCCGCCCGGGATCGCCCGCTCGACGCGCAGCGCGCCGGCCTGGCCGGACACGGCGGTGACCTCGGCCACGGCCGGCCAGCCGAGCTCGCCGGCCAGCACGGTCGGGACCATCTTGGCTGCTACGTCCACCGACGAGTCGCCGGTGACGATCAGGTCCACGTCGCCGATGTGCCGGATCACCTCGGCCAGCACCGCGGCCAGCTCGGATCTCCCGGCTTCGGCCAGCGACTCATCCTCGACGATCACCACCCGGTCCAGGCCGCGGGACAGGGCGGCCTTAGACGCGATCGGCACTGCGACGCCCTTACCCCCGGCCGTCACGCCGATCAGCTCGGCGCCCGCTGCCTGGGCGAGTTGGCGGGCCAGCTCTATGGCCACCGGATCGTAGGTGGACAGGCCCGGCTTCGCCCGGCTCCAGTCCACCGTGCCGTCGGCACGGACCGTGGCCTCCTCCGGGTCGCAGGTCCACTTGTAGGCGACCACAATCCTCATCACGATCCTCCTGACCCGTGGCCGATTATTCTCACCGCAGGCAGCTTCTGGCTATGACCATGCGCTGCACTTCGGAAGTACCCTCGTAAAGCTCGGTGATCTTGGCGTCACGCCAGTTCCGCTCCACCGGGTAGCTTTCCGTATAGCCGTATCCGCCATGGATCTGGATGGCCTTGCCGGCCACCCGGGTGGCCGTTTCCGATGCGAAAAGCTTGGCCATCGCCCCTTCGGTGGAATAGGGGCGGTCGTTGTCCACGCATGAGGCGGCGCGATAGACCAGCAGCCTGGCGGCGTCGATCTCGGTGGCCATATCGGCGATCATCCACTGAATCGCCTGCAGGGTCGCGATCGGCTTGCCGAACTGGACACGTTCCTTCGCGTAGCTGACTGACGCGTCGAGGGCGGCCTGGGCAATGCCCAGCGCCTGCGCGGAGACGCCGATCCGCCCGCCGTCGAGGGTCTGCATGGCTATCTTGAAGCCGCTGCCCTCCGCGCCCAGGAGCGCATCCTTCGGGATGCGGCAGTCGGCGAAGTACAGGGGCGGCGTGCTTGAACCGCGGATGCCCAGCTTGTGCTCGGCCTCGCCGACGGAGAACCCGGGGGTGTCCTTCTCGACGATGAACGCGCTCATCCCGCGCGTCCCCTGCGCCGGATCGGTCTTCGCGAAGACGATATAGACATCGGCGTACGGGGCGTTGGTAATGAAGATCTTCGACCCGTTGAGGACGTACTCGTCCCCGCTCAATATCGCCGTGCAGGTGCCCGCGCCGGCATCTGTTCCGGCGGCGGGTTCGGTCAGGGCGAAAGCGCCCAGGCGGCGGCCGGACGCCATGTCATGAAGGTACCGGTCGTGCTGAGCCGGGGTGCCGAACTTGTAGATCGGCCAGGTGGCCAGGGAGGTGTGAGCCGACAGGATGATGCCGGTGCTCGCGCACGCCCGCGACAGTTCCTCGACCGCGATGACGTAGCTCACCTCATCCGCGCCCGCGCCACCCATCTTCTCGGGGAAGGGCATGCCCATGAGGTTCAGGTCCGCCATCTTCGGCAGGAGCTCGGAGGGAAAACGGTGATCACGGTCGAGCTCACCGGCGATCGGCGCCACCTCGGCCTCGGCGAACTCCCTTACCGCCTCGCGGATCAGCTCCTGCTCATCGGTCAACTCGAAGTCCATGGTGCGAGCATCTCCTTAATGTCGGCCATCACGGCCTGGTTGAATATCTTGGTCCGTGGCTGCCAGATCGCCGGCAAGGCAGGCTGAGCGAGGTCCGGATGCGAAGTCCGCCAACCTAATAAGGTGTGGATATAGGACACATGGCTGTGTGTTCGTCTCTGACGTTTGGACCATAAGCATAAGACTATGGGCGTGGCCGTCGAAGGGCCGAAGGTCCCGGACGGCGCGGTAATTCGCCAGACGAGCCGCAAACTATAGTACGCGGCAGCTCCCGGGCTTCCGGTGCTGCCGCGTACTGGGTGTACCCGCGGGCCCTTCGGGTTTGCGGGTCCCCCGTCGGCTTGACGGGGCGATGGCTTACTTGGTGCTCGCGGCCTTCGGCGCGCTGTCGCCGCCCGGCAGCAGCGGGGTCGTGGCCTTCAGGATCTCTTCGGCGAACCTGCGCTGGCCGGCCAGCAGCTGCTCGGCGAAGTCGTAGGCGCTAGCCACGACCTCCTCGGGCTTAGGCAGCTGATCGGCGAGCGGCATCTGGACCGAAGGCACCTTGGGAACGACGGACTGGATGGTCTCGACCCAGGTCCTGATCGCGTCGATCACGGTCTCCTGGCTCTTGCGGATGGTCGACAGGAACTCGTCCTGCACCTGCTGCGCGGGGTTGCTGCCCATTGTCTTTTCCTCACTGGTTGGCGTATGTGCTAACTATATCAAGCAAACGGTTGAGATGTCAAGCGCGATGCTTGGCATACACAGCAGACGCTCGTCATGCGGGCTCGGCTGGAGAGACCGGGCCCGGTCGCTGACGGTGCAGGACCGGGCCCGGTCACGAGTACGTCAGACGCGCTCGAAGATCGCGGCGATGCCCTGGCCGCCGCCGATGCACATCGTGACGAGCGCGTACCGGCCGCCGGTGCGCCTGAGCTCGTACAGCGACTTGACGGTCAGGATGGCCCCGGTGGCGGCGACGGGGTGCCCGAGGGAGATGCCGCTGCCGTTCGGGTTGGTGCGCTCGGGCGGCAGGCCCAGTTCCCTGACCACCGCCAGCGCCTGGGCGGCGAAGGCCTCGTTCACCTCGAACACGTCGATCTCGTCGATCTTGAGGCCAGTACGGTCCAGCAGTGTGCGGACCGCAGGCACCGGACCCATGCCCATGATGCGCGGCTCGACGCCCGCGTGAGCGTACCCGATCAGCTTGCCCATCGGGGTGCGGCCGCTGCTCCGGACGAACGAGTCCGACGCGAGCACCACCGCCGCGGCGGCGTCGTTGACGCCGGACGCGTTGCCCGCGGTGACCGTGCCGTCCTTGGCGAACGCGGGCCGCAGCTTCGCCATGTCCTCGAGCCTGACCTCGGCTCGCACGTGCTCGTCGGTGTCGACGATGGTGATCTTCCCCTTCCTGCCGGGGACCTCGATGGGGAGGATCTGCTCCTTGAAGTAGCCCGCAGCCTGCGCAGCAGCGGCCCGGCGGTGGCTCTCCGCGGCCAGCGCGTCCTGGTCGGCCCGGGACACATGGAAGTCGGCGGCGACGTTCTCCGCCGTCACGCCCATGTGGCACGCGTCAAACGGATCGGAGAGCGCGCCAGTCAAGGCGTCGATGGCCACGCCGTCGCCCATCCGCTGGCCCCAGCGCATGCCGGGCAGCCAGTACGGGGCGCGGCTCATCGACTCGGCCCCGCCGGCCACCGCGACCTCGCAGTCACCCAGCATGATGGACTGGGAGGCGGAGATGATGGCCTGCAGCCCGCTGCCGCACAGCCTGTTCACGGTCAGCGCGGGCGTCCCGACCTCCAGGCCGCCGCTGACGGCCGCCACCCGGGACAGGTACATGTCTCTGAGCTCGGTGTGGAGCACGTTGCCGAACACGACGTGGCCCACCTGGGCCGGGTCCACGCCTGACCGGCTGACCGCCTCGCGCACCATCTTCGCGGCCAGGTCACAGGGCGGGACCGAAGCCAGCCCACCGCCAAACTTGCCGATCGGCGTCCTCACGCCGGACAGGACAAATACTTCTTCCATGGTTCTTTCCTCTTCTCGCATGTCCAGGCCGCCGTTGACGGTCCAGATACGTCTTGCTGTCTCGCGCGATGACCTGCTGCAACGATCGGACAGGGCACGGCGTCCGCGGCTCGACCGCCGCGAGACAGCCTCCTCGGCCCCTTCCGGCCTGGTGCCACGTAATATGGAGGTTACGGTCCCGTGATTCGGCGGGAACCGGCCATATGTCCTCGCATTAGGGACTTAAGTCCCTTTGGACGGGGCCAATCGGGGCTTGACCGGCCCGGAGGGCGTTGTAACAGTGAGGTTACGGAAGGCAGACCAGCGTTACCGTCGGCCCTGAAAAAGAACCCTCTGGGAGAGGTCATGGACACCAACGAAGCACCCACCAACGCCATGGACATCATGTCAGAGGCGACCGAAACAGCAGCCGGCATGCTGCCGCTGGACATGGTCAACGCCATTGCCGACCTCGCCGACCCCGCCGCTGTCGCGAAGGAGATGCCGTGGCTGGCCACAGAACTGACGAAGATCGCGCTCGGCCAGTCGGATATCTCGTTCGACAAGCGGGACAAGCGCTTCGCCGATGAGGCGTGGCGGAGCGTCCCCTACTTCCGCATCATGGGTCAGTCCTACCGGCTGTTCGAGATGTGGATGGAAAAGATGTACCAGGGCGTGGACGGCTCCTGGCAGAACAAGGCGCGCGCCCGCTTCGCGGCCGACGTCATCGCGGCGGCGGTGGCTCCGACCAACTACCTCGGCACCAACCCCGAAGCAATGAAGAAGGCCATGGAGACCGGCGGCCTGTCGCTCGTGCACGGCGCCCAGAACATGCTGCAGGACCTGGCCCGCGGCGGGATGCCATCCATGGTTGACCGCACGCAGTTCACCGTCGGCAAGGACATCGCCGCCACCCCGGGTGCGGTGGTGTACCGG
>Ga0074046_10000230_pt1 | contig 49512 bp, 56 predicted proteins | sample BogForMeECP23OM3_FD_94441 | JGI IMG/M metagenome (GOLD analysis project Ga0074046, IMG submission 94441) | Bog forest soil microbial communities from Calvert Island, British Columbia, Canada - Bog Forest MetaG ECP23OM3 | ecosystem: Environmental > Terrestrial > Soil > Wetlands ... | reverse complement strand
GGTCCCTTGATCGTATCGCCCAATTGCATCTGCACCATGGGTCTACCCTGCGAAGATTGGATAGGTGTAACGACTAGAACCGTTCCTTCGATTGTAACGTCCGCCAAGATTCTTGCACCTTTCGCTCGTACTCAGTAACGAGCTATTCTAACCTTACTCTACTTTGTATACGACATCGTTCTCTCGGACCCGCCCCGCAACCTTGAGACCCACCCGCTGCCCAGCTTGAGCAATGGGAACCTGCTTGTGCTCTACCTCCATCGAGTCCACCGTTTGATCAACTTTGGTAGTACTGCCTCGAATCGTTATCTTATCACCCTGCTTAAGCGGTGATGAGAGTTCCACAATAGCTACGCTTGCCTTCGAGTAGAAGTGTTCGATGCGACCCACCTTAGTATACGGCGCTTCCATAGTCGGATCAGTGAAGATTACGCTGCACAACCTTGAATCCGTTACGGTTCCTGCCTGTGGCGTCAGCCGGGTAACCTCACGTAGGCTTGCTATCGCACCATAGGCCGCGACTTTTCTGTTGCTTATGCTCACTGATTTTCCTTTCATTGACTGGTAACGCGTCGTTGCCGCATAGTCCCTAGGGCTGTTTAATTTCGTTTGGTTAATTCTAATTCTACCCGATATAACCCGATCCGTACATAAGCCTCTCAAAGAAGAAGTAGATTATCGGGGAGTGAAGGCTTTAATGTGCTTCCTTGCAAAAATATGTACATTGATTGTTATGCCCGCTGAGAGGGGCTACGAGAGGACTTAGTTAGTTTCTGGTTACCTTTCTGGAGTGAATTTGCTGTAAGGCGAACGAACCATTGTCCATTGTGCAAACTATAGTGGGGGACATACTCTCCAAGCGCCGCGAGCTTTCGCAAGAACAGATTCTCGCCTTGATTGACGAGAAGAAAAAGGAAGGCCGAGGTTTGCTTTCAGACGAAGGTGCTGCGAGGCTAGTTGCAGAAGAGCTGCTCATACAGACCCGCGGAACAGACCTGGGACGCATGCAGGTGAAAGACCTCGTGTCCGGATTGAATGATATAACCATCTCTGGGCGGGTTCTTATGACGTGGCCGCCACAACAATTCCAAAGACGGGATGGGACACCAGGTCGCGTCATGCGGATTCTGATAGCAGATAAGTCTGATCGAGTTCGCTGCGCGATATGGGACAGACACGTTGACGTACTTTCTCGGGCAGGTAACCTACAGGGTAGGGTTTTGAGAATTGGCCACGCCTACACGCGACAGGGTCTGTCCGGAGACACAGAGGTTCACGCGGGTGACCGAAGCAGCATACAGATCGACCCCGAGGACATGCCCAAAGCTGACTTACCAGAATTCGGAGACCTATTCACCCCACTCGGAAAACTGGCCGCTGGCGCGAGTCAGGTGAATGCGATAGGCGTCGTCCAGTCTGACACCAGGTACTACACTTTCGCGAAGGAAGAACGAGCGGGAAGCGTACTTCGAACAATAGTCGCAGATGAGTCTGGAAGCATCCCACTCGTCGCTTGGAATGAGAGGGCTGAGGAATTAAAGGAGCTGAAGATTGGGGACATTGTCCAGATGCTGAATGGTAGAGTACGCCTCGACAAAAATGCCCGACTCGAGTTACATGTTGAGAGTAGAAGCCAAATTCAACTTCTCAAAACTTCGCCCGCCTATCTCAAAATACCCGGCGCCAAGTCCTACAAAATCGCAGACCTGAACGATCAGACAGGGTCCGCGGACCTTTGCGTCCGTGTCCTCGCGAAAGGAGTCCCGCAGGAGATCAAGAGACCAACTGGGGAGGCCGTTAAAATGTCAAGGCTCATAGTCGCGGACGATTCCGGGATCGTTTCGCTCTCTCTATGGGACGACAAATCACAGCTCGTAAACGATTTTGCGGAGGGCGATGTCATTGAGCTTAAGGGAGTCTCGGTTCGCGAAAGAATGGGAGAAATTATGCTAAGCCTGGGCAGATCAGGCGGACTGCAGAAGACCTCGGAGAAACTAGTGGGCGCCAGGCCTGCCACCAACTTAAGCGCCCTGCAGCAATCGAAAGGGCTGGTTATCGTGGAAGGCTCAGTGAATGATGAACCATTAGCCCGGCAGGTTGTCACTGAGAAGGGCGAGACGATAAACCTCTCCTCATTCACCCTTCGAGACGGCACTAGTTCCTCCAGAGTTACCTTCTGGCGAGACCAAGCGGCGGATGCGCTAAAACTTCGTCCAGGCGAGCGTGTGAGAATTCAAGGGCTCAAAGTTCGGACGGGACTGACGGGGCAATTCGAGTTGAGTTCAATTCCCCTCTCCCGCATCGAAGTCCTTGGCGAGATTGTAAAGGAAAGGCCTGCCTGGGAGGACATACGACACGTCATTGCCCTCGAAGCGGGGTTAAGCACTTGGGTAAAGGGTATGGTGCTTGAGGTAGTTGAAACTCCTAAGCTAGTTGCGTTATGCGAAACCTGTGGGTCACCGTTGAGGGCATCTAAGAATGAGTATATGTGCGAAAACTGCAAACAATCACGGTCTGGAAAGTTTGTGCTCACGGGGCGAGTGCGAATAGATGACGGAACAGGTGTAGCGGATCTAATCTTCTCCGATCTTGATGAGCAGGCCCTGCCGATCTTGAACCTCGCTGACGTCAAGTATCAAATGCTCAAGAATCATGAATGCGAGATGCCACTGAGTAAAGAACAATTCTCGAAGGTAATCGGAAGAGAGATCGAGGCCTACGGAACCGCGAAGCAATCTACAGGGAATGGCAAGTTTGAGTTAATTGCCAAAAAAGTCATGCTGGCCAACGCATCCTAGGCGGCAACGAGTTTATGCTCCATGAAAAGACTGCGTCAACGTACGCCGAAAATCTAATAACCTCTTGCACCAGCCAATAGCACCTGGAAATCGGACAACAAAATGGAGACTATGCAGTCCGTATGACGCTGCCGTTTTTCTTCTCATAGATTAAGCCAAAGATTCCGAGTAGGTAGACCATTTGTCGCTTCTCCGAAACGTTATCGGCCCCCACCCTAGCCTAGGGGATTACATCAATAATATCAAAAACTCAAATGTGAAAGGGACAGTTAAGAAACGCGTACAAGAATACCGCCCCAACCCTGCGGTAATTGAGAAGTTCTCAAGCTTAACAGATCGATTCTTCTTTGTTGTTTTCGCCACAGAATGGAACACGGAATGTAGAGATCAACTACCGAATTTAGCGAAAGTTTTCGTGGCGGCGAACAACGCTGCCCTGAACGTAAAGGTGATAGATTTTGATGAGAACCGGGACATTGCGGATGAAATGAGAGTTCTGCGAATACCCACCGTAATAGTTCACGACCGGGCATGGCGTGAGATTGGAAGATTCGTAGAAAAGCCGCAGCACGGCGGCACTCTCGAAGAGGAACTGTGGCAAATCATCGAGAAGAATTCACAGAAGGCACCGTGAGCCATCGCAGGATTGTAATGGACACTTTCACCTGCATTAGGACCCGTCGCGAAATCCGCGATTACCTAGACAAACCAATCCCCGACGAAAGCCTCCAGCGAATTCTAGAAGCAGGTCGCCTAGCACCGAGCTCGAAGAACTCTCAACCTTGGCGCTTCATAGTAGTCAGGGACCGAACGACGCTCAAGAAGATCTCTGAACTGACACCTACCGGCGCACACATCGCCAAGGCAGCGCTGGCAATCGCCATCCTAATGGACGCAGCAAAACTTCCTGAGATCGATGGAGCGCGTGCCGTTCAGAATATGGTCCTCGTGGCATGGGACATGGGAATCGGTTCATGTTGGGTCACAAATTTCTATGAGGACGGAGTGAAAGACTTGCTTGGTGCTCCTCAGAGGATGAAACTTGTTACTGTCATGCCCTTTGGCTATCCCATCGAACCGAAGGCGAGGCGTAAGAAGATCCGTAAACCGTTAAACGAAATAGTGCACAGCGAGAGATTCGGACAACCGTTTAGTACGTCGAAATCTTGATCACACCAGGAATCTTCAGTAGTTTTTGGAGCGTTGTCCCGCTGGGTTCTTTCTCAACGACTAGGGTAAGCTTGGGCTCAGGCGTAAGGTCAGGATCGTCAGCGACCGCTTGCCTTATGGCGATGTTCTCTTGCGCAACTAAAGCCGCGGCCTGCGCCACGATGCCAACTGTGTGAGGATCCGCGTAAATTTCGATAACACTGTAGCCGAGAAACTTAGCGACGTCGGCTAGGAATGGGCCTGCGGGTTTGAGCCTTTCAAAAACAGACTTGAGCTCGGGGTCGGAGGTGATGAGTTGTGCTGTGTCCCTTACAGTTCGTCGATCGACATCCAGGTATCGAGCTATCTTAACGTCCGAAAGTTCGATGCCTCCACAGTAGATCTTGTTGCCCTCTTTGATGGCCAACCCAGATTCTACGAGTGCTCGTGCGACCTTCTGCCGTCCAGGATATTCCTTGAGTCGGTCTGAGATTTGCCTCCACATTCGCAGCTTCACCTTGGAGGTACATATTTGTGCAACAAAGTCTTAAATGCTGCTATGGAGCTTCAGGGCGACGTCAATCAACAGGATAGTGCACCCATGAGCAAACCAGGCCCAGTTGACAAAGAACACGCAGTCTACCTGCCCCAGGATGAAATGCCCGACCAATGGTACAACATTCTCGCCGATCTTCCCGAGCAGCTGCCCCCGCCTCTTGACCCCCGAACCCTCAAGCCCATGTCGCCAGAACCACTACTGCGACTCTTCGCGAAAGAACTCGTCATGCAGGAAGTGTCTACACAACGCTTCATCAAGATTCCCGACGAAATCTACGACGCATACCTACGCCTCCCCCGGCCCACGCCAATACTTCGAGCGAGAAGGCTTGAAAAGTTCCTCAACACACCCGCCGAAATATATTACAAATGTGAGTACGTCAACCCCACGGGTAGTCACAAGCCCAACACTGCAATAGCCCAAGCCTACTACAACATGGTCGAGGGAGCCAAACGCCTGGTAACAGAAACCGGCGCGGGACAGTGGGGTTCCGCGTTAGCTATGGCGTCGGCGATTTTCGGATTGAAATGTAGCGTCTACATGGTTCGCGCAAGTTACGACCAGAAACCCGGCAGAAGGACCATGATGGAAACCATGGGTGCTGATGTAGTTGCGTCGCCTAGCAAGAACACAAAATATGGCAAAACGATCCTCGAATCTGATCCCAATAACACCGGATCATTGGGCATGGCCATAAGCGAAGCCATCGAAGACTGCGTCGGGCATGAGGATACGAAATACTGCCTCGGCTCAGTCCTCAATCATGTTCTACTGCACCAGACGATTATTGGACTGGAGGCGAAGAAGCAGTTCGAAATGATCGACGTCGCTCCAGACATAATCTGCGGTTGCATTGGCGGCGGCTCGAATTTCGCCGGTTTTGCATACCCATTCATGGCTGACAAATTGAGAGGAAAGTCAGCAACCGAGTATGTGGCTTGTGAACCGAAAGCTGTCCCATCAACAACCCGCGGGGTCTACACTTACGATTATGGTGACACCGCCGAGATGACGCCATTACTCAAAATGTACACCGTTGGGCACAAGTATCAACCACCCCCCATCCACGCAGGCGGACTACGTTACCACGGCAAAGCACCATCACTCTGTTACCTGATCAACAAAGGTTACATGAGTTCCGTCGCCTACTCACAAACCGAAGTTTTCGAAGCCGCACGAACCCTAGCACGGACAGAAGGCATGATAACCGCGCCCGAAACCGCGCACATCGTGAAATACGTGATCGACGAAGCCTTACGCTGCAAAAAATCCGGAGAGAAAAAAGTGATAGCGTTCAACAATTGCGGACACGGCCTACTGGACCTCCAAGCATACGACGCCTTCCTAACCGGCAAACTCCAAGACTACGAACCAACCCACATCGAGGTCCCAAAATTAGTCCAATGATATCGAGTCGTCGAGCGAATTTCCACCTGGCTCCTCCAAAAGCTGTGAACTAGATGTCTAAGGCTGGATTAGGCTTTACCATCTTTTTTCTCGGCATCAGCCGAAAACTCAGGCGTTACAGACCCGACTTGCGGCCCGTTGTACTCTTCTGGCCAATAGTGTGCTCTTGAGAGCAGCGCTGAGATGTTCACGGGTGAACACCTTCCGGATTTTGTGTTCACCGGTGGCCACCTTCCAATGAGATGTGGTCACGAGCGACCACCTTCCGATTTTTTGTGGTCACCGATAAAATGAAGGCATATATTGTCAAGTCGTCAGAGCTATGAGATGGCGTAAAGAAAATGGCTCACTACATAGTCTTGGTGAAACTAACTGAGAAGGGAAAGCAGAACTTCAAGCAGGGATGGACTAAGGACCGAGTACAAGTAAAGGCGCAGGTTCAGAAGATGGGTGGAAAGATGACGGGATACATGACATTCGGCCAGTATGACATTGTGGAGTTTCTGGAACTGCCGGACGACAAGGCTGCTGCGCGATTCGCAACGATGGCCGGCGCAACTGGTCTGGTACATACCGTGACTCTCAAGGCCTTCTCAGAAGACGAAGTTGAAAAGATGGTCCAGGAACTTCCTTAGATTCCTGACCATCACGTTTCCTTTTTTTGGAAAACCGCCTGCTTCAGACGCCTCTTACTTCCCAGGCAGTCGCCGAAACAACTCTAGCAGGATTTCGTGAACGATTTCGTGTGATAGGCGTGGGTTCGTGAATTGTCGTCAAAAGTGTGTGTGCGCACCAGCATACCCACCCCCCAGAAAAGCTAGTCTAACCGTCAATCCTTTTGGTGAGTTCAACCATTTTTGTTTCGCACCACCTTGCCTTCTGGCAACCCAGTCAGCATTCCCATCATAACCGGGCTCATCCCGGACGGGGTTAAACCTGAAACAGTATTACTCGTTGAGTTTGATCCCGAATCTCAATGGTTAGCCGTTGCGACAACGATGACCGCAGGTTACCTTCGTGCAGGGGGACGCGTATCATACCTCGCCCAGGTTAGATCCCCAGAAACCGTTAGGGAGAATCTGCTCGCCTTGGGCGTTGACATATCAGCAGCGTCTAAAGAGGGCCGTTTTACGGTGGACGACTACTATTCAGCAACGCTTACGGGGGGTAGACTCGATGGAGGAGGGCCTTCGATATTCGAACGGATCGATGGTGGAGTTCGTTTGTGTTCTCTGAAAGTTGCTGATTTAAGCGTTGAATTGCTCAAGGATATGAGGCAAGGCCCCGAATCTGGGGGCGTCTGGGAAAATTGGCCTCCAGGCGCTCTCACCGTGGTGGAGTCGATGTCGCAAATGCTTCGGTTCAATGAGGAGAAGCCTTTCCTGGAATGGGCGATCAGCAGAGAACACCAAGGCGCCCGTAGAGCCAAAAGGATATACTTCGAGGGGCTCGTTCGTGATATTCATACGGAATCGTTTTACAAGCGGTTGGAAAGTGACGTTGACGGAGTCATTGACCTGCGGGTTATGGAGCGAGACGAGGAAATGAAGAACCTCCTCCGCATCAGAAGTCTGAAAGGACAGCCCCATGATGCTCGATGGCACGAGATCCAAATTAAACGCAACGGCGAAGCAGCACTCGTCACATAGATTTGCATACTAACTGGCCGCGGGACTAATTTTGTGTGTGTGTGCGCGCGCACCATTGATCCCACACACACAGAAAAAACCGGCGTCGTTCATGAAATTTTGGGTGGATGCAAATTCCAAATTCCAACAGAACCGTGAAATAAGTCTACGTGTCATCGTGATCCACTTTCGGAGTTGTGTTTGAGCAATGGGGAATGAAGTACTGGATGCCATTATGCAGCGACGCAGTATCTATCAGTTCAAGCCTGAGGCAGTTTCTACTGAGAAGATTACTTCCATTTTGGAGGCGGGTCGTTGGGCTCCGTCGTATGCGAATAGTCAGCCATGGGAATTCATTACCGTAACTGATAGCAAATTGAAGCAGGAGGTCGTCGAGATAGTGAAGGAAACTATGGCTGCGCATGCAGGAATAGAAGGAGCACACGTAATCATCGCAACCTGTGTGGATCCCGAGAAAGATCAATACCACTTCATTGAAGACGGTGCTGTAGCGACTCAGAACATGGCTCTGGCAGCACATAGCCTGGGGTTAGCGACTTATTGGGTCGGGATTTTGAGTCCTACGAACGATAGGAAATCAGTCGAGTACAGGATCAAGGAGGTTCTGGACATACCTGAAAGGATTCGCGTGATTTCTTTGTTGCCCATAGGTGTGCCTGCGTATAGTATAGAGAAGCAAAGAAAGCGGTTGGAGGAGATTTGCTACGTTGACAAGTATAGCAGCAGACCATCTGGTGTGGGAGTAGAGGATCAGGACAAGAAGATCAAGATGGAAGCAACGAGACATGGCATGAGAGCACAATTGCGCCCCGCGACAACTTGAGTGGAACATGAGCCAACCGCTAGGAGAAGACTGGACTTTTCACCGTATTGGCCGAAACTATTTTGTCACGTACGATATCTCGCTAGGTGACACGAGTAAGTGAATGAGTGTCTTCTACGTTACTACCTAGTCATGTCTTAAGAGATTACCTTATTCTAGAGGTTAGTAGCGTTCGACGGAGAGACGGGGTATGATATTCAACCCAGAAGCGATCGAAATCATTGAGGGAAAGAATTTTGCGTACTTGGCTACGTCGATGCCTGATGGTTCTCCGCACGTATCTCCCGTGTGGATCGATCGCGATGGAGACATGCTTTTGGTAAACACTGTTCCTGGAAGGACCAAACAGAAGAATATTTCAAGAGATCCAAGAGTGGCAATTAGCATGACCCAAGAGAAGAATCCCTACAGACACTTGTTCATAAGAGGAAAAGTTATCGAACAAACGCAGCAAGGCGCATTAGACCACATCAATGGCTTGGCCAGAAAATATCTCGGCAAAGACTACCCATGGAACGATAGGAACAGAATCATACTCAAAATTGAACCCAAGTCTGTAAAGATGATTCTGGACTAACCACCTTTCCATCTCTAACCGTCATTCATGAAGACCAAGGAGATCAATCGTTTTCGTGTGTGTGTCAGCTGGGGCGCACACACACTTTCTAACGACGGACGACGGTTCAAATCATAGTGCTCGCACCATTAGTACCACACACACTAAAACGGAAGGCTGGGTATGCAAGGTCGCCACAAGAAGCGTTAAGTGTACTCGTTCAGTGTAAGCAAGTAAGTTCTTCTAGGAGACGCTGTGGATCGATCGGGAGAGGTTTAGACGATTGCGGCAAGAATGTACCGGTGGAAAGATGTCGATCCTCAAGAAGTTTGAACTGACAATCCTTCTTATCTGTTTCCTATCATCCCTTCCGGTTATCGCGGTTCACGGTCAGCAATCGACGATCATTTACGTAAGCCCCACCGGTAGCGACGCCAAAGGTAACGGTTCGTCAACAAATCCCTACGCAACCATTACCCACGCAGTAGGCGTCGCCCCAGCTGGCGCAATCCTCATGATCGCTCCTGGGACCTATACCGAATCCGTGACAATAACCAAACCGCTGACTCTGGAATCAGAAAGCTCACAACCGACAAACACGATCATCAATGCTGCCGGTGAGCTCAATGGCGTTGCGATCACAGGCGCGAATGCGAATGGAACGACGATCGAAGGCCTCACAGTTGAAAACGCCAACGCTGAAGGAATATACGTTCAGGACGCATCGCACGTGACGGTTCAGTACGACTACGCGCTCAACAACGCCCTGAACGCGAGTCAGGTTTGCCCTATCAACGTCCTCCCCACTACTCCGCCGTGTATCCTGGAGGACAAGGCGATAGAGCTCGTCGGAACTTCACAGTCAACCGTTGTCGGCAACACAGTTGTCGGAACTGTCGGCGATGGGGGAATTGGAATCAGCGATGACGGACCACTCGATTCGGGAATAGTCGAAAATGTGTTCCATCCTGCCACGCCAGGCGCAAACACCCCATCCACCCACAACTTGGTCGCCGACAACACGGTCATCAACAACGTTGGAGGCTGTGGAATTGTGGTTTCTGCCTATGATCCGGGTCAGGGGGTGCTGGACAATGTGATCTTTAACAACATTGTCTCAGGCAACGCCGAAGGAGTTGTCGTGGCGACGCCCATACCAGGGACATCCGCGATCAACAACACCGTGAAGGATAACACGATCGTAAACAGCGCAACCGAAGGCGTCGACATCGATGGTAGCTCACCGAATACAACGGTGGCGGGTAACAGCGTCATAGGAAACGTCTTGAGCGGCAACGGACCGGACTACGACTTTCCCCAGCCAGCTCCGACAGCAATAGCCGTGCTATCGCCCACCAGTGATCCAGTGACGGGGACTCTCGTCATGGGAAATACTATCCAGAATGAAGTCTACGGGATCGGAGTTTTCAACGCTTCAAAGAGCACGATCATGGGAAACACCGCAAGCTCATCCGTGAAGATCCAGTTGTTCGGCGCAGTCGAGAACCAGACGGCAGTAAGCACGTTGAGCGACCAGATAAGTACTGTACAAGCTTCCCAAAGCGCTCTTCAGAACTCACTCGCCGGCCTTCAGAATCAGACGAGTAACGCCATGTACCTCGGGTATGCAGCCATAGCCATAGCCATAGCAGTAGTGCTGGGCGGAATAGCCATAGCTATTTCGAGAAGGAAGCCCTCACCTCCGACTACACGGTGAAGCGCTTCCGGTTTTCATTGCAGCTCCGCTTGGACAATTGTCGTTTCCATCAACACAGTAACCCGGAGTTGTAGCCTTCCGTTTTAGTGTGTGTGCGCACCACTAGACCCTCCATGAAAAGTCTCTAGTCCAGTTTTAACTTGACTTCGTTTCCGGCTCGAGCGTTTCTTTGATCTTGTCCAAGAGGCCCTGATACCTCGGGTCGTTTCTGCCCTTGGCAAAGAGCGGACAGTACATCAGGTATACGTGTTGAAGCACGTGTTGGTCTATGGCCCTGTTCATGTAGGTGAAGTAAGAATCCAGATCGCCGAGAGCGTAGTAGATGAACCCAATGCCGTTGAGGTCTATGGAACCACTCCAATTTTCCTCGATCTTCCGGATGGCCTCGAGAGCGGTGTTCCTGTCCCCCATCTGTGCCGCAATAAATCCCTTCATCCAGGCCACCCAGGAATTGGTGGGCTCCAGCTTCTCGGCCATCGAAAAGAACTCCTTTGCCTTCTCGTGGTTGCCCTTGAACATGTAGTACTCGGTCATGTCCCGGTAGGTTCCGGCCGGCGCCAGCTGGGTCGTCTTCTCCCAGAACTGAAGCGCCTCGCTTTCCCTTCCCATGTAGAAATAGAACAATCCGAGCCTCTCAACATATCGGGGCCTAGCAGGATCCAAATGGTAGGCGGCCTCCCACAGCTTGACCCCTTCATCGCCATCGCCTTTGAGGAACGCCACGTTGGACAGGATTCGGTATGTATCTGGGAGACTGGGATTCAACTCGATCGCCCGCTTGGCTTCGGTTTCGCTAGCCACCATGTCGTCCTCAAGAAAATGGATCAGGGCGAGCGCTGCCGCGGCTTCGGCAAGCTCCGGGTCCAGCTCAAGCGCTTTCTTCACGGACAGCTCCGCTTTGGGAACTGACTGCTCATAGGGTTCGTAAGTCTCCGATGCGAGGGTAAGGAAGCAATCAGCCAGCCCCAGGTACGCTCTCGCGAAGGAAGGGTCAAGCTCCACGGCCTTTTCAAAGAGGCCGACTGCCTGCCTGAGCGAGGGTTCGGTCTCCTCTCGAGCCAGCTCTCTGCCCCGCAGGAAGTAGGTGTACGCCTCCGTGTTCTCAGTAGGCTTCTTCGTGATCACGCGCTTCTCCGAGTCCACGAGCCGAATCTTGAGCTCCCCAGCCACCTTCTCAGCAATCTCAGATTGGATGGCGAAGACGTCCTCCAGTTGCCTGTCGTAGTTCTGGGCCCAAAGATCTTCTTCGCTTGATGAATCTATGAGTTGTACAGTGATACGTAGCTTGTCTCCTGCCTTTCGCACGCTCCCCTCGAGTATGGTGCCGACCGTCAGCTCTCTTGCGATTTCGCCAATTTTCTTCTCCCCGCCCTTATACCCCATCACGGAAGTCCTTGCGATCACCTTGAGTCCACGAATCTTTGACACGGTCGAGATCAATTCCTCCGTCATCCCGTCTGCGAAGTATTCGTCCTTGGGGTCAGGGCTGATGTTCTGCAAAGGCAACACGGCGACTCTGTGCTTGTCAAGCGTCGCCTGAGTGTGAGAAAATGCAGGAGGAACGAAACTCTTCGACCGCGCAGGGTCGATTGATCGCAAGGGCCTTCACTTGTCTTTGTCTATTATACAAAATAATATGGCTTTACTCGCATTCTTCTGTTTGGTCTTGAGGCGTCGATTTGGCCATGTCTTACTTGTGCGACGACGAAATGACTAGTGAGCGGTCAGGAGGATGTTGTGTATGCGCACCATTGATCCCACACACATAGCCGGACGACGGAAAGGTTCACGGATGCATTGGAATTCTTCTTCAGTTCCCCTTCTTGAGTGGAAGTTGTTTAAGTGCAGTGATGACTTCATGCGAATGTTTTGTGATGTCAACGTCCGTGAAGATCCTGGCAATCTTGCCTTCCTTGTCGATTATGAATGTCATTCTTTGTGCACTCGAGCCGTCTTCACTTAAGACTCCGTAGGTCTTCGAAATCTGCTTGTCATGGTCGCTGATCAACGGGAAGTTCAGACCGTTCTTCTCGGCGAACTTTTTGTGAGATTCAACGGTGTCCACGCTAACGCCTACAACCTCTGTCCAGAGAGCTGCTATCGATTGGAGCTTGTCTCTGAAACTGCAGGCTTCCATCGTGCAACCTTTGGTATCATCCTTCGGGTAGAAGTAAAGCACCACATTCCTCTTTCCAACGTAATCTTTCAGACGAACCTGAGTGTCTTTGGACGTTTGGCCTTCGAAATCAGGTGCCGCGTCACCAACCTTTAGCCTTGTCTCCACCGGTAACCACTCGCTAATTTTGTCTTCTAGTGATCATTTCTTGCCAAGTTTATCATACTTTGGCTTTGGAACCAACCTTGCTATGAAACGTCTCCGTAGTTCAGTTGTGTGTGCGAACCACTAGAGCCACACACATCGGCGCCTGCGGAAAAGCCAGCCGTAAAGGAACTCAGAAGACATAATAGGGGTGCAGCCTCTGTTGGCGGAAGATCGTGTTCAAGCCGCTCAACTGGAAAATCGTCTATCAATGATGATGTTTTCGGGCGGATTCGCGGACTGACCTTGGATCCGTGATTTCCGAGCGCCACGAACGAGGTCTAGTAGATTACGGAGGTGAAATTGAATGAAATTCCTAGTACGTTTACATATGCCAACAGAATCAGGGAACAAAATGCTGCAAGATCCCAACTTTCCAAAGAAACTTGAAAGCGTCCTCAACCAGATCAAACCGGAAGCAGTCTACTTCGCGCCAATTGAAGGCGAAAGGGGTATCTACATGGTCGTCAACATACCAAGCGCCGACATGATAGCAGGGATCGGCGAACCCCTCTGGATGACCTTCAACTGCAAACTAGATTTTACACCACTAATGGAACTAAGCGACCTTCAGAAAGGACTGCAAAAGAAGTAAGCTTGCAGCTACGCAGTCCACGCCGCCCCTTTTTTTCCTTTATCATGATTACGAAGATATCTGTGAGTTGAACCGTCGTTCGGGTTTTGATTTAGTGTGTGTGCGCACCATTAGTACCGCACACACAAAAAATAGAGGTCCATGTGGACTAAGAAACCGTGCCATCGAACAACGGTCAACTTCACCTTATTAGCGTCGGGTCGCCATAGCGGCGTTGAATAACTGATTTCTATGTCTGAGACTTCGTCTTCACGCAATATGCCCAAGTACGCTTTCCTTGATTTTCTGCGAGGAATTCAACCCGTTAGGGAGCACAAGGGATGGCGCATCTTCCGATTCAGGCAGGCCTATCATGCAGCTGAAGGATGGATCGACTTGTATGTTGGCTACAAGCCCGAACGCGTCCTAATCGATGGACTCGGCCTCAAGTCTATAGTCTCAGACATTGACGAAGCTGAACAAGCATAATGCTCCCCTGGCCTCGTTATTCCGTGAGAGATGTGGGGGCGCTATTGTATGACAGATCGACTTAGCGAGGAACAGGAACGGGCTGCTGCAAGAAAGATGGACATGTTCTACGAGAGTGTTGGGATCAGCCGCTTGGACAGATCGGACGGTTACTGGTTGAAATGCAAAGAGTGCGGAAAGGAATGGCATCACACTGAGGAGACGAGTCCACTCTACCATTGGATATGCCCAAACAAGTGCAACGTAAAGAAACGAGGCAAAACATTTAAGGCATAATCAAAGGCGAGCAATTCGTAACGTGATCGTTCAGACTCCCGTTCGTCGTCGTTAGAACAGTGTATGTGTGCGCACCATTGATCCCACACACACAACAAATTACATGAACGACGACGGTTCAATTTCCGTCGCCTGTATCACTCGACGCACATACGGAAAATTGAGTCGATCGTCTTTAAGGATTGGCTCAAATCTTCGCCGCGTTTTTACAACAGTTTAGTGCGAATTATTGAAGAACATCGTCGCTTTGGCACTTGTCGCAGTAATACTCGCTGTTGTGATGTTTTTCGTTCAGTACATGATATTTCCACCGATGGGTATGCCACCAATGTCATGGGTCCCCGAGTTCCTCTTTCTCGGAATTTGGGACGCCTTAGCCTTCGGCATTGGTATCGCATTGGTGATTTACCTTGCAATGAATTACTCTAAATGGCCGAAGCAGATTCGTGGTTCGTTACTGATACTGTCCTTCATTGCAGTTTGGTTTACAGCCCTGAATTGGATCCACGATGGGCTTCATAATAGTGGTGCGATGCCACCCAACTGGGGGCTCCTAGCATTGACCGAGTATCTGTTCCACGTTCCGTGGCTAATTTTCGGTCTCGCCATAGTGCTCGTAATGAGGCAATTCGTGAAGGCCTACAAGTAGGTTCCAGTAACGCCCTAGAATCATCGTCCCTTTCGTTTCGAGAGTTCCAACTTACGATGCCCGCACCAAGCTATACCCACACACACTTCGAACGACGGTCCGAATTACGACGGACGCACCAATCGATACACACACGAAAACTACAAATCTGCTAGAACAGAGGACACTCGTGTGTTCTGATTGCCGAGGATTCCGTTAATCGAAGACTTGACTAAGGGACCTGTTCCTTCGGGATCCCAGATTATAGTTGAATTTGACCCGGCCTCGCAATGGATTAACGCGTCACTAACGATTGCAGCCGGCTGGGTGAAGGATGGAGGCAGCGTTAGCTACGTTGCCAACTCCCAATCGCCAGACGACATTCGTTCGCAACTTCGAAGACTGGGCCTTGCTGTTGAGGAGCTGGAACGTACCGATCGGTTGTGGATTACTGATCTATACAGCGCGTCTATAGGACAGAAATCCAAAGAAAGATTCGCCGTTGAATCGCTCAAGGTCGCGGACCTAAGCATCTACATAGGGAGGGAGGCAATGGGTGACTCACCCGCCCCTGAATTTCTCGTAATAGCGGATAACAATTCGATCCTCGATAGATTTAACGCCGAGAAGAATTGGGTCGAAATGTACCTAACCAGACCCATTCCAATGGGAAAAACGAGACAAATAACCCAACTAATAGCATTCATGGGCGGAATTCATAGCACTTGGGCGTACAAACAACTCGAAGCTGCGGTTGACGGTATCGTCGATTTCAAAGTCGAAGATGTGAACGGAGAACGCAGAACATTCATTGGGATCAGAAACATGCGGAACGTTTCTTTCGATTCGCGATGGCACCCACTGAAGATCGGCGAAAACTTCGAAGTTACTCTTGATACGTAGAGAAGAGAAAGCTGTTTTTTCTACGAGTCTTAGACTTGGGACATGATTTTGTGTGTGTGCGCACCGTTGATCCTACACAATTGACGGAAAGCATGGAGATTGGTTTAGAGCATTTTGTGGATTTCTTCCATGTTTCGGAGGAAGTCCTGTTCGGTGTGTGTGTCTGGTGAGAATGTAGGGTCGAGAATTAGTTCGTCGGGTCCATATGCTTTGATTGCTGCCATGTCCTCCTTGATCTGTGCTAGCGTTCCTGAGAAGAACGCTCTATCCTTGCCTTGTGGTTGTGGGGTAACGGCGAAGTTGTATCGAGCGATAACCTTCACGTTAGCTGGATCGCGTCCCACCTCTTTCATTATGCTTCGGAGTTGAGTTGAAGTCGATTTGAGTTGCTCAACTGTCATGCCGACCGGCATCCATCCGTCAGCCAGCTTGGCTGTTCGTTTCATTGCGCCGGGGGAGAATGCGGCTAGGTAAATTGGAGGGTGAGGTTTCTGGACTGGTTTCGGTTGGATCATGGATTTTGGAAGTTGGAAGTATTTGCCGTGAAACTCTGCGGGGTCCGTAGTCCATATTGCAAGAAGTACGCCGATGAACTCGTCTGCGCGTTTGCCGCGTGTTTTCATATTCGCCCCTGTAGCGTCATATTCATCTTTCGACCAACCGAGCCCGAACCCAACTCTCAGCCTGCCACGGGACAAAACATCCAGCGTGGTTAAGCGACGGGCTAGGGTCACTGGATTGTAGAAGGGGATGTCCAACACGCTCGTTCCTAACGTCACTCGGCTCGTATGCGCAGCGACGAACGTCAGCGTCTCCAAGGGGTCGAAAACACGTTTGTAAGGGTCAGGTAGCGGACCGCCAAAGTATGATGTCTGAGGATTCGTAGGGTATAGCAATCGATCTGTCACCCAAACGCTATCATACTTCAACTCCTCAGCCCGCTTCGCAACCTTAACAATCGAATCAACATTAGCAGCAGGCCCGATCTGAGGAAGGAAAAACCCGATCTTCATAAGCAATCAAGCGGGTAATAGTCGCCGCACTATAAATCGGTTGGCACCGTGGAATCAAATTAGTCATTCATGTCTCAACTTCAACTTGCATTACTGTTCCAAGTCGGCTGACATGAAATTAGAGTCCGAAGTCTCTCTCAAGACAGGCTTTACGGGTCATGTTTCCGAGTCTAGTGTGAGTGGCTCTGGAGAGCTTAGTCGAACCGGCCGTTCGTGAGTAACTTTGCATGTGTGCGCGCACTACCAGAAAGAGGAGTCGAGAGAGTACCGATGCTTGACGGCAGCAGGCATCAGAGTGAAGGACCTAGAGAGATCCGTCAACTTCTACACCAAAGTTCTGGGTATCAAGGAGGACGACAGAAGCAAGATCGAACAGCTGAAAGGGGAAACCGTAACCCTGACTACCGATGAACGTGCATCACATGCTCCAAGCTTCGAGTTATTTTCGTGAACAATTCAATCTCCCCCTGGTTGTCAAGTAATGCGTTCAAGTTGATATAGCCGTGTTTTGCTAATTCTAATTGCGGTCTGCGTTTATGGAAAGATCTACGCCGCCTCTGCGTCTCTTCGGGTTCATTGGCTGGAGCATTGTAGCCCTAGTTTTCGTGGGCGTGATAGTGTCTGGGTTGTCGGTTTACTTGAACTGGATCGTTCTCCAGTCCATGTACGCTTCTAAGGCAGGCCTCAACTGGTTCACGATTAACTTCTATCACAATAACACCTTCATCGTCGCCGGTGTTCTCGCGGTTCTCTTCATCAATCCAATACCAAGGAGAAGCCACCTCTTCGAGGCACTTTCAGCACTTGGAGGAACATTCGCGCGTGCCAGAGGTGAAGAGAAGACCGTCTCGCTGGGCCCTGGCAAAGTTGCATGGCTGCTTTGGCAGGTGATCAAGTGGGCTGTTGCCTTCGTGATGATCGCATCAGCGAATGGGATCCCGGGCCTTGGTAATTTTACGATTGTGATCACGATGCTTCAGAGTGGGATGGGCAACTGGGGCCAGGTCCTGAGGGTGTTTCAACTCCCATTGTCTCCTGCTTCCGGACCCGAGCTTGTGGCGTTGATGCCCACAATGGAGGTTCAGTACCACCTCATCTACGAAATCGTAGCTGCAATCGTCCTTGTAGCAACCCTCAGACTTATTTTGATGTTCATCCGCGACTTCACTCGACTCAAGACGAATGCGTGGTCGAGAGATCTATTCCTCATTCTCGCCCTAATTGTGCTTGTAGCGATCGCGGGCGCACCCTATTGGGCAATGAATATTGCGACACCCAACGATTATCTAATCGCCGTCACAATCTTCGTCAGCTTCCTGGTTATCGCAGCATCTTTCCATTTCGGATTCATTAGACGAACAATCGGCATGGCACAACGCAAACGATGGATCCTATACCTCGTCACCGTGCTCTTACTCGGCACACTCATCGTGAACATGGGATTCGTCGCAGGCTACTCGCTCAACTGGAACAACAACTGGACCAGCTATGAATGGAATCCTATGACGAATAAGCAAATCGATGTAACGCGATGGGCGGCAGGTATCCAGAACATCACAACTGAGCCCCTCTCAAGCCTTCCCTCAGGGAACACTAGCACAATCGTCTCGCTCGTACGGCAGTGGGATCACGACGCATCGTACACGAAGATGATAAACCAGATAGGCGTCAATTGGATGCAGCTCAGCGCTTCGCAGATAATCTACCTTAACGGCCACGAGTACTGGGCTGCCCCCACAACAATCAACTATCCAACCAGCGACTGGATTAGCCATCACTTGATCTACACTCATGCAGCCAGAATCATTGTAATCGACAGCCACACAGGCGACTACACATCAGTACCGGACGCCTTCGGTGTCAAACAGGAGCCTTTGATCTACTATGGCGAGGCATTATCTGACGACGTCTACGTTCATGTCAAAGGATTCGATGAGATCGGAAATGCCTCCTATACAGGCGCTCCTGACTATACACTGTCGGGCTGGCAACGGATGTTGTGGTTCCTCGTGAAAGAAGGCCAAGTCGGCTTCGCCTTCAGCCCTCCCCAGGATAGCATTATGATGCTGCACAATCGCGATGTTTACCAGAGGGTCCAAGACATCCTGATCAGTGGCTTAACTACGGACAGCGCAAGCTACCTCGTCACAGACGGTAGCCGCATCTATTACTGCGTGCAACTCTATACGAACTACCCGATCCAATCCGGATTCTCCGGGAGTAACTACCTCCGATTCTTCGGCGTGGTTCTTGTTGATATGGAGAACGGTCAAATGTATCCCTACGTCGTTGCGAAACCAGACGGCTTCCTGGTCGACTTCTACAGACAATACTACTCCTCCTGGAAAGCGCCCCCGAACTGGCTCGTTGGTCAACTGCGTTATCCTGAGGATCTACTTGGAACCTCCACTAACCCCGGACAACTGGACGTGGCTTTCCAGTATCACGTGAGCGACCCATTCATTTGGCGATCAGGATCTGATTTCTACGAGCGGCCAACATCCACAGAAGTCCTTTACGTCCTTGAAACCTTCGGAAACCGCACAGACTTCGTAGGACTACAGCTGGTAGAGTATCAATCATCCCCCGGCAAGAACCTCGCAGGGATGTTCATAGCATACGGAAGCGACCAACTTGGCAGATTGAATCTTTACAGAATATCCAACTCGACGACTCAACTCATCGGGCCGTCTGCCGCCCTGCAAGCGGTTGAGACAGACGATTACGTGCGGACACAGCTAACCCTGCTGCCGAACTATAGGCTCGGCAACATACTGCTGTATCTGATCGGTAACCACCTCTACTACTTCATCCCCGTTTACATTAACACTCAAGTCGAGAACGCTGTAATCACGAAAATGGCGTTTATTGCAGTGGTCGACGCCACGACCGGCGCCAACGTTGCGGTTGGCGCGGATTCATCGCAAGCATACTCAGCGATCTCCGGCGGAACTCCCCTCATACTTGGTTCTGCGGACCGTGTAAACAAGCTTAACTCGTTATTCACCGACAAGGGATATCCCTTAATCAATCCAAGCCAGATCAACGCCAACGTCGAAATCCGAATCGCCAACATCACCTACACAGACGAAACACAGTGGACCTCCATCAACGCCACGGTCAACCATTTCATCACCAATTATTGTCAAAAGTACAACGTGTCCGAGGTCTACTACTGGACTACGTCAGACGGCAATCTCAACTTTGGCGTGCTCGTCGCAACAAGCGGCGTTGTAAAACTCTACTACATTACCGTCCAGATCACGTAGGCGCAAGTACGTTGTCACTGCAAGACGAATTTGACCTATGGGTAACCAGCAAGTACCCCAATCCCTTTTGGGTCGGGCACCATCGATTCGAAAAGAGCACAACTGGTGAGATTCGGGTAGACAACGGAGTATTCAATAGAGAAGAGGCCATCATACTCTTTCGAATGCTGAAGTCACGCGATCCCTTCACGCGACTCAACGCGAAATTCGTGATATGGGAAAGAAACCGAATCCTACTAGTACTCCTCGTAATTGCCACAACCATACTGCTCATATTAGTAATTACAAGAGTTGAGAGATGACTTCAGGCTCCAAGGATAAGCCGCGCTTTAAAATCGAAAGTAATCCTGAAAGTCGATCCAACGAAGCTAACTCGAAGCCAAGAGCCGAAGAGTTAACAGAACCACGGCACCAAACTTATGCTAATGCTGAGAGCAGTCGATCGAGAGTACCGATGCTTGACGGCAGTAGGCTTATGCCGAGAACAACCCATAAGCAGGCTGTTGATGCGGGATGAGAACGAAGTTTACTTACACAGGCATCCGAGTGAAGGACTTAGAGAAGTCTGTCGATTTCTACGCTAAAGTTCTGGGTATGAAGGAGAACGGCAGGAGCAAGATCGAGCAGACGAAAGGGGAAACGGTAACCTTTACGACTGATGAAGGCGGGCCCGTTCTGGAGCTAAACTACTACGGTAAGGGTAGTAAGTTCAACACCGAATACCTCGTCGGAGAGGGTGTGGACCACCTCGCATTCCAAGTGGACGACTTGGACAAGTTCGCGGAGGAGGCCAAGAAAGCTGGTTATCCCCTGGTTCTTGACATGAAGACCGGGTCGAGCAGGTGGGTGTACATTCAGGATCCGAACGGAATATTCATCGAACTCTTCGCCTGAGTGGCCGCAATGACTGAGCAATCGGCCTACGTGAACCGGTTCCTGGAAGCCCTCAGCTTTGATGGAGCCGCGTCTGACAGGGCGGCGAAGATGATGCTTTACGGGCAGTTTGTGGGGTCATGGGATCTACGAGTTGTGGATTATGAGACCGATGGTAAGCGATGGGAGGGTGTCGGGGAGGTGCATTTCGGGTGGGTATTAGAAGGACGTGCAATTCAAGATGTCTGGATTTCCCCACCACGAAACGCACGGAAAACCATTTCGACAACACGCAACACTTACGGCACGACGCTACGGGTATACGATCCGAAAATCGATGCTTGGCACATCCTCTGGATCAACCCCATCACTCAAATCTACAATACAATGATCGGCCGCAAGATCGGGGATGAAATTGTCCAGGAATACCGCGATGTAGATGGTACATTGAACCAATGGATCTTCTCCGAAATCACACCTAAGTCCTTTCACTGGATCGGGCGGTCATCAAAGGACGACGGTAAGGGATGGGATGTGGGGACTGAATTCTTTGCGCGATAAATCGTAGCGTGCCCACCGTGCAAGAAAAACTCGGACTACCATTGAAAGCACGCCCAGCCCCTTCCTCGTCAAACAACTCAAAGAGAGAGGCCTCCAAACGACCAAGAACCCCAAAAACTCAACCATGACCTGGAAACTCATCAACAGAGAAAAACTAAATGGCTGGTCTCGTCTCGGCAATCAAACTGAAATGTGATCTGACGTATGAAGCTGCAAGTGGCTCGTGCTCCTCTCAAAGAAGCCGTTCGGAAATGAGTGAAACAGGAGAGAAAAGCGGGTGACATGTCCGAACAAATCCTGAAATTCATCTTTAATTCTTTTGGATACCGAGATTTTCAGCTCATATCTTTCTTTTCCATAAGCCCAAGAGAAAGGAGCCGAGGGGAGAGTACATTTTCACCACGAATAGTGTTGGCGAACTGGCTTTAGCCTTTGGAACCATTCTAGACGAATGGGACCGTCAAACCTAACCAAGCAGACCGAATCCGACGCGAAGGAAGGTTTCGTTCAACCTATCACAGTTCAGGGTATTTGAGTGCCTATTCTCCAATAGGTGTTTCTACGAAGACCCTAGACTTCGCTGTATCGCTCGTAAGGAACTTCCGATCTAAAGTGGGATAATCGGAAATTGCGCCAAGCATCAGTGCTGATCTCATTCTGAGGAGGAATCTTCGGACATTACTCGCAGATCTCCTCGCTACGTACATCAACGAGTCTTCGGTGAACGGATAATACTTAGGTCGTCCTTCTCCCTTCCTGAATTTCGACAGGAGGAAAAGACCTATTTCAGATAGGTCTTGCGCTGAGTATCGCGGAAGTTGGAGAACGGGTGCACTTTCCAAGAATGTTTGTACATCCGGTCCACATTGCTCTCGAAGCTTAACGAGGGCGTCCGTGTGCATGGTAGCCAAGAGTGTTGCCTTGTCGCTAATGCCCCTTTGAAGTTCATTCATTTCTACGGCAATCTGCCGGGCGCTGTTCGTTCTCACATAGATTTCGAGTTGGTCCAAGAAGATGAAAATTCTCTTAGAAACTAGGGACTGGTAAAGTTCCAAAGTGAAAACGAATGCATCTGTCACTGAAAATGCTCTTGTCTTGCGTGTCACATCAGCCAACGCTAGCGGGAAATTCTCAGTGGGGGAGGAGAGAACGTCGACCATCCATCTCGTCAGTGGACGCTCGAACAACCGTGCTTCAGGTACCCTCGATAGCCCGTCTCTTATACCCCCTAACGATACTAATCTCTTCTTTATGTTATCAATCGCGCCGGATAACATCATCTCATACGCAACTTTGAGGAGTATTCGCTTCATCTGAACAATGCCTGTAACCTCGACCCAAAAACAAGTTTGTTTTTCATGTATTAACCGCCAGTACTCTGCTGCAAGAACAGCTGACTTTCCCGTCCCCAACACCATATCCTGTGAATTGAGAAAAATTGGGCTCGTATCTTGGGCGACGAATCCACTCAGTTTCTCCAACAGATTTTTGACAACCGGCTCGTATATGAGTGACCCGTTGATGCGAATATCAGGAGATTTTACATCAATTCGTGGTAATTTGCCCGGAATGGGTAGATCAGAAAGGTTGTATCGAGACCAATCAAGTTCCATCAGGTTCGCCTCGAAATAGTAACATATTGTATCGGTCTGTTCCCCGGCATTAATGGCATCTTCTTAGCCTTCAGAATTTCGCCGTACTTCCTATTCGATACCCCATACCCAATACTGCCATCTACCCTAAACCCGCTACAGGGATGCCCCTTGAGAACTTTCAGTAACGCGTCATCAAAATCGTCATCTGCCATTCGGAGCCTTATCGTTACAGCTTCCCGCAGATCCAGTAGACTTACCCATCTTGCCCAAGCAGGTGTCAATGTCTTGTATCCTTCAATCAACATAGAGCAAAAACTTTGCGAGGAGATTCGTTTGTCGAGGCCTATCCTGTAGCGGCCGACGAGGACCTGATGCCTAAATCCTGTTTGCCGTGCATCACGCGCCTCGATTCTGCAAGTCAAGAATAGCGTTTCGAACTTTCCTTCCTTGTCGGTAACAAAGTTCACGAGTCTAAAGTCGTAGAACAGGTCTCTCAGGGTGAAGAAAGAAGCAACATCTGTTTTGAAGCCTGCATCTTGGAGTAGCTCTCTCAGTGGCGATTCACCGGTTCGTTTTTCGCCGCGGGCGATTAGCGTGAAAGACCCACCGATTCTCTCAAGGTTGAGAAGAAATCGAAGATACGCCTTATAATCCGAGGATAAGATTCGAATAAGAACTCTCCGTCGGATGATATCAGCTTTACCACGTCGCCATTGGACCAACAGTCGTTTGGAAGCTGGAGACAAAACCAACTTGTTCTCCTTCACATAGACAAGGCGGAGTTTCTTGAGGAAACTCAGATTATCAGCAGTTAGGGCATGCAAACTCATTCTGATGGTGTCAAAGGAACGACCCACCTGGGCTCCACGCATTCTGGCGCTCTCAAGAGCTATGTGTTGCTTGACGAGTGAGGCTCTCAGATTCTCAGCATAGTTGGACTTGGGGGAAGCTGACGCTTCAAGTAAGGCCATGATTTGCGCCAGAGTACGAATTTTTCGCACCGATCCCCACGCGGAACCTCCGTCCATGAGAGCCCATCAGCTAAGGTCCAGTGCAGAATTAAGCGCTTCAAAACTCTTGTTAACAGCCTTAACCGAGCGATAGCCTGTAAAGATTTTCCGTGCAATGGTTCTCGCTTGAAGTCCCACGATGTACACGCACAAAGACGGATTGAGTGCAAGTGAATCCTTGAAAACATCAGCAATCACCCGGTCCCTAAAGGAGTACCCGATCACAATACAAAACTGAGTAGATGGTTCGCGTAATCGCTGGTGTAGTCTGTAGAACAATTGTAGTTGCGGTTCATTCCAGATCACTTTGGTCGCCCCGGGATATATCAGTAGGTCCCCAAAATCACGCCGCCGATTCGGAAGGGACCAAGTGTAGGGGTCGATTCGAGTAATGAAGTGGCCTTGACGTGCGTACATTATGCTCCCATACAGCTTGTAAATCCTCAGAGCTTCAGCGTCATCAAATTCAGTTTCGTCAAATCTATACTCAATCTGATTGCTCGTTCCGGGCGCTGCTATGTCCTCGATATATCCGTCAGTTAGTGGGACCCCCGCCCATTCAAAGAATGTCTCTAGTGCATCGTCATAATTCGTTGTGAAGAACTCTACATTCGGATACTTAGGATCACCATGCGGGAACGTTGGCGTGAGATGGAAAAGGGGATTCGCAATCAATCCCCGAAGGAAAGAGTCGTATCGAGACTGGAGGCTGTGAAGGGGGGAAAGCTGTCTTTTCTTCCGAACCAGTCTCTTTCTCGGTTGTCTCTGCACGTAACACTGTTTCCTGATTTCGTATTTCATTTGTTTTGCAAGGGTCCGGTCGTGAGTACGTGAGTGCAAATCTATATCACGGTTTTTTCTCACAAGTGCTAAATGAGCAGATCCAGCATCTAGAAACTGAGCGTGTCTGTTGCCGGAGGCGATAAAGTATCCGAGCAAAGTCTCGACATTAAAGGGTATCGAGTATGTGTCGAAGCGACGTTTGACAACTTGAAGGGAACTTTTGAATCGACTTAAGGCGAAAATTCTTTTTGTCAGTTCATTTGTGGTAGGAATTTCGCAACATCGTGAAGCGCCTGCGCCTAAGAAGATTACTGTCTGGTTTTTTCTAGGCAAGGAGGCTACCCATGCCAAATATAAAACAGATGTGCCGTAATAAAGTGCTAGTACCTCTCATTCCAATCAATTGACACATCGTTGGAATGTGGCTGTCCCTTTTCGAACACTAGGATTCTTTCGCACTTTATGCCTTCATTTTCTGCTAGATTGAAATACCTTCTTCTGGTGGGTTTGATTCTGTCCACGACGATGCGTTTCAATGCCAAATACTTGGAATAGTTTCTCAGCCAGTAATTTGCAAAGACCTCTCCTATTCTCAGTACTCGACCATTGTCGCGACGGACATCTCCTAACACAAGAACAAGAGTTGAGTCATGCAACATATTTTTCGACACACGCGCGAGCGTTCTGCCTAGATATTCAAGATAACGCCTTAAGCTACTGGTTGAGAAAAGTTCCTTTTGCACTTTCTTGTAGTCGAACCCGAGGAACCATAATCGGGCGCGATTGTCGTAAGCGTACCCGTGAACAGCTAGGTAGGGTGGTGAAGTGATCACTAACCTAGCCGCCTTCCTAAGCGTAAATTCCTCTGCTTTCCGTTTGTAAGCGAATCCACGCATTTCCCGTTCCGGAATGTTACATCCCAGCACCTTAGCGGCTTTAATCCGGAGGCATGATATTGCATTCCGATACTCTGCCCGATATTCTTTAGGGTCCTTCTTCTGCATCGAGATAATGTGAACAGGTGAGATGGCTTTTGAGCAATCCATGTTTATCGAAAGACTTTCCGTTCTATCCCCGTGCAGTATCCCTAACATGAGCGCGGTGACAAAATTCGCTCTTCTCCGTATGCTCAAAACTTTTGACGCTCTGTCTTTCCTAAGCAGGTCTCTTAACTTGAGAACTTCTCCTAGGGTTCGTTTGTGATAGTAGTGTTGCATTCCTATCCTTAGACCAAGTTTGTCTAACTTTCTTGACGCCATGTTTTTCATTCTGAGTTCTATTTCATCTAGGTACTTTGTAGTCTCGCTGTTCGTCAGGGGGTGCAACTTGGCGTACATGATCTCCCATGCTTCTGGAGAAATGTCCGACCCTACACCGAGGCGGCCATCAAGTCCTGCTTGAAGAGGGACCGTTCCAACGCCAGCCCAACAATCAGCAACAACGTCGCCTCGAGATGAATAGAGCATTATGAAATAATGCGTCAGTTGTGGTGGGAACATTGCCACGCGAGAACAAATTGTGTGAAGGCTATGCCGCCATAACTTTCCAGCGGCTTTGTAAGTGTTAGGAAGGCGACTAGCTGCGATATGTGGTACTCCAATCGCGTGGCTCATGATAGATATTTAAGGACTTTTGGCCAAAAATAACCTTGTGGTTTCTTGTCGGTTCTGAAGCTTAATCTCTTATGGCCTAAGACAAACTCCTCTTATGGCAACAGCCAAAACTCAACTACACAGAGATTGGGAATTTTCCGACAGCCTATGTGAGAAGTGTGGAGCCTCGGGCGAGATTTGAACCCGCGGTCTGTCACTGTTCTCAAGTAGGTACTAGTCCTCGATACACGAAAACCTTTAGATTCCAAATGTACACACTCTCCTAGATTTTGTGACTCGGTTACAGGTGAAGCATAATGCAAGAGTTGGACCTCCTCCTTGCGGTAGCGATAGTCGTAGTAGCTTCACTTAGTTCATTGACCAATCTCTTTGTGATTCACCGCTTCTGGCAAATCCCCCAGACACCCAACCCCGCAACAGAGGGGAGTAATGATGAAGGCGAGGATGAGGCTGAAGGTGAAACTGACAAAACTCCTTCGAAAGAAGCCATACTCACTCGGAGGGCTCAGTTAGTTCATGAGTTGGAAGAGGAACGTGGGTCGAGAGTTCTTACCCTTATTCACCGAAAAGAACCGTGGAGCACGGGCGATGACGAACCGGAAATTGGGTTTGAGGATTCTGAATTAATACTTCAACAAGTACGCGAGACGCCACCGGATAAGCCGATAGACTTCATCGTACACACCGAAGGCGGACTAACGTTCGCGGCCGACCTAATCTCCATGGCATTGAGGTATCATAAGGGGAAGGTTACGGTTATGGTTCCGTTCTACGCCATGTCCGACGGCACATACGTTGTCTTGGCCGCGGACGAGATCATGATGGAGAAATGCAGCATACTGGCGCCTCTAGAGCCGCTCATCGATGATATGCCAGCGACCTTGGTCATGGGTATTCTGAAGCGTAAACCAATCGAAACCATCTCCGACCGAACCATCCTCCTCGCCGAGTCAGCACGAATGGAAGAAGAAAACGCAAGGGAGTTTGTGAAATGGCTCTTGATCGATCACATGAACGAAGAGCAAGCGACGCAGGTAGCCAACTTCTTGGTTGGGGGGTTTATGTCGAGTAGTACACCGATCACGCTGGATGTGGCGCGTGCCATCGGGTTGAATGTTGTAGAAGGTGTGCCTGAGAAAGTTCACCAGCTCTTTGAGACGATCGAGTTCACGGGCGGCCTTAGGCCAGGTAAACAATATCAGTGAAGTAAGGGATCTAGGATGGATGATGCTGAGCTTTTCCTCGGATTAGGGCTACTCGCGGTAACCGCCATTAACTCAGGCGCCCTCCTATACGCGCTTCACAAAATTAACCCACCCAACGGGAAACAGGGGTCCGACGACGAGGAAGAAGAGGAAACCGAATCCTCTGAGGAAGCGGAAGGAGCGCTAAGCCCCTCAGAATCCCCAACAGAATTTAAGCGGCCTACCACCAAAGCAGGAATCCTAGCGTGGCGCCAAAGAATCATCGAAGACCTCGAGAAGGAGCGTGGAACCAAGGTTCTCACGATGATTCACAAGAAGGAGCTTTGGACCGAGCCGGGTGGAGACCCAGAGATTGGAATTGAGGATACTGAGACAGTTCTTCAAAAGATGCGTAAGATTCCACCGGACACCCCCGTGGATTTCATCATCCACACCCCCGGAGGCTATGCTCTGGCCGCTCAAATGATGGCCATGGCGATCAAATTCCATCCAGCCAAAGTTACCGTCATGGTACCATTCTACGCGATGTCCGGGGGTTCTCTAATGAGTTTGGCAGCGGGCGAAATACGAATGGAGAAGTACAGCGTTCTCGGCCCCGTAGACCCTCAGATTCCAACACCAGACGGCATGTACCCAGCGGGCTCAATCAGCACCCTGGCGAAAACAAAACCGATTCAGAACATAACCGACAGAATGGTCATAATGTCAGACGTCGCCAACCTCGAAATAGAAAACGCCAAAGCATTTGTCATGTGGCTCTTGCAAGGAAAAATGGACAAGGAACAAGCCGAACGCGTCGCCGATTTCCTTGCCCGCGGCTACATGTCCCACGCCACGCCCATCACACTCGACGTAGCCCGAGCCATAGGCCTCAACGTCGTTGAAGGCATCCCCGACAAAGTCTATGAACTCTTCAAGACGTTCACTTTCACCGGACAGCCCTACCGACGCCACTGACTAGAGTCAGGGTAACGGTTTGTCTGGATTTTCCAGTTGACACAGCTGTTCGAGAATAAACCGGCGTGTAAATCATGAGGAATTTCTGCGGCTGAATTATAATGCACATGATGTGCGAATTCATCTAGCACCCCTGGAAGCTCATCTCTCCATGCTTCCTCAGCCTACCGTTCAAACCCAATCCCTCGAATATGTCACGTGCAAGAACTGCGGGCACCCCGTCATCAACCATTTCGCAAATAGCTCTCCTGTAAGAAAGCGCTGCATCGAGAAAGACTGCACGTGTAATTGGGTTTGGAATGGAGCGAAAGAGACAACCCCGCAACAAACTCCTACCCTCTCATGAGTCGGTCCGTGTCGACTGTCGTTTGGCTAAACCAATCAGTGTGGCTGGTTTTTCTGTTTTAAGTGATCGTATTAATTGGCGGAGATTTTGCCATACTTTATTCGGTAGAAAAGGTGGAGGTAAATTCGACTTCTCCATGGAATTTGTCAGGAACGCCGCACTCTGAGTAGACTTTCTGACAGGTATCTGCTCAGAGGTCTTTTCGTAAACTGGGATGTAGCACGGCAAAGAGGAAATGTTACTTTGAACACGGAAACCAGAAAGCTTACGCTTGTAGTCCTGCTCGCAGTTGTTTCAATCCTCGCGATTCAGCCTTCTTTGGTTCACGCGACCTCGCAATCGGTAACGATCATGGCCCAAGGCAGCGCGACCCCGGGAGGTATTTCACCCAGCGCAAGAATCTACCTGATAGGGATGGCGAACCAAAACGGTGCAGATATACAGTTCACCCAAATGACCGGTATTTTGCAAATAGGCCCAGTGTTTTACACGGTAGTTGGAGGCCAAGGCCAAACCGATACCCAGACAGGCACCTTGCAGTTCAATTTGCAGGTAAGCGGAAGCAATCCAGGGTCACTCGTACTTCAAGGGCAGGCAACAATTTCAGGAGCGGGATACTCCGTACTATTCACTCCACAACAAAGCAACCTAGAAAGCCAATACTCACTCTGGCTGTACGGATATCTACGGATCACCCAGGCGCCCTACAGCTAGCTAAGTCTCAGACTGGACTTAGCTTCGTTCCCTCTATTTTTCTTCTCTTTTTTACGACCTGCTATCTCGCCGGATCATCATGAATCATGTAATGATTGCAAAATCAACGGTTGCGTTCGTTATGGGGGGCCGGTTGCCTCCACGGCGGCACTAGTGTCGGGGATTACTGAAAAGGCGCCAGAGCGGTTTCCATGACGACTCGAATCCTCCGCCGGTAGATCCTACTCGTTGATTATTCGAAAGAGAGGGGTGCTGTTTTACTATCTGAAAGTAACTGGAAGGGTCCAAGCCCTCTGACCGTGCGTAACGTCTGTATCCTTCAGGTATCGTCTCCTCACTCAGCATGTGCCGATGGTCACGTTCAGGATACAACCAGGGCATCAATCCAAAACCTCCATGGATCGTTGGTCGCTCACCGTTTGCTTCACATTTTCAACATAGCCAAGAGGATGAGAAGAACGCGTTGGCCGTGAATCGTGTGGCGCTAGACTCTCTATATACCTCATAGTTCAGGAAGTGAGTGAGAACCATTCAAGTTTCTCTTGACTCTTTCGTGGATAATTCGTTGGCTACCTGATTCATTGCGTCATGAGCAGCGTCGAAGGCGTCAGGCATCGTAAAGAAGCCGTGAATCAATCCAGCGTAGTGCACGCAATTAACTTGAACTCCAGCCTCTCTGAGTCTATCAGCGTAAGCATTGCACTGTCTCGTGAGAATATCATACTCCGCTGTAATCAACAATGCACTAGGCAGGCCGGCACAGTCATGTCGCAATATGGGAGGAGCATACTGATTCTGCAAATCATCCTCTCGCGAAATATAGTGCCTAATGAACCAATTCATGTCACCCCTCGTCAAGGCGGGGCTCAGCTCGTCCGGGTAATCTCGGTAGTTCCGGTCAGACACGTCGGTGACGGGGTAGACAAGGATCTGATTCGCAATGTAAGGTTCCCGACGGTCCATAGCCATCATGCTTACAGCGGCTGCCAAGTTTCCTCCGGCACTGCTGCCGCAAACAGCCAGTAGATCAGTCTTCACTCCTAGTCTGTCCGCGTTTTCCGCAACCCATTTTGTGACGGCGTAACAATCCTCTACTGCTGCGGGAAACTTGTGTTCAGGTGCAAGCCGATAATCAACCGAAACCAATGTGCGCCGGGTTTTCGTCGATAGCAGTCGACATGTATACTCTACTTGGTCTAGGTTCCCAAGTACCCAACCTCCGCCGTGGAAATAGAGGAGGAGTTGCGAGGTCTTCGATAATGGATTGTAGATTCTTACTGTAATGTCTCCATTGGGGCCGGGCACACGTAAGCTCTCTGTTCTGCCGGTCCATTGCGACTTTTTTGTGAGAAGTGTAACCATTTTCGCGTCCCAAATCCGTGCCTCCTCCGGTGATAGGGTTGCTAGCGGTGGAACATGTTCCCTCGCCATGCTTTGAAGAAAAGCCTCAGCCTGGGGATGAAGAGCCATTCCGCGATCACTGTCTCGCAAGTGGCATTGTTATTCTTCAATTTGAACCGTTATTTTGTGTGTGCGCACCACTAGACCCACACACACTTTCAGACGACGAAACGACCGGGTTAAGATTGTGGTGCTTGCATCATTGATACCACACACACTGAAAAGAAAAAACGGGGTACGACCTCTGGCAGGCAGAGAGCCGTTGAGCTAACAAAGCTAACAAAATCTCATTTCATGTCTGCTAGCTGTGTAATAGTTTTCCTATGCGCGAAGTGAGAGAAGAGTCAGGTTGTGAAGGTTCTGTGCGTTCAGTTATTTCTTGCCCACCGAATACGAAGAGCCTGGGCTTTCCCCCGCTAAGCTCCACGTAAGTGTTGTAGATGGCAGCGTCTTTAACCCAAGAACCGCTGTTCACCACGTTTTCCGCTTTGTTCATGAATGGAACGTGGGTATGGCCAAATACGAGAACCTCCCCAGGCTTGACGGAATTACAAGCGGTCGAATTGATTTTGTTGAGAGATCCCTTTAGTCTTTCCTCAGGACGCTGGTGAAGCCGCTGAGCTACCTTTGCTAGATCTGCTTTTACGAAAGACGGTTCCATCTTCGAGAGAATAGTCTTCGCGCTATGGAAATCCACCCATAAGTTACTCTCGAAGGCTCCGCCTGTGTCAGACATTACTCGACACAAGAACGCCATGAAAGGTACTTTCTGTTCAGGATCGAACTCGTGTCCGTGAACCAGACGATAAGTGACAGGTCCATCAGTCAAAGTCACATCCTTTAGGAACTTGAATGGATATGCTGGGTTGGTAAGATCCAAGACATGGTAATCATGATTTCCCGCCACGTAAAATACCTGGACCCCTTTCGATTTGAGATTAAGAATCTTGGTAACAGTGTCGTGGTGTTCTAGGAATACACCTGAAGCATCCCTCCTCCACATATCCACCACGTCTCCAAGAAGGACTAGGTGCGTAACATCGTTTTGTTGACTAAGGTTGTCAAGGAATGCGTTGAACGCTGTCTTGTCAGCATTTGCGTAACCTAAATGCTGATCGGATACGACGACAACTTTCATAGTACCACCGCTAAGTGCGTATTTCCAGAGGTCACATAAATTACCATAGGTAATTCCAAGTCCTAAGTAGGTGTCACCACTGAAGATGCGCCAAAACAAGTATTTTTCAAATTAAACCCACACACAAGGCGATCGCCCTCGTTCGTTTAATCACTAATTTTTCGCATCCGGTTAGGAAACAACCGCCGTCGGTCGTCGTTAGTTCAAAAGTGTGTGTGCGCACCACTAGACCCGCCTCCCCAGAAAACTTTTCAACACAGCTCAGCCACTAATCCTGATTACTCCTTGGACGAAACAATGAAACAGGCTGGGCCGCGAATCGCTCGGTCCCGGATCGAGTCACTCTCGGACATCATATTCGGGCTGGCCCTAGCCATCAGTACCATTCCCCTGATAACCCGGCTTCCTCCCAAGCCTTTGGGAATATTGGTTGACATTTCAGAGTTCGGGTTCGGTTTCTTGATTTTGATATCTGTGTGGTTGAGTTATACGAACATAATGTCGGTTCTTCCGTTGGAGGATAGCACGACCGTCACGCTCAACCTCCTGCTGCTCTTTCTAGTCTCGATTGAACCCTACCTCTTCTACCTGAACATAACCTTCGACCTCCTAACCCATGAAATATTCCTCTACTACGCTTCAATACTGTACGCGCTAGACATGGCTGGGCTAATGCTGCTCCTCGCGTTATTCACACATCAACTAGCCACCGAAGAGAGAAGGTTGGTTCCAAAAGAATCACTCGCAAAATACACGAGAGTCAGGAATATCTTCCTCTTATCTGCAGCGCTATTTGCTATCACGGTGCTGCCAGTATTCTGGGACATTAAACTCCTGAGCCAACCGATAAGGTTCTATTTCTGGTTCATCCCACTAATCGTATCATCGGTCAGACGCATTTCCGAACGTAAGTTCTAAGAATAGCCCGATTGGGAAGTGTCGCTCTCCTTCAGGGTGTTGGCCTGAGACCTTCGTTTTTCCTTCCCGGAGGCTGTTCCTTCAGTTCGTGTGTTTTTCCTTGGTCAGGACGGTAGACTGTTTGTTGTCGAAGGTTGCTAAATCCATATTCAGTTGCAACGCTAGGGCGACAAAAATGGAGTCGTAGATTGGCAGTCTGTGTTTGAGTGAGAGCGCGTAGCTTTCATTGAGAAGCTTCTTATCGGGTCTAACGAGTCGGACTTGCTCATTGGATATCAAATCCAACAGAAGTTCAATGCGTTCTTGGGAGTCCTTAACGTCTCCGATGAGTATCTCATGTTTCCAAAGAGTGTTGACAACTTCGTAAAGAGCGAGATCTGGAGATACTAAGGTCTCCTTTTCTAGCAGGGCGGCATCTCTAAGAATTCCTTCAGTGAGGTAGTTGCTGTCAGCTACTTTCATCGATTGCGGTCAGCCCTTATCAATTGCAGGTCTTCATAAATCGTGCCCCGGGCCGGGGATTTCTGCAACTCCCTCAAGCGACTAATAATCCGCCTCGAATCTTTCTCTCGAAGATAGAGGCTGAGGGCGTCCCTCACTACGTCAGATATCTTTCCATGCTTTGCGAGTGCCTTCCTCTCTTTCTCGGAAAGTCTAACCGTAATCGTGCCTGTCATACATTGCGTCTTACATTCTGTAGTATTTAAGGCATAAAGTCGGATAAGGCTAAACCGCCAGCTTACTCTTCCTCTGACCCGACGAAAGTGATGGGCTGGTGGGATACGAACCCACGAAGTCGTGAGTCCGGTACTGTTCCGCTAACAGCGAAGAATTGCAACAATTACGAGCAAATCCCTTGGAGTGTAACTCGATTCCGCCCACCGACTTTACTCAGAATATATTGTAGTGGCAGTAAAAGCGCGTTCCCTAAGTCGCCTCTTTCTCATGGTGCCTACGGGTTGATAGTCGCATGGGATTTACCGCAAATGACTTGCCTCCCATATTGAATCAAATGCTCGCGCAGGTTACGATGGGGCTCCCACCGGATATTCTGGGCGCGATAAAGGAGGCTCACGTTCACGAAACAAAAGACTTGGCAAAGAAACAACTCGAAGCCATCCTGAACAGCGCCAACTTAAGTTACGAAAGGCACCTTCCACTCTGCCAAGACACAGGTTTAGTTACGCTCTTCATCTCCGGGGAACTGATCGAGCATATGGGGGAGGTAGAGAACGCACTGAGCGAGGCGATTCAAGGCCTCACCGCCAAAGGCGGCATGAGAGCGAACGTCGTTAACCCGCTCACAAGAAAGAACACCGGCACCAACACCGGCCTTGGCGAACCAGAAGTTCTCATAGACAAGTCTACAGACAAGACTGCGATGAAGATGATTTTGAAAGGGGCCGGCTCAGAGAACTTCACCAACCTGAAGATGATGGTCCCAACCGCCAGCAGACAAGACATGATGAAGCATATTCTCCAAGCCGTCATAGACGCGGGAGGAAAAACCTGCCCACCCAACATTCTAGGAATCGGAATTGGTGGATCCGCGGTTCAAGCCATGGTCAACTCAAAACTGGCATTGCTCAGAAAAATAGGTGCACGCAACCCAGACCCCGAAGTAGCACAATTCGAAACATCAATCGTGAAGGCAGCTAATGAGCTTGGAATAGGAACCATGGGCTTGGGCGGCGACACAACCGTCCTCGACGCCCACATCGAAACCGCCGGAACCCACACCGCATGCCTGCCCATCGCGATCTCCTTCGGATGCTGGGCAAACAGAGTTTCAGAAGCCGAACTAACTGGCGGGCACTTCAAGATCACAAGGTGAGATAACAATGGCAGAATTGAGGCTTAACGTTCCACAAGATAACAGCCGAGTCGTTGACATTCGTGCGGGAGACGTTCTCTATGTTACGGGCGACATTGCGATCGCTAGGGATCAGGCACATAAGAAACTTCTCGAAACCTTTCTCCTAGAAATAGTTGGCCTCCCAATTTTCCACTGTGGCCCAATCTCAAAGAAGATTGGTGACGAATGGAAAATATTAGCCGGTGGGCCAACTACTAGCACACGGATGGATGCCCTAACTCCACCAATACTAGAGAAATACCAAACCAAAATCGTCATCGGAAAAGGCGGTCTCGGAGAGAAGGGGAAGAAGGGGCTGGAAACATTTGGTGCCGTCTACTCTGAGTTCACAGGCGGAGCCTCAGCGCTAGCTGTCTCGAAGATTGTGCGAGTGAAGAAACGATTGCTCGAGCAACTCGGCCCAACGGAACTCGTTTGGATATGGGAAGTAAGAGACTTCGGACCACTCCTAGTAACACAGGACCACCAAGGAAATGACCTAAAGAAAGCTGTAACCACGCAAGCCACCCAGAAACTCGAGAACTTAGTAAAGACATACAGCTGAGTTAGTAAGGCGACGCGCCGACCGATGAGAGTTTGTGCCTAGGCAACATAGAAGTAGGTTTCCCCGTCCTTCTCGCTGGCGATTATATCGCCTCTATCAGCTAACTCTCGCAGTTTGACAATGAAGAAAGTTTCTCGTGCAACACTAATTCTAAGTTGATAGGTCTCTTTCCCGCCGAGGTCACTTGGTAAGCCGACTGGTTCTGGATTGGATTTAGATGGTGCTGGAAGGAGTGCTTGATAGATCTCATCCGAGGAGAACGCTTTCTCCTTATTCTTTGCCAGAAAATCAATAATATGCGGCTTAATCATGAAATCGGGCGATTCGAATTTCTTCTGGGATAATGTGGCAACCCGAAACTTCCTTGCCTCAGCAACGGGAATTGGCATGGCTCAAAGTTACTTTGAGGATTTCGATAAGAATTTCGCATTCAGGCCTATCGAGGAAATCAGGTGAATTCCCTGATTTGGGTGCGCACCATCTCCACCACACAGACATTCATACAAAACTATATTATAGTCGCTATACTATAATTATATAGCTTAGAGACTAGAGAAGGCTTTGCGCATGGAAGAGACGATTTTCAGGATCTTGGATACACTCTCAAGAGAGATCGGAAACCAGATCTCAATAAGCAAACTAACTGAGAGGATAAAGGAACTCCATGGCACTGCCTACTACGCTAACATCTACTGGGCACTACAAAATCTGGCGCAAGAGGGAGTTATAACTCTCACAAAAACAGGCAACACATCCATTGCCAGCCTTAATTTTAGGAACTACCTGTTGCTGGATCTCCTCACCGAGATGGAGCTAAAGCGAAAGCACGAATTACTCAAGAGACGTGAATTACAGATTCTTTGGGCTGATCTAGATGCCCGATTAAGGAGTCTGCGACGAATAGAATCGGTTTCATTAATCGATCCAGAGAAAAACCTGAAGTTAAATCGGCTAGAATTCCTGATTCTCTTGGATAGCGATTTGGAAAATGACAGTAAGATCGATTACACGCTTGCAATATGCGAAATGATTCGACAGCTGCAGAGTACGCACAACACAAAACTCGATCCTTTGATTCTGACTTTCAACGAATTTCTAGAACTATTGAGATCAGAAGAGATTAACCCCATAAAGGAAATGTTACCTCACGCATTAACCATCTACTCTCCCAGTACATTCTGGAGCGAAATAGCCATATCATCACGTATGTTGGGCGGAATCTCTCTTGGAGAGAAAGAAACGAATCCTGCAAGGATTGCTGAACGCGATCTGATTCATAACCTAACACGATTCGGCTACAAAGAGATAGGCGAAAAAATAAGGGAAGGACCATACATATGCATAGAATTCATAATCGCTTCACTGCTGATTGAGAATAACGCCCGTCGCATCGAAGCGATACCAATCCTACTTGCCAAAAACAAAGCCAACTATAGTATCCTAACCTTCCTCTCCCAAAAATACGGTTTTGAAAGCAAATTACTAGGAGTACTTCGAGCCCTTAGTTCACTAAAACCCACTGACGATATTCGGGGAGCGATAAGAATTCTTGAAGCAACGCAGATTGCAGAGATCAATGCGGGTGACCGCGGTATAAGAGAGAAAATGAGGCTGTATCGTGCTGATTGACAAAACCAAGCTAACAAGCCTGTTAGAAACCATAGACGAGAAACTCGTTAAACGCATCACTGTGGTTGCGGTTGGCGGGACGGCCCTAACGCTCTTGAAGGTGAAGACGTCAACCATCGACATTGATTTTTCCTTTCCAAATCGTGACTTCGACGAATTCAACAAAGCACTGGCGCTTCTGCCGAAGCTTGGGTACAGGATAGATTGTTTCAGCGACGGAGAAATCTTTGGCATAACACTACCCGACGACTACCCCCGGAAGAGTGTGCCAATTAAGAAATTCAAGCGAATTGAGTTAAGGGCACTGCATCCAATCGACATCGTTGTTACCAAGATTGGCAGACTCGACCAACGAGACAAACAAGACATACAGGATACTGTTCGGTATTTTGGTCTCTCAGAGAGTAAACTCGCAGATAGAGCGAGTCAACTCGTGCTAGCAGTCAGCGAAGAACAGTACAATGCAAATCTGAGCCAACTTCTGAATGCGATCTTCCACCCAAAAAGGAATTGACCGTGTGCCTTTCAGCAAAGCATAAGGCGTTTCGTTTGATCTGTTAGTTGTAACAATAATAAGATACGACAAAGGCTTCGAATCGGTACATATATTTCGGATTTCGCCTGCAGTATGTTGGCGTTACTGTCCAACCACCCAGACGCTTGGCGACCATCGGTTCTTGATCTGTGTTAATAGTTCTTCGGCACTCCGTACCCTATGCCCATGAAGCTTGTGTCGGGTGTTCGGGTGGCGTACGCGGCTAGGGCTAGGGACCAGAGTTGGTCGTCGTGGGTTCTGTCTGGGTGGCTGAATTGTATTTGGCCGGTTTTGGTTAACTCGTATCGTTCCACGTTGATTTGCGCAATTAGATCGGGGTCGTAGTATAGGCTTAGGGTTTGGGTTTGCATGAGTTGCTTCATGTGGCCGAGGATTTCTTGCTTCGATGTGACGGTGAGCATGATGCCCTCGATGACGGAGCGAATGCCGGCGGCTTTCATATCCTCTAGAATGTACTCGCCAACACCTGTCTGGTCCACTAGCACTTTCTCGACGTGGTGAAGTTTGTCACAGATCAGTTTCACCATTCCGATGACGGTTGCGTAAGGGGTTTCGAGTGGGAAGCTGACGAGGCCCACTAACTCCGCATACGCCTCCTTCCCATCCCAGCGCGCAATCGCAATGACTGAGTAGTCGACTTTCTTACCCAAATCTACCCCTAGGAAGTACCGTCCCGCGGGAGCCTTCACCTGCCTGGTCCAATCATCGGTGATCGGGGCGAGTTCGCTGTCGATGCATTGGGTGATTAGATTCTGGGGGAAGTAGGCGAGTTCATCCTCAACGAATTCGGCAAGGTACTCCCGTCTAAAGCGTTCGCGTGGCGTCAGCCTCTCCATCTCCCGAACGAAGTCACGTTTTACAAGGCCCGCCTCGATGACGGCGTCGATTGTCACCCGGTGAACCTTGAAAGCCGGGTCCTGGGTGAACTTGTAGAAGGCCGAATCCTTGCCCCACGGGGTGGAGCTTGCAATCAACGTGCCATCGGTCGTTTGCAGCATGGGGAAGAGAACGCTGTAGAATACTGTTTCATCATCCCCTAGGAAAGTCGCTTCATCGACCAGGAGTAGGTTTGCGGTGAAGCCGCGTAGGAAGTTCATCGAGCAGGGCAATGCGAAGATCTTCGAGCCGTTCTTGAAGGTGATCGTGGTGCGTTGAATCTGTCTCTGTCTGATTTGTTCGCGGCGTCGTTGGGTGGGTATGTGTGAGATCTGTTCTTGGATTCGGTCCATTGCGATCATTGATTGTCGGAGGCCTGGGGCGACGATTAGGCTCGTGGTGTTTGGGTTCGTCAGGGCGAAGTGGATCATGCGTATGGCGAGGGCGGTTGTCTTTCCGGATTGGCGGGGGAAGACTACGACGATTCGTTTGCTGGGGTCGGTTAGTAGTTCGGCTTGGTAGGGAGTTGGCTGGAACCCTAGCCATTCAGTAGTGAATTTGACCGGGTCCGGGGGAACGGGTTCGGGTTTCGCGGCGGATGCGTGGCGGCTACGGTGTTTCGCTTCCTGAAGAGTTTTCTTGCCCTTTCTGATCAGTCTGTTTAAGCTGTTCTTTGAGCTGCTCAATTAGTTTCTCCAACTCGTCCAGGTGGGGTTGAATGTATGCTCGTTCGTAACCTGCCAAGATTGCCTCCCCGACACGCGCCAGGGCACCCGCAACCAGCATAGCGTCCATTCGGGAGCCAGCCTTCTCCGCCAACGCCTCGTTCTCACTCAACTCCTGCGCCTCCTTCAACATGGCAACCACCATCCAATACATCCCCTCTCGTTCCTTGACCGTGTCAACGCGCCGCGGCGGCTCCGCTTCCTCCTCCTCATGCTCTACAGCCCCGTGCCCTGGGATCCGCACGTCGCCCGCAATCGGCACGACGGGTTCTGAACCAGGCGTGTCCCCTTGCGCTGGTAGTACGACAAGCTTCAGCTGAAGTTGCTTCGATAACAGGTTCAGCCTGTGAAGGGTGTGGTCCACCCTCTCGTACATCCATTCAGCCAAGACTTCACGCACAAGCTTGGCGGTCGTGGTGTGGTGGACAACCGCATACCCTTGAAGGAATCGTTTCAACGCTGGATCCATACGGGTTCTAACGTGTGGGTTGCCCTTACTTGGCAGAGCAAGCTACCTCCAACCCTTCCGTAAGCACATCAACCAACGTAACATTCGAGGAATCGAGAGATTAGATGGTGACGAGTTCCTCTTTGTTAGGGAGTGATGAGGAAAACTATGCGGCTAGGGCGCTGAAAATAATGAATTGTGACCAGTGGACTAACCGACTCCTCAAACTTGAATAGTGCGAAATCAGCCGAAAGCCAAGACCTTGAACCGGGTCATCATGCACATCGATATGGATGCATTCTACTCCTCAGTTGAACAACGCGAGAATCCCACACTAATTGGGAAGCCCGTGATTGTCGGCGCGGACCCGAAGGAAGGAAAAGGGCGGGGAGTCGTTATGGGTTGCTCGTACGAGGCGCGCAAGCTTGGAGTGCATTCTGCGCTGCCTATCTCCATCGCTTACCGGCTTTGCCCAAACGGCGTCTACCTACCTCCCAACTTCACCCGATACGAACAGGCTTCGGAGCAGATTATCCAGCTACTTCGAACTTTCTCTGAGAAACTTGAACAAATGAGTATCGACGAAGCCTTCCTCGACATAACCGAAAAAGTATCCAGCTTTGACGAAGCCGCGGCACTGGCCGAAACGATCAAGCGAGAGATACGGGAGAAAGCAAAACTCACCTGCTCCATCGGCATCGCCCGAACAAAGCTATCGCGAAAATCGCCTCCGACTTCAAGAAACCCGACGGCTTAACCAGCGTGCCACCACAGAAAATCCGAGAATTCCTAGATCCCCTCTCCGTGACAAAGATCAGTGGAGTTGGCAAGAAGAGTTCAGAGTTATTGACGCAAGTGGGGATCGTGTCTATCGGCCAACTGGCCTCCACGCACCCCAGCAGGTTGACTGAGATTTTCGGCAGGTATGGGACAAGAATATGGCAAATAGCGAATGGAATAGACGAGGAAGAGGTCATCACCTCATCCTCGATCAAATCCATCAGCTCAGAAACTACCTTCCAGGAAGATGTGACAGACAAAACGAAAGTCATGCAGGCTTTCGACTCAATCATCCAAGACGTACACGCACGAGTTTAATCTCAAAGGATGCTCTTCCGAACCATCGGCATCAAAGTTAGGCTAGAAGATTTCGAAACCTTCACTCGAGCAAGAACCCATACGAGGTATACGAACGAAAAATCCATCATCGAAGAATACGTAAAACAACTCTTCCGAGAATTCGAGAATCCACCCCGCAAGATCCGGCTCGTCGGCGTACGAGTATCAAGCCTGATAGGCGTAGACTCAGAGCAAGAGAGTATCCTTCGGTGGGCCAATCCGAATGAATGAGTTAGCCTATTCCTGTGTGCTTGGCAGATTCATCTTCGCCAACTGGGGTCTCAATTCAGTAAGCCAGTCTTCGAATGGCTTGTTACTCGGAACCACGATACGTACCCGCCGGTCGGCAAGAATAGTAACGCTACCTTCACCTTCGGTCGAGAGTGGAATCGTGACTGATTCCCGATGCAAATTAAGCGAGTCCGTTACCTCAAGGATCTTCAGCATCTGTTCCGGACGGATTGCAGTCATGATTCTTCAGCTATGATTCACTTAGAGAGACTAATTATTCTCTTGTCCTCAGAGCCATTTAGCCTCAGGAAGATAATTTCTCTAGGAGTTTATTGAGTTCCGAACGGCTCCTAACGCCAGTCAATCGATCCCACTCTTTTCCATTCTTGAAGAGAATGAGCGTTGGGATGCTTTTGACTCCAAATTGCTGCGCCAAGTCCCTGCTGTTCTGGATGTCTACTTTCGCGAAGACTATCCGATCTTCAAACCTCTTGGCCATATCTCTGAGAATCGGTGTCATTATGTGGCAGGGGGCGCACCAGGTCGCCCAAAAATCCACAACGACCGGTCTTTCGCTTTTCAGAAGCTCTCGCATGTTCCCGAGAGTAGCTTGATGAATCCGTCCACCCATAATACTAACGCCGCAGCCCTTCAGGCCTGAATCTGCTCAGCTTCATTTCTTGGGAGACTCGTATTCGTGGTCTTCCCACATATCGTAAGCGGTAGCAACAGATGCGGCTTGTGTTATGATGGCCAAGGCTATTACGATATGAATGAAGACTATGACTTCTACCAGGGGGACGCTCACGTTCATCCTGAGGTTAGCGTAGAGTATTATCCCTAGAATTATCTGAAATGTTGCCAAAATAGCCGTGGATTTTGTAATCCGTTTAAGCCGGTTCGGTGCTTCAGTGTGCTTCATCTTCGCATTGTTGTAGTGCGCCAATCCTAGGATTATCAAGCCGAGGAGTACATGCACGTCAACTAGATAGAGGGCGAAGCGCGGCATTACGATGATTACTATCTGCAAGAAAGCAAGCCAGACCATCGCGTAGAGTGATTTCCAAAGAGCCAATCGTGGTCCCACTGGGGGAGGCCGGGGAATACTCTAAGGATACCGGTAGGTTTCCCCGGATGACAAATAGTGCCGACCATCCACCCGATAGCGGGTTTTCGGGCTACGCGCGAATATCGTACCAGTGCATTGTTTGCACTGTGGCTAAGGGTGCTTGTGCGAGTAGGCGTGCTTCGTTGAATAGGTCTATTACTCGTTGGACGGGGCCGTTGTCGCTGTTTATGCTGTATACGGATATTGGGCCGTAACTTTTCATGTGTACGAGGTTTGTTTCAACTAACTTTCCTAAATGTTTCCGTATTACTTTCCTGTCCAACCCGCTGAACTTTGCAATCTTGTAAATCGTCAAATCTTCTCCGCGACTTCGGGCAAGAACTAGTAGGATTCTTAACCGGGCCTCGCTCCCCAAGGTCTTCAAGAGTAGAGGTCTCAGCGGCAATTTTACTCAACGGGAACAATAGACCCCCTGCAAAGATAAGCAAGAGAGTTAGGTGAAGCTATTCATTTCTCTCTGAGAAAACGCGGATATGAGATTGGGAGGGATGGCGAGCGTCTTCTAAGGCCTTAGGCCTTACTTTCGGCGTCTTCGGCGCTTCGTTGTGCGTTTCGTGCTACGTTTTGTTCTACGCTTCGCGGTGCGTTTCTTCTGCGGAGATAGGTCCCTTTGCATTCGTTTGAGTGTTTTTTCGTCCACGAGCCTGAGCATGTACAGGAACATCATGAACACAAGCAAAGCATTGAAGTGTGTTTCTTTCGGCGCGGTGCGCTTTCGCCTAGTTCTTGACGTCCTTCTCGGCGCGGTTCTCCTAGGGGCACGACTTCTTCGTTTCTTGGGTCTGGTTCTTTTTCGTTTTGGCAGCTTTCTTCGCCTACAGATATGGTATTCCTATAGTTGCGAGTCGTTTTATCTAACTTTCGCCTTATCTCCTGGTGACGGCTAGGGTGGCTCATGAATTGGCCTGTGTCTTCTGCGACATCATAAGCAAAACGACCCCAGCATACGTAATCTACGAAGACGAAGGCCACATTGCATTTCTCGATAAGTATCCAATCTCCATAGGGCACACTCTTGTCCTACCCAAGGCGCACTTCGCGCGCGTCAACAACATGTCCCAGCGTGAGTTCTGCGCGCTCTACTCACGTGTACACGCCTTGAACCACCTGATAACCTCCACGTTAGGCGCAACCGCGTCCCATATCTCCATAAACGATGGTGCTGCCGCAAACCAACTCATACCACACGTGCACGTTCACATAATTCCTCGAAGCCCCGATGACAGCGCCGGATTCACTGCAAGAAAACTCCTACGCCCAGACCAGATGGAGGAGGTCAGGAAGAAACTGGCGGTTGATGATCTGAAGCTGGATGTTTGATCATTTGTTGCAGTGACGGCGCAATCTGTTTCGGCTCCGTGATGGGCGCCGTGCAGGCTGTTCCGACGCAGATGTAGGCGGTCGGGGTATCAGCCGTTGAGTAACCCCTCGCTTCTATTTCCTTTGCATCCTCACGCGGGTCAAAGGTTCGCACTATTTTTCTCGGCTCATAGATGCAGTTCGCTTCCGCGAGGAGACCTTTTGTTTGGGGTCTCTCGGGGGATCCAACGATCTGTATCATACTCGGCTCATTCAGGAACAAGTCGACCGCCACCGCGTATTCTGCCGACGAGAATCCGAAGTTGAGATAGGAATCCGCGAAACGCTTCAAGGTATCTTCCGCGTATGTTCGGTAAGATTCTTCTCCTGTTAGGTGATGTAGTTTTGTTAGGACGCGGGCTGCGGCGCTGTTTTCCTCCAGCGGTTTGGTTTGCTTACTTAGGAATCCAGGTGCGTTGGGGTCAACTACAGTATCGAAGAAACCACCTAGTTTCGGATCATGTAATCTTGTTACGGTGAGATTCATCAGCTCGGTAGCGGTCTTGAGATACTTCCTTTCACCCGTGCACTCGAAGGCACGGCATAGCGCACTGACGGTTTGTACTTGGTCGGCAAGTTGGTTCTCCAGTTGTGGTTTGCCGTCGTAGTAATGGTACATGCCTTCATTCGTCTTGAAGTTGAGCTGAAGTAATCTATCGAGGCTTTTGAGTGCGAATTCTCGTGGGAGCGGATCCGCTAGGATGAAGGATGCATCGAGATATGCGGATATCATCATTGCATTCCAATTCGTGTAGATTCGTTTGTCAACGAAAGGTGGCTTTGTCTTGAGGCGTTCGGCTTTGCTCAGCTTGTAGTATTCCTCATCAGCATCTTGGCTTCCGTAGAAACAACCCTTCCCCTGGTCACTCAGCCATTCGTTCACGTAGTTGATAATGCCTCTTGACACCTCAGCATAGAATGGGTCGGCGGTGGATTGGTAAGCGTGCAGGTATAGTTGAAGCCATTTTGCGTTGTCCTCGGACATTTTTTCAAAGTGTGGAATGCTCCAGTCTCTAGCTGTTGAATAACGGAAGAAGCCCTCCATCTCCTTGTCATAGGTGCCACTTCTTCCCGCATTGTTCAATGTCACGAGTACGATTCCCAAGAATTCCCGGTTGCCAGTGTAACGATATTTCAAAAGGGCTAATTCTTGAGCTTCCGTGTTGGGAAACTTAGGTTGGGACCCAAAGCCGCCGTAGATCGGATCAAAGTTGTTGGCGACCTCCCCGAGTATTTCGTCCACAATGGAATTAGACAAGTCACCCGCAGGTACCTTTTCGTCTTCGGGTGTGGGAATCTCGGCTGGAGGTTTTCCTTGAGATTTCTGCCAGGACGATTTGACGTCGCGTAGAAGTTGACGCATCTGGTCTGGAGGGAAATAAGCCCCGCCGCCAATAACACGCCCGTCTGGCGTTAGAAAGGCGGTTGTGGGCCAACCACCCATGTTGTACCTACGGTTGATGTCCGGTCGATTATCTGTGTCAACACGGATCGGAATGAAATTGGCTTGAATGTATTCGGCTATGTCGGGAACTGAGTAAGTGTCCTGGTCGAGTCTGTGGCACCAGTGGCACCAGACTGCGCTGATGTCTAGTAGGACCGGTTTATTCTCTGCTTTCGCCTTCTGAAATGCTTCATCGGTCCAATCCAACCACATGATCTTAGCTTCTTGTTCAGATGACATGCCTTCAGCTTCCCGCTCTCGACCGTTTATGAGGCCTAAACTCTAAAGTTGCTTGGAAGATGGGTTTAGGAAAACTCTAGCAGATTCTATACTGATGATCCACGCCTAGCGCATCTCATAGTTTTGGAGCGGACCGCATCGGTATTATCCTCTTGTAATTCTCCAGTATCTTGTCGTAGATCGCAAGAGTCTGGCCCAACGCTTCCTGGGATTTAGCGTGGCATTGGTTGTCCGGTTTGGTTGTTGCGAGGCATTTTGTTTTCGCTTCTTCCAAGGTTTTGAAGGCGTCTTCGAATTCCTTTCCCTTCTCAAGTCTGAGAACTGCTAGGAGGGAATTGTAGGCGGCGAGGTGGGCTCGTTTACATTCCAAATGGTCTTTGCTTTCTCTCTCCTGGTAACACAGCTTGCAACAGTCCATTGCCGTCCGGGACTGAACCCAGGGTTGAACTAAGAATACGGCTTCCATGTTAGACGAGTAAGGTGCTGGTCGATTTATCGGTTGCGCCAGATTCGAGGCACAAGATATAGCCTTCGACGACTGACTGTAATGAAATGTTGACGACCTTGCAGTACCATGAAAACATTCTCAGCCTAATCGGCAATACTCCGCTTGTGAAAATCAATAAAGTAACTAATGGTGCAAATTGCCTAATCCTCGCGAAACTTGAGTACCTAAACCCCGGCGGTAGCGTGAAGGATCGGATCGGGATCGCTATGATTGACGATGCCGAGCGCAAGGGATTGTTGAAGCCTCATGGCACGATCGTTGAACCCACTTCGGGGAATACGGGTATGGGGCTAGCGCTCACGGCCACGATTCGAGGATACAGAGCCATTTTCACGATGCCTGACAAAATGAGTGAAGAAAAACGTAGGCTCCTTCGCGCGCTAGGTGGGCGTGTGGTTATCGCTCCGACCAACGTTCCGCCGGACTCGCCGGAAAACTACTACAACGTAGCTCAAAGAATCGCTCATGAAACATCAAACGCGTACATGCCCAACCAGTACATGAACCCAATCAACCCACTCGTCCACTACAAGACCACGGGGCCAGAAATTTGGAAACAAACCGAAGGGAAAGTGGGCGTCGTAGTGATTGGTATGGGTACCGGGGGCACTATCACCGGTGTTGGAAAATATTTGAAAGAGAAAAAGCCTGAAGTCAAAGTCATCGGTGTGGACCCCGAAGGTTCGATCTTTTATCCGCGCTTCAACAAGGTTGACAAACCGCTTCACCCTTACAAGGTAGAAGGGATTGGGGAGGACTTCATGCCCAAAACGCTCGTCATGGATTACGTGGATGAAGTGATTAGTGTCAGCGACAAAGATTCGTTCATTACAGCCCGTCGTCTGGCGAGGGAAGAAGGGCTTTTGGTTGGAGGATCATCCGGAGCGGTGATGTACGCCACACTCCAAGTCGCCAAGAAGGCGTCCAAAGACCAGGTCGTGGTCGTAATCTTTCCGGATACCGGAAGAAACTACCTCAGTAAGATGTACTCTGATGAGTGGATGCTCGAACTAGGTTACATTGAGGCCGAGAAGGAGGGTAAGATCACGGTCGAGGTAATTTTGAACGCTAAACCTCCAGGGGTGCCCGCCATGATCGCGGTAACCCTCAACGAACCACTCACGAAAGCGGTCGAACTAATGCGAAACCATGACGTATCCCAACTTCCCGTGGTTGAGGAAGGCCATGTCCTAGGTATGATCTACGATGATACTGTGATGAAGAAACTGCTCACACGAGAAGCATCATTGTCTCAACCAACCCAAGAAGTGATGGACGCAGCCCTGCCCAGCGTTGACTCGAAAGCGGACATCTCCGAACTATACAAGCACCTGACCGCAGGCCACAACGCCGTTGTGGTCGTTCATGACGGAGTAGCTATCGGGGTCCTAACGAAAATGGACGTCATCACCCACCTTTCCAAGAAAGCCTAGCTTCGACCCCGCCTACGAAGCCTGAGAGGCCTTGTGATTCTGAAACCCGAGCCAGCTATGAGAATCGAGAGGCCTAATGCTCCGATCAGTATCACGAGGCCGGAATAGAACAGGCTTGTCACCCCATATTTATCCAGCAAATAGCCACCGAGAAGTGGGCCGATAATTGTTCCCAAACTTATCACAACACTATAGACCCCCATAGTCGTTCCACGGCTTCGCTCGGGGGCTAGATCGCCCAATGTTGCGAGCGCGGCAGGGGGAAAAGCGAAGCTGCCTATTCCGAACAAAACCAGAAAGGGGGCGCCGAACCAGAACCCCAACCTGCCCCTGACCATCTCTATGGCTGTGAAGAACAGACCCAGGACCGAAAGCAGCCCCAGCATCATGAGCTTATCTCGGCCGTATTTGTCGGATAGATGGCCGAAGAGTGGTTGCGTCACCGCCAATACCAGCACAACCCCACCAAAAAAGAAGCTCGTCAATAGGGGTGAAGGGCCTAAGCGTGGACCGAATGTTAGCGCTACACCAACGAAGGTAGTTATGGCTAACCAGATCGGGAACATCGCCGCCGCGCGCCTGTGACTCAAAAGGATCTTCAATGTTTGGATGGGAGAGAGTGCACGTTGCCTACCCTGCCATTTCGTTTCCTTAACCCTGAAGTAGGCGAAGAGAGCGGCGATTGCCGCGAGAGCTGAGGCAAAGTAGAACGGAGTCGTTCCCGAGCCAATCCGCGTCAAAATCCCCGCCGCTAAAATGCCGATCATATACCCACCCAGATTCGCGAAATCATAGACTCCCATTTCTTTCCCCCGTGTTGCGCTAGTGCTAGTGTCTGTTACCATGGTGAGCGTGCTAACGATGATCATCGCTGCCGCAACGCCCTGTACTGCATGCACGGCTACCAAGTATCCGATGTTCGTGTTCAACGTGAATGCAAAGAGCGCCACAGTGGAAACCGTCAAACCCAGATAGATCCACCTTCGTCTACCGAACCTGTCAACTAGAATTCCGATCATTGGCCCGCAAATGGTTTCAGCTATTGGGTAGGCCGCCGCGATTATTCCGACGGTAAAGTTCGAGAATTCATACCTTGGAAGATAGATTGGAAGAGTGAAGAGCACAAGTCCGAAACTGAACCTCATCAGAAACACGGAGACATACAATGGCGATTGAAAAAGGATTGAGCCGCCAAACGATAAACGTGATGAATAGCTCACCTTCTCTCCTCCATCTCGCCAATTGAGTTTTCTTCCGAAAACCGGAAGCTACGGTATAAGTCAATGTGTAAGCGTTTAATTAGATGCGAATGGATGCGGAGCCCATGCCTTTGAAGACTCTTCAAATTGCGATTCTTGGAGGCAATGAAGAAGCAGTCTTTGTTGGGCTTCGCAGCTTTCCGGCTCACAAATTGGTTTTGATCGCAACAACCGATTCCAAGGACCAAGCGAAACAACTCGCCGGAAAGCTTACAGACACTCTCAGGCTCGCGGTTGACATACTGCCGATTCAAGACTCCACAGTACAGACGATGCTCGATACCGTCGGGCAACTAGTGAAAAAAGAAACCGAAGGCTTTCAAGATTTTCTCATAAACGTCGGATCAGCCAGCAAGCATTTGACCTGCGCTGGAGTTACGGCGGGTTTTATTCACGGAATAAGAACATTCGATGTCATTGGCGACCGCGTTGAAATATTGCCGGTTATGAAATATGGGTATACTCAAACGGTGACGGAACCTAAGCGCGAGATATTGCGTGCTATCGAGCGTTCTGGGGGCGATGTTGAGAGCTTAGAGAAGTTAAGTGCGATAGCGAATTACGGCAAGCCCCTTCTAAGCTACCACATTAGGGGATCGCGAGACAGCAAGGGGTTGGAGGGGCTCGGGTTAGTGGAGATTGAAAGGGGAAAACGTGGCCGTCTGCGCGTTAAACTAACCCCTCTGGGGCGAACGCTTCTTTCAACAACGCAGAGCTAAGGGGCTTGTTTTGGTTCCTTTGGAGGAAGGTTGTTTTTCTTCCTGCTGGGTATAATTTTCAACCTGCAGAATACTGCATCGCCATCTTTGATGTCGAAGATCTTGCGAATTTCTTCGGGTATGGTTACCCTTCCGCCTGCCGTTACTTCAGCGTAGAAGGGTATGTCCTCTTC
>Ga0074046_10000229_pt1 | contig 49709 bp, 52 predicted proteins | sample BogForMeECP23OM3_FD_94441 | JGI IMG/M metagenome (GOLD analysis project Ga0074046, IMG submission 94441) | Bog forest soil microbial communities from Calvert Island, British Columbia, Canada - Bog Forest MetaG ECP23OM3 | ecosystem: Environmental > Terrestrial > Soil > Wetlands ... | reverse complement strand
ACTATCTCGGCTGGCGCCGCATGTTCGAGCGCGAAGGCGATAACATCAGCCCTCAGCGCTGCCTCTTGGCGGCTTTGGCATGAACCGCAACAGCAAATGTAAACTGCGCCAAAAATAAACCCCTAGCGGCTTGGGCGGACGCCAGGGGCGAGGCATTATGCATCCGGGGCAAGACCCACCTTAGGTTGTCCGTTATCGTGAATCAAGCTCTAGGTTGTATCTAGCACTCGATGCCTGCCGTTTTCCCGGACTTATCCACATTCCGCGCCGCTAATGCACATGAAGGCGCAAGCCGCCTGTGTGCAGTTTCGCCGGCTAGCAGACAAGAACCAGCCTCCAGCAAGACGCCTAAGCATCAAAGATTAAGCCGGCTCCGAAGCTCTACACACCGCCGGCGCCGGCATCGGCTGCGCGAATATCCCGCCACGCAGCGCCGAGGCTGTCCCGGTCGAAGGAGACAGATTTGACGATGGCAAAAACGGGCGTGCCCACGCGGATCGAGAGCCGCTCCACGGAATAGCGCGTGAGCCTGGCCACAAGCGCTTCGCCGCTGCAATCGAGCTTGATCTCTACGCCGGGCTGGTCCATCGGTCCGATCTCTGCAACCACCGCGGGGATCACGTTCAATGCGCTCACACTTGCTGGAGGCTCGAGCGCGATCATCACGTCGCGCGCTTTGATCTGCATCCGCACCGTCTTGCCCTGTCCAGCCTCCAGAAGCGGCACTCGCCAGGTTCCCGCACGCGAAACAAGCGAGGTCAAGCCATAGGCATAGTCGTGGCTCTCCACCACAGCTTCGATCAGTGCGCCTGCCTCGCCGGTTCCGGCTGCGTGGATAAGATCGAGGCGCTGCATCAGCTCGATGGTGGGGCCTACTGCGCGGACCTTGCCGGCTTCGAGGATGACGAGCGTATCGGAAAGCCGTGCCACCTCCGCGACCGAATGGCTGACATAGATGATCGGAATACGGGCTTCGTCGCGCAGACGTTCGAGATAGGGCATGATTTCAAGCTTGCGCGGCTCGTCGAGCGAGGCGAGCGGCTCGTCCATTAAAAGCAGCTTGGGCGAGGCAAGAAGTGCGCGGCCGATGGCGACGCGCTGCATTTCGCCCCCTGAGAGGCGGCTTGGATACCGGCTCAAGAGGTGCTCGATGCCGAGGAGGCCTGCGACGCGAGATAGGTTTGCGTTTGCATCGTCCCGGGCGGTACCGGCGAACCAAGACCCATACAGCAGGTTTTGACGGACGCTCAAATGAGGGAAGAGGCGCCCTTCCTGAAAGACGGTGCCGAGCTTGCGCCTGTGCGGCGGCAGGAAGACACCGCGCGCCGTGTCGGCGAGCACGGTTCCGTTGATGGCCACGCGCCCGCGCTCCGGCCGGATCAAACCCGCTATAATGTTGATGAGCGAGGTCTTGCCCGAGCCGGAATGCCCGAACAACGCGATGAGCCGTCCGCTTGCGGCGAACTTGGCATCGAGCGTAAAGGCGCCCAGCCGGTGGGTGACGTCAACCTCGATCATGTTGCGGCATGAAGGCTGCGGCCTGCCTTGCGCGCAAGAAGCTCCGACAGCAGTAATGCGGCCATTGAAATGATGACGGAGATTGCGGTGAGCCGCAATGCGCCCGCGTCGCCACCCGGAACCTGGGTGAGCGTGTAGATCGCGGAGGGCAGCGTTTGGGTTTCGCCCGGAATGTTCGAAACGAAAGTTATCGTCGCGCCGAACTCGCCCATCGACCGGGCGAAGGAAAGGATCATGCCTGCGGTGATGCCCGGCACGATCAGCGGAAGCGTGATGGTGAGAAAGACCCAGATGGGGCTGGCACCCAGCGTGCCGGCGGCGGCTTCGAGCCTTTTGTCGACGCTCTCGGCCGAAAGCCGGATCGCGCGCACCATCAGCGGAAAGCCCATGAGCGCGCAGGCGAGCGCGGCCCCCGTCCACCTGAACGAGAAGACAATACCGAAATGCTGGTCGAGGAAAGCTCCCACGGGCCCCTTCCTGCCGAAGGTGATGAGAAGCAAATAACCGGTGACGACAGGCGGCATCACAAGCGGCAGATGCACAATGCCGTTCAGCACCGATTTGCCCCAAAAATCGCGCCGCGCCAGCAGCATAGAGATAGCCAGCCCGAAGGGGAGGCTCGCCATCATCGCCACGGTCGCAACCAAAAGGCTAAGCTTGATCGCCGTCAGCTCGTCTGCGCTGAGCGTCCACCATCCGTCCAATGTTATTTCTCCGCGAGTATCGTGAAGCCTTGCGCCTCGAAGAAGGGCGCGGCCTTCGCCGATTTTATGTAATCGAGGAAAGCTGCCGCAGTTGGGCTCGCCTTCACTGTGAGCGCGATGGGATAGATGATCGGCGGATGCGAGCCGGCTGGAAATGCCGCAACGATCTTCACGCTGGGGTCGGACGCCGCGTCGGTCCAGTAGACCACACCGAGCGGAGCCTCACCGCGCGAGACGAAAAGCAGCGCCGCGCGCACGCTTTCGGCCTGCGCGAGTTTGCCGGAGACGCTCGCCCAAAGGCCAAGCTTCTCTAGCGCGGCTTTGCCGTATTTGCCAGCCGGTACGCTATCGACATTTCCCATGGCCAAGCGTCCGCCGCCCAAAGCGCCGGCGAGAGCTGCTCCCGGCTTCAAATCCAATGCGACTGTGCTGTCCTTCGGCGCGATGAGCACAAGCTTGTTACCGAGCAGATCGGACCGGGTCCCCGGCTTTATCAGGCCCTTACCGGCCACATAATTCATCCAGTCCTCATCGGCGGATATGAAGATCTGCGCGGGCGCGTCCTCCTCCATCTGCTTTGCGAGGGTGGAGCTGGCAGCATAGCTAATGCTCGCTGAATTCCCGGTCTCCTTCTGCCAAGCGTTGGAGACGCCATCGAGAGCGTTCTTCAAGCTCGCTGCGGCGAAAACTATGACGGGACCGCTAGAAGCGCTGCTTTGCGCGAAGGCGCCCGGATTGCAAGTCCAGACGGCAAAGAGTAGAGCGCCGGCGATGATCGTAAGGCGCAGCCGAAAGCGCATTGTTTCTTCCTATCGTTCAATATGGTATATCTGTGCGTATATAGCGTTCGAGTTTTCCCGCGTCGACTTCTATGTGTGACAAGGTTGCGCGAACGGGCTAGAGCTAGACATCATGCTGCTTAACGATTCGAGGCTCCGATGAAAATCAGCGCAAGAAATACGCTCAAAGGCAAAATCACAAAGATTACCAAAGGTGCCACAACGTCGCACGTCCTCATCGACGTGAACGGCGCTATCATCACCTCGTCGATCACGAATGAGGCGGTGGACGACCTCAAACTGAAGGAAGGCATGGAAGCCTATGCCATCATCAAGTCTTCGGATGTCATGGTCGGCGTTCCACACTAACGCCAGAGCCGCCGCATTTGCGGCTGTGCTGGCCGGGCTTGCCCTCGCTTTGGCCGGGGCAGGTCCAGCGGCCGCTCAGGACAAACCGGCCTGCGAGCAGTTCGCCTGGCCGGTCAAGCGCGAGCAGGTGCTGTTCGCCGCCCCGGATTTAAAGACGGTCCCCTCGGGGACGACGCTCGGCACGTTCGATCGTGGCGTTGCGCTGGAGTTGCAGCCCAACGCAACGGTGCCTTTCGTTTTGCCGCCGGCGCGGCAGCCCAAGACGGCTGACAGCTATGGCGGCGTGATTTTCTTCGCGAACCTGCCCAAAGCCGGCACATATCAGGTCACCGCATCCGCCGAGGCTTGGATCGACGTTATCCAAAATGGCAAAACCGCCGCGTCCACCGCGCATACGGGCAAGCGCGATTGCGCCGATATCCGCAAAAGCGTGCGGTTCGAGCTGGAGCCCGGCCCGGTCGCAGTTCAGGTCAGCGGCGCCGCGGCAAATTCCATCAAGCTCGCCGTGTTGCCCGCCGAGTGACCGGCCTCGCCACTAAGCCGCCTTCCGTGGTTTGATCAGTCCGCGATTGATGAGCGTCTCGGCGATCTGCACCGTATTGAGCGCGGCGCCTTTACGTAAGTTGTCGGAGACAATCCAAAGGTTCAGGCCGTTCTCGACCGTCGGGTCCTCGCGGATGCGGCTCACATAGGTCGCATAATCGCCCACGCATTCGATGGGCGTAATGTAGCCGCCATCCTCGCGCTTATCGACGACAAGCACGCCCGGCGCTTCGCGCAGGATCTCACGCGCTTGCTTCACCGAGATCGGCCGCTCGAACTCGATGTTGACCGCCTCGGAATGGCCGACGAATACCGGCACGCGCACGCACGTTGCCGTGAGCTTGATCTTGGTGTCGAGGATTTTCTTGGTCTCGGCCATCATCTTCCATTCCTCCTTCGTCGAGCCGTCCTCCATGAACTTGTCGATATGGGGGATCACGTTGAAGGCGATCTGCTTGGTAAAGACCTCCGGGGTTGGCGAGTCTGTGACGAAGATGCCCTTGGTCTGGTTCCAGAGCTCGTCCATCGCCTCCTTGCCCGCGCCCGACACCGATTGATAGGTGGAGACGACCACGCGCTTGATCGTGGCTGCGTCGTGCAGCGGCTTCAGCGCCACCACAAGCTGCGCGGTCGAGCAGTTCGGGTTCGCGATGATGTTCTTCTTCTTGAAGCCAACGACCGCGCCGGCGTTCACCTCGGGAACGATCAGCGGCACATCCATATCCATGCGCCATGCGCTCGAATTATCGATGACGACGCAGCCGGTCTTGCCGATCTTCGGCGCCCACAGCTTCGACACCTCACCGCCCGCCGACATGAGCGCGAAATCGCATTTCGAAAAGTCGAACGTTTCAAGATCCTGGCATTTGAGCGTTTTGTCGCCGAACGAAACTTGCACGCCGGTCGAGCGGCGCGAAGCAATCGCGAAAACCTCGTTCACCGGGAATTCACGCTCGTCGAGGATGTTTAGCATTTCGCGGCCCACATTACCTGTGGCGCCGACGACGGCGACGTTGTAGCTCATTGTCCTGTCCTAACTTTTGAAGTGGCGCGAATTTAGTGTCGGGCACCGCGGCTGTCCACTACTGCTTTTCGCCGCAACCCATGCCAATAGCCTCATTGCCACAGTGCTTAGAAGTCCTCGCGTTTGGGCGGTCTTCGCCTATCATCGCGAATATGGACGATCCAGATCTCACCTTCCTCGATGCGGTAGTAGGCGGTGTAGGGATAGCGGGGATGCAGAGCGCCCGGGCGTCGAGGTCCGGGCGGTCGAGTCCGATCCTGGGATAATCGGCAAGCAGGCCGATGGTGGTGCGGATGGCAGTCTCAACGCCGTTTGCCGCGGAAGGATTACGTCCACGAATGTAATCCGCAATCGCCAGAGGTCCGAAACGGCTGGCGTGTGTAGCGGATCTTCATCCGCGGAATCGCCGGTAGACCCCGGCGACGTCCGCATCGGTCGCGAACTCGCCGCGGCGTCCTTGAGCGATACCATTGGCGATGGCCGCGCGTGTGGCATCGTCCTCCTCAGGCAGGACGGCATCGCTGGTCCAGCTTTGAGCAATCTCAGCCAATGTCTGCACGCGCTCGTCGGAAAGCTTTGGCAGGGTGGCAGCGATCTTGGCGATGGCTTCGGCTCGGGTCATGTTCGAAATGTAGCACACATGATAGCTCTGCGCACGGTCCGGGGGCGTCAACAAGGCTATTACTCAGCGACACATTTGATGCCGTGCCGCGGTGCGTCAATTCCCGTTTTGAACATAGCTGCAAGGACGCAAGAAAAAGGCCGCCCGAAAGCGGCCTTTCCCAGCACAGCGATAAAGTGCCTTAGCACGAATAGTACATATCGAACTCGATCGGGTGCGGCATCATGCGGAACCGGTCGATCTCCTCCACCTTCAGGTCGATATAGGAGTCGATCTGGTCGTTGGTGAAGACGCCGCCCTGCGTGAGAAACGCATGATCGGCTTTGAGCTCGTCCATGGCCTCCTGCAGCGAGCCGCAGACGGTTGGGATCTCGCGAAGCTCAACCTCGGGCAGATCGTACAGGTTCTTGTCCATCGGATCGCCGGGATGAATGCGGTTCTTGATGCCGTCGAGGCCGGCCATCAGCATCGCGGCAAAGGCGAGGTACGGGTTGGCCGCCGGATCGGGGAAGCGGACCTCGACGCGCTTTGCCTTCGGGTTCGACGTGACCGGGATGCGGCAGGAAGCCGAGCGGTTACGCGAGGAGTAGGCGCGCAGCACGGGGGCCTCGTAGCCCGGCACCAGCCGCTTATAGGAGTTGGTGGTCGGGTTCGTGAAGGCATTGAGCGCCTTGGCGTGCTTCAAAATACCGCCGATGTAGAACAGGCAGGTCTCGGAGAGGTCCGCATAGAGGTTGCCAGCCATCACCGGCGTCGAGCCCTTCCAGATCGACTGGTGGACGTGCATGCCAGAGCCGTTGTCGCCGAATACGGGCTTCGGCATGAAGGTCGCGGTCTTGCCGTAGGACTGGGCGACATTGTGGACGACGTATTTGTAGATCTGCATGGAGTCGGCCATGCGGGTCAGCGTGCCAAACTTGACGCCGAGCTCGTGCTGAGCGGAGGCCACCTCATGGTGATGCTTCTCGGTGACGACGCCCATCGCCGACATCGTCGACAGCATCTCCGAACGGATATCTTGAGCGCTATCGACCGGCGGGACGGGGAAGTAGCCGCCCTTCGTGCGCGGACGGTGGCCGAGGTTGCCCATCTCGTATTCGGTCGGCATGTTCGTGGGAAGCTCGGTCGAATCGAGGCGGTAGCCGCAATTGTACGGATCGGATGAGAAACGCACGTCGTCGAAAATGAAGAACTCGGCTTCCGGGCCGAAATACGCCTTATCGCCGATGCCGGTCTGCGCCAGATAGGCTTCGGCCTTGCGGGCAATACCGCGCGGGTCGCGCTCGTAGCGCTCGCCAGTGGCCGGCTCAAGAACGTCGCAGAAGATGGCAAGTGTCGATTGCGCGAAGAACGGGTCCATGTGAGCCGTCTCGGGATCGGGCATCAACGTCATGTCGCTTTCGTTGATGGCCTTCCAGCCCGCGATCGAGGAGCCGTCGAACATGACGCCTTCGGCGAAGGCCTCTTCGCCCATCTCCGTCGATTCCATCGTCAAATGCTGCAGCTTGCCGCGCGGATCGGTGAAACGAAGGTCGATAAACCTAATTTCCTCGTCCTTTATCTTTTTCACAACTTCGGTCGCGTTTGCCATTGTACTCCCTCGTGCAGTTAATTCGCGAGCTTGTTAGGACGGCGCGGACAGCGCCGGATAGACGGGACGTGTATGTCCGGCGCGATGCTTTTGGGAAAAGCGGGAGAGGCAGCTAGACTGCCTCAGCTCCGGTTTCGCCGGTCCGGATGCGGATTGCGTCTTCTACGTTGAGGATAAAGATCTTGCCATCGCCGATACGACCCGTTCTAGCGGAATTGCGGATTGTCTCGACCGCTTTCTCCACCATGTCGTCCGGCAGCACAATCTCAATCTTCACCTTCGGTAAGAAATCGACAACATATTCCGCACCGCGGTAGAGTTCGGTGTGGCCCTTCTGCCGCCCGAAGCCCTTCGCTTCCGTAACGGTGATACCCTGCAGGCCAATATCCTGCAAAGCTTCCTTAACCTCATCGAGCTTAAACGGCTTTATGACCGCTTCAATTTTTTTCATAGCGAATCCTATCCTCCGGAACGGGGCGAATGGCAAGTTCAAAAGTAAGCACAGGCCATGCCAAACGTCCGGTGCCTGCTCAGCCGCACTAAAATGAGATGAGGTCCCAGTTGTGCTAAAATTTTTAGCGTGTTGCCGGTTATTTGTGCAAATGCTGCCGGGTCGCGCTTGCGCCGCGGCGGCCATACGCTTCTTGGTTTTCTTTCCCCTTCAAGCAAATTTCGGCTACATTCGCACGGCATCCCGCGTTATGAACGACTGACGCAACCCGCTTGCATACAGGGCCGCCCCTTGCTGGAACTCCTAACCGCCGAAGAAATGAGCCGAGCCGAGAAGCTAGCCGCCGATGCTGGCATTTCAACGCTAACGATGATGGAAAATGCAGGCCGCGCCGTCTGCGAAGAGGTTGTGCGGCGCTATCCACGCGGCAGCCGCGTTGCGGTGCTTTGCGGGCCGGGCAACAATGGCGGCGACGGCTTCGTTTGCGCACGCTATCTTCGCGAGCGGGGATATCATGTGCGGCTTGCCCTCCTGGGGCGGCGGGAGGACTTGCCGCGCGATCCTAAAGAAATGGCTAGACGCTGGGACGAGGGGATCGAACCCATGACCCCCCAGTTTCTGGACGGTGCCCAAATCGTTGTCGATGCCATTTATGGGACAGGTCTGCGCGATGACATGAGCGGCATAGCGGCGCAGCTCGTCGAGGAGGTCACGTCGCGAGCGCTTCCCGTTGTCTCGATCGACGTCCCCTCCGGCATCGATGCGACAAAAGGTACGGTTCACGGGGTAGCCTTCAAAGCGGCCTCGACGGTCACGTTTTTCCGGCGCAAGACCGGGCATGTCCTGCTTCCGGGGCGTCTTTATTGCGGCGACGTCCGTGCCGCCGACATCGGTATCCCGCAAACTGTGCTTGAGGATATCGCGCCGGGTTCGTTTGCGAACGACCCGGACTTTTGGCTTCGCTTCTTCCCGAAGCTCAAGATCGACGCCCACAAGTACGACAGAGGCCATGCCGTCGTCGTTTCAGGCCCGATGGAGAGGACAGGCGCTGCGCGTATCGCCGCACGGACCGCGCTGCGGGCCGGTAGCGGGCTCGTGACGGTGGCGACGTCCAAATCGGCTTTCTATATCAACGCATCGCAACTCACCGCGGTGATGGTTGAGCCCTATGAGGGGCCTGCGGGCTTATCGGAGATCCTCGCGGACACGCGTATCACGTCCGTTCTGATCGGACCGGGTGCAGGCACCGACCCCGAAGTAAAGGACCTCGTTGCAAGTGTGCTCGCAAGCCAAGCCACCGCAGTGCTCGACGCGGAAGCTATAACCGCGTTCAGCGAGGCGCCGGCGGAGCTCTTCGATCAAATCAAGGGGCGCTTGCCAGCGTTGACGATCGTGACGCCCCATGAAGGTGAGTTCAAGCGCGTCTTTCCAGGTCTTGCCGAAGAGCCTTCCAAGTTGGAGCGCGCGCGGCGGGCCGCCGAGATGTCGGGGGCCGTCATCATCCTAAAGGGCGCGGATACTGTCGTCGCACATCCTGGAAGCCTTGCCGCCGTGAACGAGAATGCTCCGCCATGGCTTGCAACAGCGGGCAGCGGCGATGCACTTGCTGGACTTGTCACGGGCCTTGCCGCGCAAGGCATGGCCGCATTCGATGCGGCGGCGGCGGCGGTTTGGATTCATGGCGAGCTTGCACAGTCCTTTGGACCTGGATTGATTGCGGACGATCTCGCCGATCTACTGCCCGGCGTGCTTCAGCGGCTGGATAAGCGCGGGAAGATTTACTCCTAACCGCTCGCGCGAGCGAGCGTGCTTCCCGCCAAGACCAGGCCCCGCTTGGCCTTGGGCGCGGTGCCTCTGCTTTAGAGCTTCACCTTCGGCATCCCCGTTCCATCCGGGCTGCCCATCAAGCTTGATCTGCCCCCACACCCTCAACGCAGCTGGACCTATTTCCTTGGTCGCGTGTTCGTGAACACGCACTGCTGCGCACATCGCGGCGCCATTTGCTCAGTACCCGGATCCAAGGAGAAGCCTTTTCCGATGAGAATTGCTCAAATCGCCCCCCTGGCGGAAAGCTGCCCGCCACGTTTTTATGGCGGCACCGAAAGAATCGTTTCCTACCTCACCGAGGAGCTCGTGGAGCAGGGACATGAAGTAACGCTTTTCGCCAGCGGCGATTCGCAAACACGCGCGGAACTCGTCCCTTGCTCGGAAACGGCGCTTAGAATGAACCCGTCGGTCAAAGACCCGATCCCCCATCACATGATTATGCTGGACCGCGTGCTGCGTCGCGCGGCCGAATTCGACGTCCTCCATTTTCACATCGATCTTCTGCAGTTTCCCTCGATCCAAGAGTTCTCCGGCAAGACCGTAACAACGTTGCACGGCCGCCTCGATCTGCCGGATTTGAAGCCGTTTTACGAGGCCTTTCCGAAGATGCCGCTCGCCTCGATCTCCTATCGCCAGCGCCTGCCCATGCCTGCCGCAGTGAACTGGGCGGGCAATGTCTATCATGGGATACCCAAAAACCTGCTTGTCTATTCCCCCCGCGCGGAGGGCGGCTACCTCGCGTTTCTCGGGCGCATCTCACCGGAAAAGCGTCCCGACCTCGCGATTGAGATTGCGTCGCGCGCAGGCTTGCCTCTGAAGATCGCTGCCAAAATCGACAAGGCGGACGAAGCTTACTGGGGTAAGGTGGTTGAGCCCATGGTGAAGGCAAATCCGCTCGTGGAGTATATCGGTGAGATCGGCGAGCACGAGAAAGCGGGGTTTCTTGGCGGCGCACTCGCGCTTCTGTTTCCGATCGACTGGCCGGAGCCGTTCGGGCTCGTCATGATCGAAGCGATGGCTTGCGGCACGCCGGTTATCGCGTTTGCGTCCGGCTCGGTTTCGGAGGTCGTCGACGAAGGCGAAACCGGGTTCGTTGCGAAAAGCATTGAGGAAGCGGTCGAGGCGGTTGCGCGGGCAAAAAGGCTGGACCGGGCGAGAGTACGCGCAGGCTTCGAGCGCCGCTTCACGGTGGACCGGATGGCTAGCGCCTATCTCGACATCTACCGCGGGCTCCCCGGCGTTGCCCGCAATGCGTTCCGCACCCAAAAGCTGCATGGGCAGGAGGCCGCATTGCGGATCGTAGCGTCATAAGCGCCCGTCCTTGGACGGGCACTTATCTGGCTTAGTCCTCTTGGCCCCAAAGCTCGGCGATGGCCTCGCCGCGGAAGTCCGGGCGGGAATGATAATGCATCTCGACCGCGCGGATATAACGGCCCTCATGCCAGCCCGTGCGCAGATTGATCACAGCCTCGCCGCCGTCGCGGATGTGCTGCTGGAACACGACGTCCTCAACCTCGCCGTTGCCGAACAAAATTTTAATGCTGTTGAGTTCGATGTCGTTCTTGCGAATGATGAGCTTAAGCCGCTTGAACTTGCCTTCATGACGGCCGACCTCGATCGTGTCGCGATCGTTGATGAAGCCGACGTGACGGTCGGCGAGCCTTACCCATTCCCGCGCAGAAGATGCGCTGGCCGAGAAAAGCATCGCCATAAATGCTATTGCTAGAATCCGAAACATACTTCCTCCACAGAATTCAATTGCCGAAGCGGAAGGTTGATACGTATGCAAACATGGCGTTAACGCGGCGGTTGAAACGCAAAGGTGTAACATGCTGTATCGTTTATACTTTTCAGGCTCTAGCAAGACCATTGAGCGGGCCGTTCCCTTCTGAGCGGGCCTTTCCCTTCCAAAAGCGGCTCTGGCTGTGGAGACTGGCGAACCGTAAACCTAATCTTACCCATAGAGTGGCGCTTCCGCTTGCCTGCATCCCGCGCCGGCATTAGTTTGAAGCGCAATGGAGGCGGCCGGATGCGGGTTTTCAATCTTTTGCTCAATGCCGTTTTCGCGCTGAGCCTGACGCTTGCCGTCTTTACGGCATTTGCGGGCTCTGGCGCTTTCTCATCGCCAACGGGCAAGCCGCAAGAGGCGCCGGGGCCCGCCACGCCGCAAAGCCCGCCAGCAGAGCCGGATGCCGGAGCGCCGCAGGTGCCCGCGGTTCAACCGGTCTCTGCGCCGGTGCCGGCAATGCCAGCCAGCGCAACTCCCGCGCCGGCTTCGGCGGCGAAGGGGAAGAAAGCCGTGGCCAAGGACCTGTTCGGGGCCGTGAAAGAACCCGCCAATCTCGCCGCGAAATCCATCGGCTTTTACGCCCATGGCTGCCTCGCCGGCGGCAAGCCCTTGCCCGTGAACGGCCCGGCCTGGCAAGTCATGCGGCTGTCGCGCAACCGCAATTGGGGCCATCCCTCGCTCATCAAATATATCGAGCGCTTCGCCGCCGACGCGAAGGAGAAAGACGGCTGGCCGGGCCTGCTCGTCGGCGACCTTTCCATGCCGCGCGGCGGGCCGATGCCCTATGGCCATGCGAGCCATCAAGTCGGGCTAGACGTGGACATCTGGTACAAGCCCGCGCCGGACCGCGAGCTTTCCCCCAAGGAGCGCGAGGATATTCCGATGGAAAGCTTCCTCAGCGATCCCGGCCACGTGAACCCGGCGATGTGGTCGCCGGACTATGAGAAGCTTCTGCGCCGGGCCGTGTCGTACCCTGAGGTTGCGCGCGTTTTCGTGAACCCTGCGATCAAGAAATGGCTCTGCGACACTGTGAAGGGCGACCGTGCCTTCCTCGCCAAGATCACGCCGATCATGGGCCACCACGACCATTTCCATGTGCGGCTCGTCTGCCCCGCCGGCAATCCGGGCTGCGAGGGCCAGGTGCTTAAGGCCGACGAGGGCTGTGGCAAGGGCCTCGATAACTGGATCGCGGCTTTGATGAAATCGAAGCCGCAAGCGCCTGCGGTGGCGGCTCCGCCTTCGCCCGCGCCGGTCGCGAAGGCCCGCTGGACGTTCAAGGCTTGGAAGAAGAAAAAGATAGCTTCGAACGGCAGGACGCCGCTCACCATGGCACAATTGCCGCCGGAATGCGAGACCGTGCTGAAGGCCCCAGCTGCGTCCGTGCCCGTGAAGGCGGCGCGCTGAGTGCCGCCCTTCGGTGCGCTACGCTGTATACGATTGCCGTGACCGGCCATGGCTGCTCCGCTGGCTTTCTTAAGGCGCCATCATCGGAGAAAGCGCCTTGCTAAAGCGTTAAGCGGTCTAACGTCATGATATTGCCGGATAAATTCCGCAGCGGCAATGCGCCTCGGTGAGCGGATGCCGCTTCCCATGGTTAATTCCGGGCCGGAAATATATTTAACGGACTTTTTGGAGTCGCGCTTTTGCGGGCGAAATCGCGAAAAAACGCGATTTTTGCGGCGGGAAGAAATGAAAATCCACGCCGGTTTACCATTCAGGCATTAACTATAGCGCGGCGCTACGAAAATGATCGCGGCACGCAGACGCTCTCCCGCGTGCCGCGTAAGAGCGCGTCCCGCCTTAAGCGTCGTCTGGCACTTCATACCAGAGGGCATGCTCGATGATCTCCGCCATCATCGACCGGCCTTCCTCCGCGTCTTCGGCGGTTTCAAACACAAGCCGGAAGCATGGCTTCTTCGACTCCTCGTCGAGCAGGCTGAAACCGTAGCCGCTTCCTTCGGCGTAGGTCACTTTTTCGACGCCGGTTATTGGACTGCTTTCACCCGGACCGCTCGGGCCGGGGGGTGTTGCACGCGGATCGTCCATGGCGGGTCTCTCCATAATTACAAATAGACAGACCCGTATCGTTGCCGCGATGGCGGGCGCGTGCAAGTTTAAATTCCGGCTGAACCCCGACGTCTTTCCGGGACGATGTTGTCTCCCGTGCCCGCCGGCGCTAGCTAAACGCGACTAAACAGCATATATTTCAGCCATGAACCTAACTCTTCCCAGCGATCAACAAAAGTGGCTCGAGGCGCAAGTTGCGGCCGGGCTCTTTGCCACAGTCGAAGCTGCCGCCGAAGCAGCAATTGCTGCGGCGATGATCGATAGCACTCAGATCGAAGCGGACGATCTCGACTGGGCCAAGCCCTATGTCGATAAGGGCCGCGACGACGCCTTGCGCGGCGATGTATTGACCCATGCAGAGCACAAGGCGCGCATGGCGGCCCGGCTCGAAGCGCTCAGGCGCTGATGGCGGTCGTACAAATCACGGCGTCCGCCGACGCCGATCTCGCGGATATCGTGTCCGATCTCACCGCAAAGTCCGGCATCTCAACGGCTGAACGTTACGCTGCCGGATTCGATGCTCTGTTCGACCGGCTTGCCGAATATCCCGATATTGGAGCGCCACGGCCGAAGCTGGGCGCTCACACGCGGATTGGGATCGTTCCACCCTATGTCGCGATCTACGAGCACAAGGGCGATATTGTGACGGTGCTGCGCGTTCTTCACGGCCGCCGGAACATCACCGCGAGGCTGATCCGGCTGTAAGGCGTCGAAGGCGAAACCGGAACCGCGGTCATTGCGAGCGAAGCGCAATCCAGAGCCAAGGTCTCTACTTTGCTCTGGATTGCCACAGCGGCTTCGCCGCTTCGCGATGACGAGGCACTCGCGTAAACGCACTTACCCGCTGCCGAGATAAGCCGCCGCCACCTCCGGGTTCCGCGCGATCTCCGCCGCAGGCCCGCTCAGCCGGATCTGCCCGTTCTCCAGCACATAGGCGTAATCGGAAATATCGAGCGCGGCGCTGGCGTTCTGCTCCACGAGCAGGATGGCCTGCCCCTCGCGCTTCAGCTCGGCGATGATGCGGAAAATCTCCTCGACGAACAGCGGCGCGAGGCCCATGGACGGCTCGTCGAGGAGGAGCAGCTTCGGCCGGGCCATCAGCGCGCGGCCCATGGCGAGCATCTGCTGCTCGCCGCCGGACATCAGCCCTGCGAGCTGATCGAGCCGTTCGGAAAGCCTTGGGAAGCGGGCCAGCACGCGCTCGCGGCGCTGGGCGATCTCGCCTGCGTCATGGGTGAGATAGGCCCCCATGCGCAAATTCTCGGCCACCGTCATGTCCGCGAATACCTGGCGGCCCTCCGGCACATGCGCAATGCCGAGGCGCGCGATGCGGTGCGCGGGCGCGTTCAAGATCTCGGCGCCTTCGAAGCGCATCGAGCCGGCGCGCGCTTTGAGCAGGCCCGAGAGCGCGCGCAGCGTGGTGGTCTTGCCCGCGCCGTTCGCGCCGATGAGCGAGACCACTTGGCCGGCGCCCGCTTCAAGCGCGATGCCCTTGACGGCGGCGATGCCGCCATAGGAGACGGCGAGATCTTTCACTTCGAGGAGCGGCGCGGCCATCATGAGCGTCCCACGCGAAGGGCCGTGTCATCCCGCGCGCAGCGCAGCGGGCAACGGTGTGTTGTGCCCTCGTTGTCATCCCGTGCGCGGCGCAGCGCGAAGCGGTGCGACGCAGACACGGGATCTTGCAACATGCCGGAGCCTGCAAAGATCCCGGACACGGCGCAAGCGCCGTTCCGGGATGACAATGAAGGCACAGCACACGGGATGGCAAAACGTTCAGCCGGATTCGACATCATGAGCGCCCCGCGAGAGCGTGGGCGACCTTCGCGCCGAGATAGGCTTCTATCACCTGCGGGTTGGAGCGAACCTCGGCCGGCGCGCCTTCGGCGATCTTGATGCCGAAGTTCAGAACCGTGATGCGGTCGCAAAGCCCCATGATGAAATGCATGTCGTGCTCGACGAGGAGGATGGTGAAGCCGCGCGCCTTCAAGGTCTGCAAAAGCGCGGTGAGCGCGCGCGTTTCGGCGGGGTTCATGCCGGCGGCCGGCTCGTCCATGAGCACGATTTTCGGGTCCGAGGCGAGCGCGCGCGCGATCTCGACGCGGCGCTGATCGCCATAGGAGAGATCGCCCGCGCGGCGGTATTCCGCGCCTTCGAGGCCGGCGAGGCGCAAGAGCTCCGCGGCCTTCGCCGCCGCCTCTTTCTCCGCACGCCGGAAAGAGCCCCCGCGCAGAAGGATCGAGGGCACGGCGCCGCCGGTCCGCACATGCCTGCCGGTCATGACGTTCTCGAGCACGGTCATGTCCTGGAACATGCGGATGTTCTGGAAGGTGCGGGCGAGGCCGAGCGCGGTGCGCCGGTAGGGCGGCAGCCGGCCGATGGGATGGCCCGCAAGATGGATCGAGCCGGAGGTGGGCCTAAGAATGCCGGAGATGACGTTGAAGGCCGTGGTCTTGCCTGCGCCGTTCGGGCCGATGAGGCCGTGAACCGCGCCTTCGGCCACCGCAAGATCGAGTTCCTCGATGGCGGTCACGCCGCCGAAGCGGACGTTCAAGCCTTCGACGGCGAGCAGCGGAGCCGCGGTCATGGCCGCGCCTCCCCCGCCGGGCCGATGCGGCGGAAGCGCCAGGCCAAAAGCCCGCGCGGCATGTACAGCACGGCGATCACGATAATGAGCCCGTTCACGACGAAGCGGAAATCGTGCAGCGGGCGCAGCAGTTCCGGCAAAAGCGTAAGGATGATGGCGCCGAGGACCGGGCCGAAGGGCGAGCCGATGCCGCCGAGCAGCGCATAGCTCAGAATAGTAACCGCTTGGTCGAAGCCGTATTCGTTCGGGCCGATGAAGGAGGACACATCGGCGCTGAGCGCGCCCGCGAGCCCTGCGAGCACGGCGGAGGCTACCAAGGCCCCGAAGCGGTAGAGCGGCACGTTCACGCCCATGACGCTCGCGGCTGTCTCGTCCTCGCGCATCGCCTCCATGGCCCGCCCGATGCGCGAGCGCCCGATGGCCATGAAAACGAAAAGCGCGATGGCGAGGCACAAATAGATGAGCCATGCCCCGCCCTGCTGCGGGATGCCTGGAAGGCCGAGCGCACCGCCCGCCGTTTCGGAATTGAGGTAGAAGATGCGCAAGACCTCGCCGAGGCCGATGGTGGCAAGGGCTAGGTAAACGCCTGAGAGGCGCAAGGTGGGGACGCCGATAATCGCAGCCGCCAGAGCAGGCGCGAGCATGCCTGCCCCGAGCGCCACAGCGAAGGGCGCTTCGAGCTTCACCGTGAGCAGCGCGGAGACGTAGGCCCCGATGCCCATGAAGGCCGCTTGGCCGAGCGAAAGCTGCCCGATGGCCAGCACCACATACATGCTGAGCGCAAGCAAGCCGTTGACGCCCACCCCATAGATGAGCGCCTGATAGGTGAAGAAGAAATCGTCGAAGGATGCCGGCATCAGGCCCGCCTCACCGGTGCGCGCCCGAACAGCCCTGCCGGGCGGACCCAAAGCGTCAGAACGAGAAGCACGAAGCCCACGGCATCTTTCCAGGTGGACGCGGCGTAACCGGCCGTCAGGCTTTCAAGGAGCCCGACGGCGAGCCCTGCGATGAGCGCGCCGCGAATGTCGCCAAGCCCGCCGAGGATGATGACGGCAAAGCCTTTCAGCATCATCGCCTCGCCCATATAGGGCTGGATGGCGTTGTAATTCAGGCCCACGAGGATACCGGCCAGCGCGCCGAGCGAGCCGGATATGAAAGAAACGAGCCGCATCACGGCGCCGGCGTTCACGCCCATGAGCTGCGTCGCATCGCTATTCTCCGCGAGCGCCCGGATGGCGAGCCCGATCCGCGTCCCTTGCATGACGAACAGCAAAACCGCGACAGAGGCAGCAGCCGTCGCCACGATCAAAAACTGGCTCAAGGTCAAGCGCACGCCCGCGATCTCGAAGGCGCCGCCCTCGAATACAGCGGGCGGGAAGCGCCTGATGTCGGTTCCGAAAATAGCGGTCGCGGTGGAATAGAGAAGGAGCGTCGCGCCGAGCGTCACCATGAGCGAGGCAAGCTCCGGCGCCCTCGCCCGGCGGAGCCGGGTTAGGAGCAGCGCATCGAGCAGGATAGCGCCAAACCCTATAAGAATGCTCGCCAAAGGAAGTGCGAACCAAACCGGAGCGCCAGCCGCCGTTAGATAGAGCGCGAGGAAAGCGCCCGCGGAAAAGTAGAAGCCATAGGTCAGATTGATGACCCGGAGCACGCCGAACATCAGCGTGAAGCCCAGCGCGAAGAGCGCGTATGTCGATCCGGCTACAATACCGTTTGCGAGCTGCTGGGCGAGCATGTGCCGGACTCATGAAGAGGGGAAGTTCCCTCACTCTGTTTCTCTCCCCGAGGGGAGAGAAGACGCCTGAACTTCCTTCTCTCCTTGGGGAAAGGGCCGCAGCAGACTCCCTCTCCCCTTGGGGAGAGGGCTGGGGTGAGGGGGTCTTAGGTTAAAATCACCGAAGGTTAGGGTTACTGAAAGGCGTGGAACTTTCCGCCCTGCATTTCGAGCACGACAACGCCCGAAGTGTCGGCCGGGCTGCGCTCGGCGTTGAAGGAGAGTTTGCCCATGACGCCCTCGTGCGACGTGGTTGCGAGAGCATCCTTGATTTTCTCCGGGTCCGGCGCCCCCGCCGCCGCGATCGCCTTCGCTGCGAGCTTCAGCGTGTCATAAGCCTGGGCCGCGAACTGATCGGGATCGGTGCCATACTTCGCCTTAAAAGCAGCGACGAACGCCTGGTTCGCCGGATCGGCCTTGCCAATGAACCAGGGGCTTCCGACGAGCGTGCCGTCAGCCGCATCGCCTGCGATCTCGCCGATCTTCGGAGAGTTCAGACCGTTCCCGCCGATGACGCGGACGCTGGCCGGAAAGCCGAGCGCCTTCTTGGCAAGCAAAATGCCCGAGCCAGCCTCGACCAGCGCAGAGACCACAATGGCGTCCGGATTGAGCGACTTGATCTTGGTAAGCTGAGCCGAGAAATCGCTGTCTTTCGAGCCGAAGGTCTCGGTTGTCAGCACCTCGATGCCGAGCTTCTCCAGCGCGGCCTTCATCACGTCGTAGGCCGATTTCGTGAAGGCATCGTCGTTGCCGTACATCACGGCTACTTTTTTAACGCCGAGCTTTTCTTTCGCCGTTCTCAGCGTCACTGGCACCACGTCGGCTTCCGGCAGCGAGGTCCGGAATACATAGGGGCCGATCGCAGTGACGCCGTTTGCGGTCGTGGAGGTCCCGATGATCGGGATTTTGCGGGCGTTGGCGACGGGGCCCGCTGCGAACATCTCGTTTGAAAGCGTTGGGCCAAGGATCAGCGGGACTTTCGTCGCGCCGATTAGCTGGCGCATGCCATTGATGGCCTGCTCCTTGTTGCCGGCCGAGTCCTCATAGGCGATTTGCAGCGGCCTGCCGCCGAGCACGCCTCCGGCCTTATTGACCTCGTCCAAAGCGAGGTCGAAACCGTTCTTGATGGCAATGCCGTATTTGTTGTTCGGGCCCGTCAGAATCTCGACGGCACCGATGGTCACAGGCTCGTTGCCCTGGGAAAGCGCTGGCGTGCCGGGCAGTGCGAGTGCCGCGCACAAAATTCCGCAAGCGGAAATAAAACCTCTCACTCCACGCATGGCGATCTCTCCCGGCCGTTGTATTAATCGATTGAGCTTTTGCAATAGCTTGGCGCCTCATGGAGCAAGGGCAACCATGCTGCTGTCTTAATGCATCGGGCCTGGGAATTGCAACACCCCGCGCGTCCCAAGCTTGCCGTCCAATAGTATTGCCCGGATGAATATACGGCAAAGTTGAAGCTCTGGCGTGCTTTTGTTGTAGAAAGACGAATTGATTGGGGGGGCCCTTCTTCCAGCCATCCCTAGGCTGAGCGTTGATAAAGTACACTTAAATAGGAATGTAAAATGCTTTGATTCTACAGGGTCTGCCTATATCGGATCCGATAGCTGAACAAGCCAAAAGTCTTCGCCGGAATAGAAAGTCTCGTGTGCACAAAAAAATAAGGACCCGGACACTGTCCAGGCCCTTGCCGCCAGAAAGCTAAGTGCGGTCTACCAAAGTGCGAGCTTGGCTACGCCGGCGCCGAGTGCAAGGCCCGTCTCGGACTTCAGGCTAACAGGCTGCAGCGAGATCGTGCCGCCATTGCCGCCAACGAGGACATTCGCGCCGCCGCCGATGCCGGCCGCAGCGTCAGCCGAAGCGCCGGTATAGGAGCCGGAGAGAGCGTGCTCTCTCAGCTCGGTCGGAGCGAAAACCGCCCAAACGATTTTGGCTCTGCCGGTGTATCCAAGGTCGAGGCCGGAGCGGCTCAGGCGGCCCTTATAGTGCTCGCGGTATCCGGTGGCGCTGATGAAAACGCAGTGCGCTCTATGCGATGACCCAACAACATAGCTGTTCCCGCCATGAACGTGGCAGCGAAGCTCGCCAACGCGCACGCCGGCGCTTGCAGCGGAGGTCAATCCCAGCGCGAGCAGAATCCCGCCCGCAACAGTCATGAAAGCTTTCATTTCCCGTCTCCTTTGAGTGCCCCATAGGCTCCGAATACCACATCTTCGCGGCCAAATTTCAGCCGTTCCGGCGGCGCGCAGATGCCAAGCGAATCAGTAGCAGAAATAACCGTTTAGTCGAGTCGCAGCATTGTGTCCATGCCCGCCTCGCCGTGAAACTCCCGCCAGAATATCATAACGCGGAGCGATGGTTACCGTGGTGACAAGTACGCGTCCTGCACTAAGCGCGCGATCCGCTCCATTTCCCGTAGCGGCAGGTACGTCCAGCTCTCGATCTGCCCGTTGAACAGGCGGATGCGGCCGCTTTGCTCTAAGCTGCGATGGAAGCGCGAGAACTTATCGCGCTGGCTCGCCGCGCGCCGGCCGACGGAAGGCAATATAGCCACATGGACGGGCTTGCCGGTGCTGCAGGCCTCCGTAACCATATTGACGGAGTCGCAGGTGACGACGAAGGCATCGGCGTGTGCCAGCATCCCGAAATAGGGGTTATCGCCGTCCCCGCCGGAGATGAAGGCGGGGCAGCCGGCGAGCATGTGGCGCAAGGTCTCGATATTGGCCGCACCGGTCCGGCGCGATCCGGTTATCAAGAGCCCGTAGCCTTGCTGCGAAAGCGCTTTGAGCTGGCTTGCGAGCTCTTGGATCTCCGCCTCGCCAAACGCGTAGCGGGAGTTGGCGCCGCCGAGCAAAACGGCCACGCGCGGATGCGGGATGCCGGCGAACCGCTCCGTCCAGCGCGGCGCTTCCGCGGCGAGGCGCTCCGGCGTGATCCGGTGGAGTGCGCCGTCCATAACAAGCACGTTGCTTCCGGTGAGGCCGTCATGTGCCGGAACCACGATGCGGTTGAAGCGGTGGCGGAGCAAAACCGGGTCCTGAAGTTGCACCGTGAAGGCGCGGCCGCCGCTCTGCCTCTGTATATACATCGCCGGCAGGATGCTGGGGCGCCCCGTCGAAATGAGGATGTCCGGCCAAGGCGGCTCGATATGATCGCCTCTCTTGCTGACGGCGTAGCGCTGAAAGGCCATGATATGCGGGCTCAAAATACGCCAAGGCGTCTTGAGGATGACGCGCTTGATCACAGGCGCCAGCCCCAGGGCTTCGGCCAGCCCGACCGTTTGGTTCTCCATGCCCGGACGCCCATCGGTCAGGGCCCAGCAGGAGGGAAGAGGATGCGGCCAGGATAGGTCCGCTACTGCCCCAAGAGGGCGCAATTCGGTCATGGCATCTTGCTCGTCGATGAGAATTGCCCTCCGCCTAGCACGCATTAAGCGTAAGGAAAAGCTTCATCGCCGTTTAAGGCGAAGTTGCGGTTTTGCCGTTGAACGCGGCTCCAGTCCCGGCTATGACGTGGCCGGAAAGGACTTTTGACGGCATGAGTACGGCTTTGCAACTGTAGTGCGGAAGAAGGACGAAGAATGACCGCGGCGGACGGCAGAGTCAGCGCCGGCACCCTGAGCTTGAACGCAAGTGGGGTGGCTGAGGAGTCCGGTTTGCGGCTTGCCTTGGCGCTGGTTGGCCTTCTCTTCATCTTCCGGCTTGCACTGGCTGCGGCTGCCAATCTCGCCGAGGACGAGGCCTATTACTGGCTTTGGTCGGCGCATCTCGCGCCCGGCTATTACGATCATCCGCCGATGATCGCCTATTGGATCAGGGCCGGGACCGCGCTTTTCGGCCAGACCGCTTTCGGCATACGCTTCGTTGGACTTATGAGCACGCTGGCCGGGTCTTATGTCCTTTACCGGACGAGCCTTGGCCTGTTCCCCGGCCGCAATGAGGCTCTCCTCGCCGTTTTGTGGTTGAATGCGACGCTGTTTGTGAACGCGGCAGCAATTATTGCGACGCCAGACACGCCGCTTGCCTTTTTTGCGATCCTTACGCTGTTTGCGCTCGCCAAGCTGATCGAGACGGGGCGCGGCGCGTGGTGGTACGGCGTGGGCGCGGCATTTGGGCTCGCATTTATGAGCAAGTATACGGCGGTGCTTCTGCTGCCCGGCATCTTATTATGGATGGCAGCTTCGGCGAACGGCCGGCGCTGGTTTGTGCGTCCGGAACCCTATCTTGGCGCGATCATCGCCGCGGGCGTGGCCGCGCCCGTCTTCTACTGGAATTACGCTCACGATTGGGTCTCGTTCGCAAAGCAGGCGGGGCACAGCATCAAGGACAAGCCTGCGAGCGCGATTGCGAGCGTCGCGGAACTGTTGGGCGGGCAAGCGGGCCTCGCCACGCCCATCATCTTCCTGTTCTGCGTTTGCGGAAGCTTCTACGCTCTTTTTCGCGGATGGAAGCAAAAAGAGCCGCGCTGGCTGCTGCTTGGCGCCATAACCGCGCCGGTATTCGTTTTCTTCCTCCTCCACGCGGCTAGCCAGAAGATCCAGCCGAATTGGCCGGGCTTTATCTACCCCGCTGCCATCCTGGCGGGCGTCCACGGCTTCGTTGCGCTTTCGAAGGAGCGCAAGGTTAATCGATGGATCGCGGCTGGTTTCCGCTTCGCACCTTGGCTCGGCATCGCGTTCACGCTTGGGGCGTTCGTTCAGCTTGGGTTTGGCGCGATACCGCTCAAGGCCAGCCAGGACCCCACCTCGCGCCTTAAGGGCTGGTCCAAGCTTGGCGCAGATATTTCGGCGGTGGCGCGTGCTGAAGGCGCGGCGGCCATCCTTACCGATCGCTACGCCATCACGGGCGAGCTTGCCTTTTACGGCGCCAATGGGCTGCCCGTGCTGCAAATAAACGAACGCATCCGCTACGTGAACTTTCCCGTGCCCAACGAGGCTAAGCTCAAGAACGGCCCAGCGCTGTTAATCCTGCGCAGGGGAGCGGATGCGTCGCGCGCGACCGCGTTTTTTGAAAGCGCCCGCCTCGTGGCCACGCTGACACGCGAGGCTGGATTTAATTCCCGCGATGCCTATGATGTGCACCTTCTTACGGGCTATCGCGGCGGTCTTTTCCAACAGGCGGGCGCGCCTTTTTGCGGGGCGGCATCAAACGAGGACAAAGCATGCAATTAGAAACAGCCGGCTTCCGGCGGGCCGCTGAAGCGAACGCGCTGCAAGAGGGGCCCGAGCTAACCGTCATCGCTCCAAGCTTCAACGAGCGGGACAATGTCGAGCCGCTTATCGCGAAGCTTTCCGCAGTGCTGGAGGGCGTCCATTGGGAGGTGATATTCGTCGACGACGATTCTCCGGATGGAACCTCGGAGCGCGTGCGCGAGCAAGCGAGGCGCGACGCGCGTGTGCGCTGCGTGCAGCGCCTCGGCCGGCGCGGACTGACCTCGGCCTGCGCCGAAGCCGTGCTCGCCTCGTCCGCGCCCTACATCGCGATCATCGACGCCGACTTGCAGCACGACGAGACCCTGCTCCCGCGCATGCTGAATGTGCTGCGCGGCGGGGATGCGGAGATCGTCATCGGCAGCCGGTACACCGAGCGGAAGCTTTCGGACGGATTCTCGCGCGCCCGCCAACAGATGAGCTTCATTGCAACAAGGCTTGCCCAAACCATCCTTCACGCGAACCTCACCGATCCGGTGAGCGGATTCTTCATGGCCAAGCGCGAAGTGTTCGAGGGCGCGATCCGCAATCTTTCCGGCATCGGCAATAAAATCCTTGTCGATATATTCGCGTCGTCCAACCGGCCCTTGCAATTTAAGGAGCTGCCCTATCGATTCCGGGAGCGCCTGCACGGCGAAAGCAAGCTCGATACGCTCACCGTCTGGGAATACATGGTGCTTCTGGCCGATAAGCTGTTCGGCAAGTTTATCCCAGTCCGCCTCATCCTGTTCAGCCTCGTCGGCATCAGCGGCGTGTTTGTCCATTTCATCATATTTTGGAGCGCTCTTCTTTCGGGTGTAGCAGCAAGCTACTCCCCCGACTCCGCGGTTCAATTCAAGATGGCGCAGGCTGCAGCGACAATCGTTGCGGCGACCTCGAACTTTTTCTTGAACAATATTTTGACCTATCGCGACAAACGCCTTCGCGGCTGGGCGGTCTTGCGCGGACTCATCTCGTTTCTGGCTATCTGCAGCGTCGGCGCGGTCGTCAGCGTCTCCTTCGCGGGGCAGGTCTTGTCTTGGTTCCCGGAAGGCTTGCGTGCAAGCAAATATGTACTGAGCTTTGCCGCGCTCAGCGGCATCGCCGTGAGCACGATTTTGAACTTCTCGGCGACCGCCATATTCACCTGGAGACGGAAGTAGTCATTGAGGCTGAGGAGGGGCGTCCAGCCCTTCCCCGGCGCCGGCGTTCACGCTCGCGTGAGCCTACTCAATTTTTGATATTCATACATTCGAACGTTTTGATATAATGCGGTTTCTTGCCAGCCTGAAATTGGATGGGCGGCAAAAGCTGCGGCTCGCGCGGCCGCGCTCATGGAAACAGGTATGAGGAAACGTCATGGCATACGAATTCGAGGGAAAAACGATAGAGACCACAGCGACTGGCTATCTCGTCAACCAGGACGACTGGAGCAGGGAGCTGGCTGAGCATATCGCAAGCCACGAGCAGATCACGATGACCAGCCGGCATTGGGACGTCATCGGCTATCTGCGAGACGAGTATTTCAATAACAATGAAAATACGCCGAATACGCGCGCCATCCTCAAGGCGATGTCCGAGAAATGGAATGAGAAGATCGATCAGAAGACGCTCTACGATCTGTTTCCGCTGGACCCCTCGAAACAGGGCGGCCGTATCGCCGGCGTTCCTGAAAGCCGCCGCAAGGGTGGATACTGAAGCGAGCCTTCGGATCGCTTGATGCGCTGCCATGGGGCGGAATGAGTTCCAAGGCCGGGCGAAGGTGGAGAAAGATTACCCTTCCAGCACATTGGACGGCGGTGCTGGAAGGGCTGCGCTTATGACGCTTAGTTTGGGGGGTGGGGCAAAGCGTCACAATCAAAGGGTGTCACTTAATGTTTGAAGAGTGGTAAAGGCGAAAAAATACTCAGCGCATGCATAAGCTGAATGTTTAGAGACGCGCTTTTTGCGTTTCTCTTTCTCCCGGCGGCTTTACCGGCAAAATATTCCTTTCATTGCACTCGATCTTGCTGCTTAGTTGCAGAATATTTCTGCTTCAATCGTCCGGATTGCGGGTTTACGTCCATTTCCACTTAAGCGGCTTGGCCTGCAACCTGCGCTTATGGCAAGTATTTCATTTTGAGCTTAAGCAGTTTCCGCTTATATAGGACGGACGCTAAGCGCTACGGCGGGAAACCCAGGACACGATATCGCGGACCACCTGCTGGAACGCGCTATTCAAAGCCTGTATCCCAGCGCCCGGATCTTGGCCTGCCGCCTGCTGGCGCGCCTGAAATCTCTTTGTGGTCACGACCGCGTTATTGCGCTCATCAACCAGTTTGACATAGACGTCGACAACGGCTTCGGCGTTGCCGGCCGCCGCTTCCACCTGAAAATCGCGGATTTCAATGGCAAGCGATAGATCGCCCGAAACGCGGTCCTGGTTCGTCAGGACCGCGCGGAAGGCACCCGAATTTGCGAGAGATTCAACAAGCCTCGCCTGAAAAAGGCGCGGCAGGCGGTCGCCCCACGCAACGCCCGGGTAATAGGCGACGCGCCCATTGGCGCCTTTCACGAGGATTTCCTCGGTGTCGATCGTCTTAACCGCGACGGGAGGCGAAATCATCAGCTGTACGCTGCGCGTGCCCCGCGCCTTTTCCATAGGCGGAGCTTGCAGATCGTAAGTCGCAGGGGCAGACGCGCCCAATAAGCCGGAGCAGCCGCAAAGCATGCTTGCAGTCGCAAAAGCGGCCATTGCTCGTATCAGTTGCATCAGTTATCCCAGATTTGCCCCTGCCTATGGTTATCAAATTCATAGCTAACAGCCAAATACTTAGCGCCAATTTACGACAGCGCTAGTATTTTGGAGATTGTTGCCCGCCGAGCAAAAAACTTGTCGGATTTCGTTCGACTTTTTGAACCACGCGATCGAGACTGTCGGCTAAGCGCCTGCCATCTTTCATAAAAAGCTCGAATTCGCGGAGCGAGCGCTCCGCTTGCAAGGTAAGCTCGGCTGATTTGTCGCCGAGAGACTTGTCCAGTTTTTCCGCGAGCTGGCGAAAAGAAATCGCTGCTTGTTGCACCTGCGACACAACAGAATCCGGGTTGTCCGAGGTTGCGCCTGCAACCCGGTCGACTGCGGCATCGACCTTGACGGCGATCTTGTCGAGCCGCTCGGTCAGCGTCCTGAGATCTCTGACGAACGCCGCGGCGTCATCCTTGCGCTCCGCCAAGGCGATCGTGAACGATTCGACATTCGTTATCGTGTGGCGCAGCGAATCCTCGTTATTCGCGATGAGATTGCTAAGGCGCGCCATCAACGCAGTCGCTTGGCCAGCTGCGTCCGAAACGCCGGCCAGAAAGCCGCCGGCGCCCGGATCTGCATAGATTACGGGATATTTTTCGTTCGTCTTGGCTTGAAGCATGGCTGCGTCAGGAGTGCCGGGGGTGATCTCCATGGCGATAAAGCCCGCAAGGCCTTGCTGGGAGATGCGAGCTCTCGAGTTGGTGCGGACGGGGGTATCGCCGCGAACGGATATGAGCGCGCGCACCTTCCGTGTATCCTCGGGCACAAGCTCGATGGAGCGAACGGCGCCAAAGCGGATGCCGTTGAAAAGAACGGGCGAGGCTTCTGTCAGGCCCTGAACCGAGCCATCGAAGATGACGAAATAGTTTTTGCCCTGAGGGCCGGAAGCGTCGTTTCCCATCCAATAGATGAAGCCCAGGAGCAGCCCGAGCACGCCCAGCACAAAAACGCCGATGATAAGGTAGTTAGCCTTTGTTTCCATAAGCTATGACGCCTTTTCGATAAGCCGTGCCCGTTCCCCGCAGAAATATTCCCGCACCCAGGGGTGTCCCGGATTTTGTACAAGCTCCCTCGGCGAGCCCTCGCGCACGATATGCTTGTCCGCAAGCACTGCTACGCGGTCGCATACGGCGAAGATACTATCGAGGTCGTGAGTGATCATGTAGACTGTAAGGCCGAGCGTACGCTGCAAATTTCGAATGAGCCGGTCGAAAGCCGCCGCTCCTATAGGATCGAGACCGGATGTCGGCTCGTCCAAGAATACGATATCCGGATCGAGCGCAAGGGCGCGAGCCAACCCAGCCCGTTTACGCATGCCGCCCGATAGCTCCGAAGGAAATTTGTGGGCCGCGTTCGCCGGAAGGCCGGCCATGGCGATTTTCAGACGGGCGAGTTCGTTCATTGTCTTAAGCGGCAGGTTCAGATGCTCGCGCATGGGTACCTGAACGTTCTGCAGGACTGTGAGCGAGGAGAATAGCGCGCCATCCTGGAAGAGCACGCCCCAGCGGCGCTCGATGGAGGTGCGCTCCTCTCCTTCCACGGTGCTGAGATCGCTCCCGAGAACCTCGATGCTCCCCGATTCGAAGGGCATAAGACCGAGCACAGTGCGCAAAAGCACCGATTTGCCGGCGCCGGAGCCTCCGGCGACCGCGAGGACTTCGCCGCGAAAGACATCGAGGTTCAGATTTTCAAAAATGAGCTGCGAACCGATACGTTTCGTGAGACCGCGAAGCCTGATCGCGTATGCTTCTTTGCCACCATTCGCCAAAGAAGCGGTTTGCTGGTCCGTCCCCGATTCCATGGCTAAAACCCGCTCGCGGATAGAAAGATTGCGAAGATGGCGTCGAGCACAAGCACAAGAAAAATGGCCTTCACCACGGCGGCGGTGACTTGCGTCCCGACCGATTCGGCGCTGCCTGTAACCCTCAGGCCTTCCAAACAGCCGACAAGGCCGATTACGAGCGCCACGAACGGCGCCTTGATCAGCCCGACGTAAAAGTGCTTGGCTGTGACCGCGGCGTTAAGCCTTTGCAGGAAAATCGGCGTGTCGAGCGCGAGATAGACTTTCGACATGACCGCCCCGCCAGCAAGGCACATGATGTCGGCGACGAACACGAGGAGCGGCAAGGCCACGATCAAGGCGAGGATGCGCGGCACGACGAGCGTTTCGATCGGATCGATCCCGAGCGTGCGCATGGCGTCGATCTCCTCGCGCATTTTCATCGTGCCGATTTGAGCGGTGAAGGCGGACGCCGACCGCCCGGCCACCATGACCGCCGCAAGAATCACCCCAACCTCCCGCAGCGAGAGGATGCCAAGCATGTCGATGGCCAGCGTCTCGGCGCCGAAGTTCCTGAGCTGGCGCGCGCCTTGCTGCATAATGACGCCGCCAATGAGAAAACATACCAGCGAGACGATCGGTACGGCAGTGAGGCCCGTCATCTGGATCTGATGGATGAAGGCGGTGCCCCGGAATTTGGAGGGCCTCGCGATCACTCTGCCAAGGGCTGCGGATGTCTCGCCCAGAAACATGGTCAAACTGATCGCATCGCGGCCGATTGCCGTGAGCGCGGAGACGAAGCGCCTGATGAAATCCGCGATGGGTTGGCTTCGCGGTGCGGCTTCTGCGGCCGCCGATGCTGCGCGGGCGACCTCGTCGAGAAGAATTTTATGCTCGGGCCGCACGTTGATGAAACGGGCCGCGGTGCCGCCGATGCTTTCGCGGAAGCTGACGAGCGTGAGCGCGCCTGCCGTATCCAGTATTTGCAGGCGGGCAAGATCGATTTCAAGCGCCTGCGCGCCCTTGGGGACTTCGCGTGAACTGGGAAGCGCAGCGTGAACTTTTTCGAGGACGGCGAGCGTCCAATCGCCGGATAGCTCGATGCGCACGGCTCCGGCGTCCGGAGCGATCCGGCAGCCGGGATGGTATTCTGAAATGGCATGGCGATTGAGCATGGATACTGCCGGAGGACGCATTTCTTAAGGCATAGCCTCGATCGATGCAGGAGTCCAAGGACCTTTCATGGCAATTGAATGACCGGAACGCGCTGGAAAGCACGCTGCGGCAAACGTTTGTAAAGATTTGAATGGTACGAGTTGTGCAACAATCTCTAAAACCGGCGGCGGGCATGACAATCCCTTCAATGGCTTCCCTCTCGGAAGCGGATTACTGCGCCATAGAGGACGCGCTCCAATCCACGGAGAAAGGGCGGCGGTTCCTTCGCGCCTATACCGATCGCAACCGCAGCTTGGAATCCCGGCGGCTGCTGCGCTCGATCTCCCGGCTGCATCGTGCCGCGCTGGGAGCCCCGGGATTGAACTCCGAGGTTAGTCGGGACCTGTCTTCGGTACTGAGGAGCGTCTCGAAGCACCGGCAGACGGCATTGGCATGCGGCGACCCGGCGGCGCGGTCCCTTATGCTTGCAAGCAGCCTAGAGGAGGTCGAGGCCTGCCTTATCGCTCTTATCGAGTCGATCGAGGAGAGGGCATTCGAGACTTTAGACGCTGGCCTGCCTGGTCTGCGGCTCGAAGCGGCAGACGATATCCACGCGCCGGGGCGCACCGCCAAGCTTTTCGGGGAGCTTTCGTCGCATTTTTCGAGCGATCCGCGCTGAGCGCTCAAGCCGCGCACCGGAGCGGTTCGCCCTCGCGCCGCTCTTCCAATTCATGGCCGCCATGCAGCCATCTCTCCAAAAAGCGGAAAGTCCAAGCCCGCAATTTCGCACCGTGAACGATATGGTCCTTGATGTGATCGGCGGGCGGCTGCGCGCAGGGCTGCGAAAGCCGCGCGGCGCCGCGTACGATCCAACGGTGAATGATCGCCAGCGTGATTTCCGGATGGAACTGCACCCCGAAAGCGGATGGCCCGTAACGGAAGGCCTGGTTTTGGAAAACGTCGCCCTCGGCCAAATGAACGGCACCGCGCGAAAGCGTGAATTCCTCGCGGTGCCAATGATAGACGTGGCTTGGCCAAGGGCCAAGCGCATGCGCCTCCTCACGCGGCTGAATGGGCTCATAACCGGCTTCGAAACAGCCCGAGCGATGCTCGCGAACCTCGCCGCCTAGATGCTTGGCGAGCATTTGCGCGCCGAGGCAAATGCCGAGAAAGGGCTTCTTCGCCGTCAAGGGAACGCAGATCCAGTCGATCTCTTTCTTGATATAGCCGTCTGGGTCGTTTGCGCTCATGGGGCCGCCGAAGACGACGGCGCCGGCGTGGCCATCCATCGAGGATGGGAGAGCATCGCCGAAGCGCGGCCTGCGGATATCGAGCGGGATGCCGTTCGCCCTGAAATACTGCCCGATTGAGCCGGGCTCGGATTCGAGCCTGTGCAAAATAACGAGAACGGGTTTTTTTGCGGGCGTGCTATTCATGGTATGAGGTGAAACGCAAGGTCCAATCCAGTGTTTGCCTTTAGCTCGTGCAGGATCGAAGCACAAGAGCCACAGCTTGCTTCGCGCTTTGCCGGGGCGATAATAAGGCGATTGCCGGTTGCGCTAAGGGGCGCCTATGTCGCAGGCTTATCCGCGAGCTGGGGTTTCGGTCGCTGTGTTGCAGGGGGACGCCGTTCTTCTCGTGCGGCGAGGCAAGGGCGCCTATCGAGGGTCTTGGTCGCTTCCGGGCGGAGCGATCGAGCTGGGAGAGACCGCGATAGAGGCGGCGCAGCGGGAGCTTTGGGAGGAGACGGGATTGCTTGCCTCGGACCTCACTTTAAGCGATGTTGCCGACGCCATTCTCCGGAATGCCGGGGGGGCCGTCGAGACGCATTACACGATTGCCGTTTATGTGACGGATCGGGTTTCGGGAACGCTGGCCGCAGGCGCAGACGCCACAGATGCAGGCTGGTTCGGTTCCGAGGCAAGAATGCACCTCAAACGGACGCCCGGCCTGGAAGCGGCGATAGGAAAGGCAAAAAAGGCCTGGGATAAGGGCAAGCGATGAATTTGGGCCTAGGGCAAAATGCAAAGGCTGCGATTTATGCGGCCGTATTGACCGCGCTGGCGGCAGCAACCACCACGCCGGCGCCCGCGCAGAACGCTGCTGCAGTGCCGAAGCAGCCGTCCGCGGCCGCGCCCCAACAGCCGGCCGGTCCCGAGGACCGTCCTTATGATATCCAGCTATTCCGGCTTGCCGAGATTTTGGGGACTTTGCATTATCTCCGTGAGCTTTGCGGCGCCAATGAGGGGCAGGTTTGGCGGGAGCACATGCGCGAGCTTGTGGCGGCCGAAGGCTCGAGCGCACTGCGGCGGGCCAAGCTGGTCGAAAGCTTCAACCGCGGATATCGCGATTATTCGCGGACCTACCGCACATGCACGCAGCCCGCACTCGTCGCGATCCAGCATTTCATGGATCAGGCGTCGGCGATCTCGGACGGGCTCATCGCCGCCGACAAATAGGCAGCGCTGCGGGCGCTCATCGTCATCTTGCCCGCGCCGTCAACGCGGGCTTCGCGGCGCGAATGAAGACCGCTTCGCCCTCACTCCTCTGCCTTCGCGCGCTGGCACGGTTCCCGGTCCCGGTTCCGAATGTGCTGCGGCATAGGCAAACCAAGACGCTCGTTCCAAGCCAAGGGCAGAATTGAGAAATACCTTTGCTAAAATTGGCGAAGGCGGGAACTGTTTTGTTCTACTCCTGATCATTTGCTTAGCATTTGGGATTTTTTTCTCATAGCGGCCGCAATTCCCATTGCAGGAAGGGCGCAGGCTGTATTATTTTTGCGCTACCCGGGGCCGCTCTGGCCTGGTGTAGAGAGCAGAAGGGCCTGTAACATGGAAAAGATCGTTTTTCTTACCCCTCATTTCGCAGTCGCCGGCCAGCTCGAGGCAGAGGACTTTTCCGAGGCAGCCCGGCTGGGATTTAAGGTCATCATCAATAATCGTCCGGACGGCGAAGAGGAGCACCAGCTTCCAAACCAGATCGCAGCGGCCCACGCTTTGCGGTCGGCTCTCAGCTACCATTACATTCCTTCCGGCAAGCTCGATCTGTTCTCCGATCAGGTCGTGGACGCTTCCGAAACTGCCCTCGCCGCCGCCGATGGACCGGTGCTCGCCTACTGCAGGTCCGGCACGCGCTGCGCGATTATCTGGGCAGCCGTCAGCGCCCGCAGCTTGCCCGTTGACGAAGTGGTAGCCGCGCTCTTGAGCGCCGGCTTCGATTTCGATTTCTTGCGCGACGACCTTGAGCAGCAGGCCGCAGCCGGATCGCAATATGCCGGGCGGCGGGACGACGGGGCGGCACTGCGGGAAGCCGCTTAAACCCGGCCTCGCTGCTCTGGAGTGCGTACGGAAAAGTGTGAACGGTTTTCCGATCAAGACGCACGATAAAACAAAAACGTAAGACGCCCGCTTTTGAGCCCATCGAAAGCGGGCTTTAAGTTCTTCCCCCGCCGCAAAAAGGCACGGCAAGAACAGGATAGAACTAAAACAGCGGATGAAGGCTGCATATCGTGCAGAGTGCAAACAGCGACGCCGGCTCTCCGCTGGCGATCCGGTGCCCGGCGAGCCCGTATGCAAATTGAGCGAACAGGACGAAGCCGAAGGCCACGAGCACGGCGCCGGAAACTTGATTGATCATCTTCAACCGGCCTTCGGTTAGCTTATGCCTGACCCTCGATATCAGCCGGGATAGCCCGGCCCACCAGGCCAGACTTCCCATCATAATCGATATCACGGCCGTTATCGCCTGCATCCAGGTGTCGATACCCCCCAGCACCGATGTCGCGCCGCCGAAAAGAGCGAACACGCCCAAGATCGCGGCTGGGTTGGTGATGGTGAGGAAAAAGGTCTGCGGCACGATGTTCAAGTGCGGCATGATCCGCCAAACCCGATAACGAAGTATGGGCCGCAAGAACTGGGGAACGGTGGCCGAGAGCCGTCTCAGCCGCGCGATGTTGGTGGTTGCCGTAGCCACGATTTTGGGCTGCGACTTAAACACGTTCAAACCGAAGCCCGTGAGAATAAGCCCGCCGATCAGCTCGATCTTAAGCTGATGATCGCGCATGAAGCCTGAGATGGCGGTGGCTCCGTAAGCCGCGACCATCGCAATGATGCCGTCGGCCAGAACCGCACCAAGCCCTGCCGCGAAGCCGCCCCAGAAGCCGCGCTCGAGCGTCCTTTGGATGCAAACGATGTTCACGGGCCCCACCGGCGCAGCGATGAGCACGCCAATGAACAAGCCAATGATGGCAAATCGCGTCGGATCGATGATCGACTGTGCCCACATCGGCCGGTTCAGCCCTCAAAGTTTTGCAGCGTGGAAGAGCCACTTCTTCCCGCCATCGTCATGCCAAAAACCGCAAGCGAGGTCGTGCCAGGGCCGCAACGCCGCAAGGGTCCGCCATCCATGCCTTGAAATCGCAGTGAATTGCAACAGGAGACCAACGTGCGTGCGTTGCCAAGAGCAAATTTCCTTCGAGGTAAAGAACGGCTTTGGGCAGCCGGCCGGCTCGCCGCACTCTGCTGCGCGCTTCTCTTCACGGGCACCGTCTGGGGCGGCGAGGTTCAGCTCGGGCACGACGTGACCAAGCTTCCGCCCGGGATTCAGCGTATGCGGCAGGCCATTCTGCAAGCGGCGATGAGCGGCGACATCGAAGCGCTTCGCGTGCCCATCGAGATGAACGAAATCCATCCGGTTTTCACGAAATCCCATGTTGCGGATCCGGTCGCGTACCTGAAAAGCGTTTCCGCGGACGGCAACGGCCGGGAGATCCTTGCGATTTTGTACAATCTTTTGACGACGGGCTATGCGATCGTCAATCCAGGCACGAAGGAGGAGATGGCCGTCTGGCCTTATCATGCGGCCATACCGCTTAGCGGGCTGACGCCCAGCCAGGAGGTCGAGATCTACAGGTTTCTGCCGCCGGCGCGCCTTAAAGAGATGATCGCGCAAGGGAAGTATAACTATTACAGCGTCGGGATCGGCAGGGATGGCGTCTGGCATTATTTTACGTCCGGGTAGCCGCGTGCGGGGCCAGCGCGGCTGCCGCTCGATTCCTCTCCTATCTTGATAGCATGCGCTTTTCCGGAACTTGCCCTGGCAAACCGGTTATTTCCACAACATGCGGAGAGTCTGTCCGGCTCTTACGGAATCTGGCTCCCCCTCACCCCCAGCCCTCTCCCGCAATGGGAGAGGGAGTAAGCTGTGCCCGTTGCGAGGGTGTCCCCTCTCCCCTCGCGGGAGAGGGGTAGGGGTGAGGGGGGCTTAAGCTGCTTCTTCGTTCCGCTAAAACTTTTGAGAGTAGCCGAGGAAGAATCCGCGCCTTGGGCCCCATTGCGGCGCAAACACCCCGATGCCGCTGCCGTCGCGAAGCTCGTAAATGTGATCGAAAAGATTGACCACGTCGAAGCGCAAGGTGAACGGCTTCCAATCCGGAAGAATGAATTCGTGGCTAAGCCCGAGGTTGAATTGCGTATAGCCGGGAAGGTGCGTCGAATTATCGAAGCCGTTTCGAAGGCCGCTGCCGTAAATCATATCGAGGCTTGCCTTGGTATTGTCCCAGACCGGGTAAGATATCCCGGCCGACGTGCTAAGCGTTTGCGAATGGTCGGTCGGAATGTAGTTTGTGAGCGCGTACATATAGTCCAAGTATGGCTGCAAATATTGATTGGAAACAAACTGCGTGGCGACCTGCCTCGCATAGGCAAGGTTTCCATAAACCAGGACGCCGTTTGCAGCGTATTTCAATTTGAGTTCGAGCCCTTCGTTCTCGCCCTTGGCGTAGTTGAAGGCGGTCAGGGTATAGGCTTGGCCGAATTGCCCGTCGTCGATCAGGTCCTTTGCGACCTTATAATACGCGGTCAAACCGGCTTCGAGGCCGGGCGCAAGCACCTGCGTGACGCCTGCATCGAAATAGTGAGAGCGTTCCGGCAGGGAGGGCGAGATTATCAGCCCTGGTACGGTCTGCGGCGTCACCTGCGCGGCGGCGACTGTGCCATTGAAGAGCGCATAGTTTTCGGGAGCCCCCACCGCTTGCGGCGGCGGCGTGAAATAGCGCGCATAGCCCGCATGGAATTCGGTCCCGTCAAGCGGCTTGTAAACCGCGGCGATGCGCGGGCTGAGCTGGTTGGCATCGACATATTGCCACATCTGATCGAAGCGCAGGCCTGTGTTGAGGGTCAGCTGATTGGTGATTTTCCACTCGTCCTGGATGTAGACCCCGGCGATCCAGCCCAGCTTATCTTCTTGGTCCACCACCTGCACTGGAGCGGCGACGCCGGTCGGGGTTGCAGCGCAGGCCTGATTTTTGCCAGGTCCGCAGTTGCCGGAAAGAAACACGGTGGCATTGTCCATCACATTGCTTTGCTCGCCGCTGACAACGAATCCGGTGCGCAAGGTGTGGTCCGGCGCGATCCTAAACGCCGCATCGGACTGGATGCCGTTCAGGAAGCTGGTCCGCGTCAAATCGGTGGCAATTCCGTTGAACATGAGATCGCCGATGGGGTCCGGCGTGTAGTGCAGGCTGCTATAGCGGCTGAAAAACGAAAACTGATAATCCGCGAACGCTGTCGACTGCTGAAAAGCAAGGATACCGAAATAGTTTTGCTCAAGCTGCTGCTCGTTGAGCTTCGACGAGTCGAAAGTGGTGAGAGTTGGTGTGTAATACTGAACGGCTTGCCCTGGATTATCCGGGATCTGATAACGTCCGTCGGCGGCACCGGTGATCATCGTCCAGCGTGAGTTATTCGGCAGCACTGTCGACACGTAGCTGAAGAATTTCTCCTGGTCGGTTTCGTCGTGAATGGCGTTGGCGCTGGACGTTGGATTCTCGATCCCTAGCGCGTTCTCTGTGAAGCGGCCTGTAAAGAAATACTGCGTATTGCCGCTAACCCCGCCATATTGGATGTTCGTCGTAAAGGTATCGTGGCTACCGCCGTAGACACCGATCTCGCCCGATGGTTCGGCTGTGCCCGCGCGCGTCTGGATGTCGACGAGGCCTGCGGTCCGCAGCCCATATTGCGCGGGAAGCGCACCGGTCACAACGGCCATGTTGGCAATAAGGCTCGTTTCGAGCACTTGCCCAAAACCCGAGACGCCATCGGGGAGCTGAATTCCGTCGATGCGATATTGCAGATTGGCGTGCTCGTTTCTGATATGCAGAACACCGGCGGAGGCGGCGTCTTGATAAATGCCGGGCGATTGCAGCAGCACCTTGTCTAGCGGCGCGTTATCGCCTTGCGGCAGGGCTTCGATCGTTTGCCGGTCCAGATTGTAAGTGTTCGCCCCGATCTTGGGCAGGATATTCTCCCGCGCCGCGTCAAGCGTATTTGCACTTTGAACCGTCGCCGCGTTCGCAGCCGCCTCGGGTGATTGCCCAGCGCCGGTGGATGGGGCGCCGTTGAGAGACGCCACTGTTGCGGGAGTTTTTCCTTTTTCAGGTTTTCCAGCGATCGGACGCGGACGGCGTTTCGCGGGCTTAGCTGCCGGCGGGTTGACGATAACTTTAACGGGCGGCAGCTCAATCTGGAATGGTGGCGTTTGGGGCGCTATTGGCTGGGCCGGAGGCTGCTCTGGCGCGGTTTGGCCTTCCTTTTGAGCGGTCACCGGCTCGTTGGCTGGCACGGCCGGCGTTTGTTGAGCTACGCCCGGCGACGACAACAGCAAAAATGGTAAGAGGTAACGATAACTGGAACGCATTTCCCGGCTCCCCCAAGCGATGTTATACCATTACATAGCTGAGTCTGAGGAAACAAGCCTGGTTAGGAATTGCAGAATTGATATGATATAACATGACGCAGATAAGCCACAGTGACGGCTGAGTTTGGCACTTGGCGGCGTGATGTAATAGCGTTTGATGCCCGGCGAAGATCGAGTATGAGAACCTGAACCCGTTGTTGCGGCGTTTCAAAATTCACCGGCACATGGCCGTGCCCCATGGCATGAGGTTGCGGAGGTAAAGGAAACTGAATGGACACCCCGGCTGCTTTGCTCCCCCACGGTTTGTCGTTCATAAAGCTAATAGAAGACGCCGATCCTGTCGTCCAAGCTGTCATGCTTGTGCTTGCACTCGCCTCGGTTGTGTGCTGGGCGGTCGGCTTCGAAAAGCTGATACGCTATGCCGCCTTTTCCCGGCAGCTCGCCAGCTTGGAGCGTTTCGTCGAGGTTCAGCCGGGGAAAGATCTCCTGGTGCCCCAGCTCGCTGCCCGTTTCGGCGCGCTCGCCGGTTCGGAACCGCGGCCTGCCGCGTACAGCCTTTCCGAATACCAAGCCAATCTCGAGCGCAGCCTTCAGAGCGAAACCGCTTCCCATATGCGCCGCCTTCAGGCCGGTCTGCCCTTGCTCGCCACCGTCGGAGCGACTGCACCCTTTGTCGGCCTTTTCGGTACCGTATGGGGGATCATGAACAGCTTTACCGGGATTGCCGTTGCCAAGGACACGAGCCTTGCCGTTGTCGCTCCGGGAATCGCCGAAGCCTTGCTTGCCACTGCCGTAGGACTGGCGGCAGCGATCCCGGCTGTCGTCTTCTATAACCTCGCCAATGTCTTTCTAAGCAATAACGCGGAGCGGCTGTCGATAGCCGCGGGCCGCTACGCGAAATTCTATGCTTACGGAGCTCTGGGGAAAGATTCCGCCGGCTCACTCGATAATGGGCGCAGTATTCTGGCGGAGTAGGTACGAACCGATGGCAGTATCGATGTTCAATGGCGGGGCCGGCGGCGCCTCGAAACCGAAACTGATGGCGGAAATCAACATCACGCCCATGGTGGACGTCATGCTGGTGCTGCTCGTCATTTTTATGGTGACGGCGCCGCTGCTTGTGGCAGGCGTGCGGGTGGACCTGCCGCGCAATGCCGCGCCCAAACTTAGCCAGCTGCAAAAACCCCTCGTCGTAACGCTGGCCGCGGATGGCCAGCTTTACATCGGCGATGACAGCTTGGGCCGCGAAGACCTCCAAGCGAGGCTCTCTGCGCTCCGGTCTAAGGAAGGCGACGCAACGGTCTATGTGCGGGCCGACCGGAAAATCGGTTATGGCCAGGTGTTGGAACTGCTCGGCCAGATCGGACAAGCGGGCTATCAGCGCATTTCGCTTCTTTCTCAGCCCATAGACGCAGCCGCCCGGCCGCCCGCCGCGATCGTGCAGTCTGCGGGCAGTGCGGGCGCGCCTCAATGAACTGGCCGCGTCTTACCGGTGTAGCGCTGGCGCTGTGTCTGCATGGCGGGGTGTTTTATTCGCTTATCCAACGCTCCGGTCCCGATGCGTTGGCTGAGGGTAACGGTGACGCCAATCTCACCGTGGTTGCGACGGTAAACCTCGAAAGCGGCGATCTCTTTACGCAAAGCGCGCAAGAAGCTGCGGTTAACGCAAATGCTTCCCAAGCTGCGCGCTTACCGGACCTCGATAAGCAAGAGCCTGACCAGCCGGAAAAGAAAATCGAGGTTCCGAAGAATGCACAGACCGAAACTCCTAAACCGGACGAGACCCCGCCACCGCAGGATACGCCACCGGAGCCGGAGCGCTCCAGCCCGGAGGTTGCCCCGCCCGGACAGCAAAAATCCGTAACGCAGACGGCGAGCGTCGCGGCGGAGGCTCAAGAGGAGCAACACGCAGCTGCGGCAGTTGCGCGCCGCAATAAATCGTGGTCTTCGTATGAGACCGAACTTTATTCAATGCTGGAGCGCCATAAGGTGAAGCCGCATGCCGCCAAGACCGGCGATGTGCTTTTGCGGATCACAATCGCTCCGTCCGGCCAGCTCTTGAGCCGCGCCGTCGCGAATAGCTCTGGCGTTCCCGAACTTGACGGTGCGGCGATCGCCGCATTGGAGCGCTCCGCTCCGTTTCCGCCGGTCCCGCCCGACGTTAGCTCTGGCCCGCTGACCGTGACGGTGCCGTTCCGGTTTCGCACGCGCTAACCCGCATAATTGTTGGGGCGCCGGAACAATCTGCTTAGTCTTGGCTCAAATTCGCCGCCGGCGCGAGATGGCAATCGGCAGCGGTAGAGGCTAAGATGCGCGCCTTGTGTTGTTGACGAGGCGCTATGCGGTACGCGGCGGTTGTTATTGCATTGGTTTTGGGGATTGCGGGCGCGGCAGCAGGAAATGCGCCGCTCCTCATGCTCGACACGGGCGGGCACCAGGCGGTGATTAACGGGCTTCTCTATACGCCTGACGGCAAATATCTCGTATCGGCCTCCGACGACAAGACGATCCGCGTCTGGGATTGGCGTGCCGGCAAAACCATTCGAACGATTCGCGGCGAAACAGGCCCCGGCGACGAGGGTAAAATCCACGCCATCGCCCTTTCACCGGATGGACGGTGGCTTGCAGCGGCGGGGCAATTCAGCGCAATTCGCATGTACGATTTCCAATCGGGAACGCTGGCCGGCTTGTTGACCGGCGGGCACAAAAAGGCCGTTCGCGGGCTTTCGTTTTCGCATAACGGCCGTTTGCTCATCTCCGGCGGCGAGGACAATACCGCGGTGATCTGGGATGCCACCAGCCGGCGTCCGCTTAATCGGCTCCCGGCGGGCGCTCAGATAGAAGCCGTGGCGTTCAGCCTTGGCGACGATATCGCCGTGACCGGAGGATGGGACGGTCTCGTCAAACTATGGAAGGTGAGCGGCGGCAAGTTTCTATACGCGTTGCCTGCGCATTCCGGCCGGGTCAGATCGATCGCCATATCGCCCACGGCCGGCACCATCGCTTCGGGGGATGTGAGCGGCGAAATTCGATTATCGAGCTTAGGCGAAAGACTCAATGGAGCCAAAGCGCCCCAGCTGATTTTACAAAATCGCTCCCGGCCGGATAGCAAAAATGCTTCGGTTAGAGGCCTGTCCTTCAGCCCGGACGGGCATCACCTTCTCGCGGGCAACGGAGGACGCGGGGATAATTATCTCGTTCGCCTCTGGGACGCGGAGCGAGGTCAGCTTCAGCGGGACTATGGCGGGCATGACAATGGCGTCTACGCCGTGGCCATCAGCCCGGACAACAAATGGGCTGCGACCGCGGGAGGCGACAACAAAGAGATCCACATCTGGCCGCTCTTGGATGTGGCTGAGGCCGCAAATACCATCAAACTCGCGGGCACCGGCCGGCCTGTCTTTTCTGCCGCCTTTTCACTGGATAGCGGTAGCATTGCATGGGGCAATGCGCACAGCTTCAAGTCGAGCGCCGAACGCGGACCGCTACAATTCGAGCTGCGCTTGGCCGCTTCCGCCCAATCCCCGGCTTATGAGCCGCGGCCTTTGGAGACCCCCTCCGGCTTCGTGCGAGCGGTTGAGACGCTGAACGGCGCTTCGCTGATGCGCAAGCCGGATAGCCTCTCAAGAAAAGATGGCATGCTCGCCATCGAACGCCCCTCCGGCAGCCAAACCGTCATAGCAGCAACCGGCGAGACGGGGGGGCGGCACACCGTATCCACCTTCGCCGCCAACGGAATGGCTGTCGTCACGGGCGGCGGCAACGGCAATTTGGCTTCGTATAATCTCGACGGACGGCTACAGGGACGGTTCATCGGGCATGAGGATATCGTATGGGCGATAGCTCCCTCACCCGACGGCAGATATCTCGTTTCGGGCTCGGGAGATCAAACCGTGCGGCTTTGGAACCTCAAAACACGGGAGCTGCTCGCGACCCTGTTCCGCGGCACCGACGGCGCGTGGGTGATGTGGACACCGCAAGGCTTTTTTGCGAGTTCGCCAGGCGCGGACGCGCTCGTCGGCTGGCAGATCAATCGGGGCGCCGGCCATGAGCCCGACTATGTGACCGCCGCGCAGCTGCGTAAGAAATTGAACCGGCCCGACATCGTGGCGCGCGCGATCGAGCTTGCCTCCGCGGGGGAAGCGGTGAGGGAGGCGACAGGCGCCGGATTCAAAATCTCCGACCTCATGAGCCAGCCGGTGCCGAAACTGAAGATCAAGCCCCTCCCTCCCGGCTTCGCCGCGCAAGGGGGCTCCGTTAAGATCGAGGCCGTCCTCGGTGAAACGCCTAGCCCCGTGAAGGCCATCCGGATTCAGGTCAATGGACGTCAGATCGCCGAGCGTCTGCCGGAGCGCGGCGCGGGGTTCAAGCCTGGCACGCAGAGCTTTACCGTTCCCCTCGCGGAGGGAGAGAACACCGTCGCAGTGACAGCCATTAACGAAATCGGCGAGACGGCGGAGATCGTCCCTGTCCTCCATCGGGGCAAAGGCACGCTCGACGAACGCGGCACTCTCTATATCCTCGCTATCGGCGTCGATAAATATCCAGGACTTCGCGGTAACGATCTGAATTACGCCGGCGCCGACGCGAAAAGCTTCGCCGATGCGATGGAAAAGCAGGCGGGAGCGCTCCACCGGACGGTTATTAAGCGGGTGCTTGTCAATGGAGCGCCTGCGAACGATGTCCCGACGGCCGCCAATATCGTCGATGCGCTTGAAATTTTGCGCAAGGCCGCCGGGAACGACACCGTCATGTTATTTGTGGCGGGCCACGGCATCAACGACGGGCTCAACTACCGCTTCGTGCCAACGGACGCGGAGTGGACCAAGGAGATGACGTTACGCCCCTCTACCGTGGTCCCGTGGCATGCATTTCAGGAAGCGGTTGAAGGCGCCAAAGGATCCCGCATCATGTTTCTCGATACTTGCCACGCCGCGAACGCCTATAACCCGCGTCTTTTGAACGAAAGCGTGCATGCAAACATTCTCGTCTATACCGCGGCGCGGTGGGATCAAAAGGCGAATGAATCCGCCGAATTAGGCGGAGGCCATGGGCTCTTCACTATGGCGCTGGTCGAGGGCATGCAAGGCAAAGCGAAAGCGGCCCGCGGCGAAGTGCGCGCCGAAAGCCTGCGTGCTTATTTGTCCGCCCGCGTGAAGGCGCTCGCAATCCAGTTCAACAGGCCAGCTCAAGATCCGCAATTCTATCGCGGCCGGGACGCGGAGAACTATCTTCTCGCCATCGTGAATTGATACCGAATCCGGCTGAGCCGTTCACCTCCGTCATTGCGAGGGGCAAAGCCCCGAAGCAATCCAGAAGCTGCAAATGCATGCGTAAACAGCAAGTTGCACTGGATCGCCACGGCGGCCTTGCCGCCTCGCGACGGTTCTGGACTCGCCGCCTGAAGCATGCAACCGGATTTGGTATGAGGCTACGGCTTGCCAAGCCAAGACTGCTCCGAGCCAAGACCGCCGCTTGAAGCTGGAAAGGCAAGCGCGAGCGTGCGCGCGCACAGCGATCCTCTCAGCCGCGCGCCGCTTTTAGAAGTTTCTCGACATAGGGCGGAACGATTTCCGTGGCGCGGCCGTGGATCGCTTCATGGAAGCCGCCGATGCCTTCCGACGGTTCGAGATTAAGCTCGACGGTGCGGGCACCCGCTTGCCCGGCCTCCAGCACGAAGCTCGCAGCCGGATAGACCGTGCCGCTCGTGCCGATCGAGATGAAATGATCGCAAGCTCTCAGCGCATGGTAGATTTCCTCCATGCGGTAAGGCATCTCGCCGAACCACACAACGTCCGGCCGAAGCGTGCCGGGCATCGCACAAGCTGGGCATACCGAACTCAGAGTGAGGTCTTCATGCCCGATCGCGTGCCGGCCGCCGCACGCCGTGCAGAGCGCTTTGGCGATCTCGCCATGCATATGAATGAGGTTTTTCGAGCCCGCCATCTCGTGCAAGGGATCGATGTTTTGCGTTACGATCAAAACATGGCCCCGATATTCAGCCTCGAGCCGCGCAAGCGCGGCGTGCGCGGCGTTCGGCTTTACATCGGCGTTCTGCCTCCGGCGCTCGTTATAGAAGTTTAGAACGAGGGCAGGATTGCGCCAATATCCCTTCGGGGTTGCGACGTCGCGATAGTCGTATTTCGACCAAATCCCATCTTTGTCGCGGAAGGTGTGCAGCCCGGACTCGGCGGAGAGCCCGGCGCCTGTTAGAATTACAATTCTTTTGTAAGGTTTCATGGCGAGCGAAGCGGCTTTGCTTGAATGTTAGAAGATCGCTAGCTTAAATCATAGGGCGAAACCGCGAGCGCGGCCAACTCGTTTCATTGGCCGTGCCGTACCGCCCGCGAAGAGTGAGAACGTGTCGAACCGCATACAAGCTTTCGCGCATTTGGCCAATCAAACGCTCCGCACAGGCTATTACGCGGCGCTCTACCGTATTACGAACCGGAGAGCCGCCGGTATGATCTCCGGGGCCGCGCGCGTCGAAATCAGCCGGCCGGTCCCGGGCCTTTGGAAGCTTTTTCAAGACGTTTTGAAGCTGCAAGCGCAAGACGCGCTAAACGTCCGCGACGGTCTCTATCCCGCTCCCATCGAGGAAGGCGGAACGCTTTCGAGCCATATCGGAGCAGTCCGGCGTCTGTTCGCCGACCTGCCTCAATCGGCTGGACGCCGCGCAGGCAAGCGCACGGACGAGGCAGCGGCGCTCCCCGAGGCAGAAGGCTTACCGGCCTATTACGCGCAGAATTTCCATTATCAGTCCGGCGGCTATCTCACCGAAGAATCGGCCAAGCTTTACGACGTGCAGGTCGAGACGCTGTTCATGGGCGCCGCGGGCGCGATGCGCCGTCAGGCCATTCCCCCGATTGCGAAGTTTGTGCGGGGCCGCGATCAGCGTCAGCTGAGGCTTCTCGACGTGGCCTGCGGAAGCGGCCGTTTTCTGCATCAGCTCGTGCAGGCCTTCCCTGCGATGCAAATGACAGGCACGGATTTGAGCCAGGCTTACCTCGCCGAGGCCGCCCGCCATCTTCACGGCCGCCGGACCGTTAGCTTTCAACAGGCAAACGCCGAGGCGCTGCCTTTCGAGGCAGCAAGCTTCGATATTGTCACTTGCGTCTACCTCTATCACGAGTTGCCGGACGAAGTGCGCCGCCGGGTTACCGCGGAAATCGCCCGAATCTTGAAGCCAGGCGGTCTGTTCGTCTTCGTCGACTCGCTGCAATGGGGCGATGTGGAGGCTTATGACGGCTTGCTCGAAGCCTTCCCGCAGCGCTTTCACGAGCCCTATTACCTCGATTATCTAAGCGACCGGCTCGGCGGCGCCGGCGGCGTGTTCGCGCAGGCTGGGTTGCGCACGGATGAAACGGTTCCAGCGTTTCTATCGAAAGCGATCGTTTGCAGCAAAGGGTAGTAGGATCGTGGGAAGATGCGCCAAGCGTCTACAGTTCGTATTGCCTTGCAAGCCTGGATTTGTTATCGATCCCTGACTGAGTGCGCGCCGCTAGCATTGGCGGGGCGGGTAAGCGGTTACGCTGATCTATCGGGAGTGGTGGCCGAGAGGCTGAAGGCGGCGGTTTGCTAAACCGTTGTACGGTTGAAAAGCCGTACCGAGGGTTCGAATCCCTCCCACTCCGCCATCCCCTGTCTTTTTGCTGTTTGGAAACAGTGACTTGGATAGAGCTTTGGCTAACAATTTCAGGGGTGTTAGCCAACCCAGATGCTTGCTTTCCCGGCCCGGCAACCTCCTCCTGCGCCGATTTAAGGGCTGCAATAGCGCTATTGGCGAGCTGCGCCCTGTTCGCGGCTTTCGTGTAGCGCTCCACTTCCTTCAGCGTCTCATGGCCACTGACCGACATAATTTCATGGGGCGAGCACCCGGCTTCTGCCAACCGGCGGCAGCAGGCTTTGCGCAGGCCATGCGGCGAGCGTCCCTTGGGAATGCCAGCTTTGCGCGCCTTATCGGTGAACCAATTATAAAACCCTGTCTCGGTGAAGGCTTCGCCGAATTGCGTCTCAAGAAAGAATTTCTGCCCTGACAGCGAAGGGATCGCCGCAATCGCCGCTTGGAGCTGCGGCAAAAGCGGAATGTCGATCTCGGCTCCGGTCTTTTTCTGCCTGTAGACCAGCCGTCCGCCAGAAACATTCTGCGGCCCAAGACGAATCACGTCGCTGCGGCGCGGTCCGGCGCAAAGCAGCAGCTCGAAAGCGAGCCGCTCGCGCGTGCCCGGAGCGTAATGATCCGTAAAGAGCTTGATCTCGACATCCGACCAGTCCTTGAAGCCCTTGACCTTGTAACGGATCGGCTCGACCTCGGTCATCGGATTGACCTTGATCATTTTGCGCTTCTTGGCCAGCTTCATGATCGAGCGCAACATGCGGCGCAGATTGTTCGCCGCCGCTGGCGTTGCCGCTTTCTTGTCGAGAATGGCCGTGATGTGATGATCTTCCAGCCGCGCCACGGGATGCCCGCCATATTCGGCGCGGAACCGCTCCAAAATGCCGCGATAGGTCTGCCGCGTGGCATCCGAAAGCCGGGTGAAGGCGGCGGTCTGGTAATAGAGGGTGATGAGGTCCGCGACGCTGCCCGGCTTGATTTTGCTTTTGCCTGGTTCGATTTTTCCGCCCGCCATGGCCGCCTCATAGGCCGCCATGAAATCCGGCGACCAGGGCAGGCCCGGAAGCGGCACGCGCTTAAAGCCTGGCCTCCTCAGATACCAGCGCGGCTTGCCACGGCAGTCGATATAACCGTGCGTATATTTTGGAGGCTTTCGCATCAACGAAGTACGCCGTCCCACGGGTTAGGCCCCTCCTCTGCTTCACTCAAATCAGCCGCCGGAACTGAAGCTTCCAATTCCTCTTTCATGCGGTCCCAATCGCCCGCGAGCGTGACCGCATCGAACAGAACCACGTTTTTGCGGAGACGGTATGGCCGGTGCACTTTTCCTTCGCTCACCCATAGGCGAAGCTGGCTCTCGCTGATGCCAAGCATGGCGGCGGCCTGGCTTGCCCGCAGCGCCAAGGGATAAATTGCATCGCGAAGCCGAGACATGGCCGAGCCCCCTACCCTATCCGGCCGAGGGCCCTGGCGGGCTCATAGTTGCCAAACGTTACCGGGAACCGCATCGATCCTTGCTCCTCGCAGCTTGATCGATGCTAGTGTTTCCGAAATATTCGACTCTAGCTTATAATTCTTTGGTCTAGAATATATGGTCTAGAGTCTAATTCGCCACGGCGATAACGCCGCGCATTAAGGCGCAGGCTTGCCCTTGGTATAATTCTTCACCCAGCCGAGAAACCGCGCGTCCTCGTTGCGCGCGGGTTCAATATTTTTGGCCCAACTTTTATACATCGTTTCGAGCATATACTTATCCCAGCGCGGTGCCATTTCATAAAGCCGCTCGATTGCCTGCTCCGATACAACGATGCGCCGTTCGTAAGACGGGACAGGACTCAAAGCGTCCGGCGGGGTCCGGTTGGCGGCACCGGCCCCCTCCTCGCGCCGCCAGAACACGGCCTGATCCTGCTCCAGCGTCATGGCGTAGCCGGGCAAATGGTTCTCCGTCGCGACGTGGCGCATATATTCAGAGAATTTTCTCGCCCGTGCCGTATGCGAGCCGGCCTTCTTTTGCAGCACCTCGAAGGACACCCGCCAGCTTGGCTGCTTGCCACAATGCTTGCGCGCCAGCTCGTATAAGCGCCGGTCGATGGGACGGCGCAACCGGAAATAATCGCGGCTGATGCCGAGCACTTCATTGGCTTCGATGCCCCGGAACAGCCAGTTTGAAAGCTCCACTTCGAGATAGCGCAACCTCTCGAAAACACCGTGCTTCTTGCGCGAGTAGTCGTAAGATTGGATGAGGCTAAAGGCTTTCGTTTCGGGCCTGTCGCCGGTCACGATGCTGGTTTTCACGAAGGTTCCCATTAGCCGGTCGAGCGCGGGTTCAAGCCGCTCATAGCCGATGTTGTTTGTGGGCCGGTTCGTTGCCACCAGCATGTCATGTGTCGTCAGCCGCACGCAGGGGCCGATGGGCTGTCCCTCGTTTCGCATCGAGACCAGCTTCGAGATGCAATAGATGATAATATCCTTGTCGAACACGGTCGCCAGACCCTTGCCGCTCGGCACCACCTCCACGCGTTTGCCGCCATGCTCGTAAATTAGCGGACGCTGTTCCGGCTTTGTCGAAAGCGAAAAGATCGGATGTTCCATCGAGGCCATATCGGCGCGCGGCGCGATATCGAGCACGTCGAGGACAAAGAAGTCCCGGACGGGATGGCGTTCAGGCAGGAGCAAAGACATTTAACTATCTTACTTCAATCATTCGCACCTTCAAGGGCGCATTCCGGCAAACAAGACCGGCCTTTGCATTCCGTGCCGCTTTCGCACCTTTGGGGGCGTTCCTTTGCACGTTTGGGGGCGCTCACTTCGCACCTTTAGGGGCGCCTCTTTGCACCTTTGAGGGCGCAATGAACCGCTGTAATGCAGGATATTCAAATAGTTATGTAAGTTATCCACATGCCTTAACTTATCTAACTGATTAATAACTTTATTAACTCCAGGGATTTTGAAAAAAGGAAAAGGGGGGAAGAAAAGAAGCATCAATTGTATAAAAGTATACAAATAGACAATTGCATTTGTATAACTGTATTGACAGTTAGGTTTGAGCCGCTAGGCTCCAGCCATGCCCATGAAAACCCTCGCCATCGTTTGTCAAAAAGGCGGAGTCGGTAAAACCACGCTCGCCGTCAATCTTGCCGTGGCCGCGCATGCCGCAGGCTATGCCGCCGCCATTGCCGACACCGATCCGCAAGCCTCCTGCTGCTTTTGGAGCGACACGCGCGCCAAGGCCGACATCCCGATCCAGCCGGTGTTTCCAGTGCGGCTGGAACACAGCCTGAAAGCGCTCGATCGGGCAGGATGCGATCTGGCAATTATCGACACCCCGCCGCACGCCAAGGACGTTTCCAGCCAGGCCATCGCACTTGCCGATTTCGTGTTGATCCCGACCAAGCTTGCCGCCTTCGACATCGTGGCGATGTTCGACTCCATCGGCCAATGCACGGCGCGCAACAAGCCGTTTGCCGTCGTCTTCAGCATGTGCCCGCCGCAGGACGGCGAGGAATATGCCTATGTGATGAAGGCTCTTGCCGAATGGCATCACGAAGTCTGCCCGGTGCTCATTCACCACTATGTTGCTTATCCCCGCGCGCAAACCACGGGCCAAGCTGCCGCCGAAATTGACCCGAACGGCAAGGCTGCCGCTGAAATCGCACAGCTATACGATTATACAATTAAACACTTAAACCTCACCCAGCCCAGCTTGCGGAGACAACTCGCATGAGCCGCAAAACCGCCACCGGGGCCCCGAATGCCTTCGCGCGCATGAGCGCTGCGCTTAAAGTGCAGCCCGCCGCCAGCGCAGAGGCTATCGTACCGAAGCCCCAAGCCAAAGCTGCAAGCATTCCCGATGCCGCGCGCACGGCCGTCACCCGAACGAATACCAAAATCGTCGCCGGGCATTTCCCTGAGTCCATGCACCGCGCGCTGCGCATCGCCGGAGCGGAGGAGGGGCTCACCATGCAGCACATTCTCGACGAAGCCTTGAACGACTGGCTCGTCAAGAAGGGAGCCACCAAACACTTAAACAAATAAACAGTTATACAACTAAATACATATACACAAACTGTTACCGCACACTCCGCCGGAGGTTGGAATAGAGGGAGTTTTTCGCAAATTTCTTTTGTTTCGCAAATTTCGTGTTTTTGTGATAAGATACTCTTTGAGGAGTTACCGACATGCCCAGAACAACTATCGACCCCACCATCGCTCCCGAGCACGACGCCTTGCTTGCGCATGAGGCCGCGCGCGCTATCGAAGCCAGCGAGGCCGCAGGCGAGATTGGCCTGCGCATGCAGCTTACTCACGCCGGGCACGAACTGACCACCCTCGACATGCCGCCCGCCGCTGTGGCCTTAATCCGGCGCTTGCTGAAGGAAATGGGCGAGGGCAAAGCCGTCACGCTTGTCAGCGACGAACCTGAAATCACCACCGAGCAAGCCGCCAAGCTCCTGCATGTCTCCCGGCCCTATGTCGTGGGCCTGGTCGATAAGGGGCAATTGCCCGCGCGCAACGTCGGCAAGCAGCGCCGATTGCTACTCAAGGACGTACTCGCCTACAAGCGCGATAATGAGGCCAAACGGCGTGAGGCGCTGCACGAACTTGCGGCCCTCGATCAGGAACTCGGCCTTCGGTGATGCTCGCCGCCTTTCTCGACGCGAATGTGCTTTATTCGGCGACATTGCGCAGCGTGCTGCTCGAACTCGCCCGCGGCAAGGCCTTCCGCATTTTTTGGTCGGAAGACGTGCATCGGGAATGGATGCAGGCACTCAAACGCCAGCATCCGCAGATACCGGCAAGCCGGATTGCGCGCATGCGAAGCCTCATGGAAGCCTATGTTGGCGACGCGATGGTGACCGGCTACGAACCGTTGATCGAGACTTTGACGCTACCCGACCCAAACGACCGCCACGTTCTTGCCGCCGCCATCCAGGGCGGAGCCAATGTCATTGTTACGGCCAACGAGCGCGATTTTCCGGCGGACGCGCTGGCACCGTACAAAATCGCCGTCATATCGCCAGACAGGCTCATTCTGCGCTTGCTTGAGGCGGACCCCAATCTGGTGTTCGCGGCGCTTGAGGCCGACCGGGCCGACCTTATCAATCCGCCTTTGACCCGCGAAGACTATTTTGCGGCACTGGAGCGCAGCGGCCTGACCGAGACCACGGCAACGCTTCGGATTCTCGCCGCCGGTTTACCCGATGAGGGATAGAGATGCCCTGTCACCGTCATCGGGGGATATCGGGTTTCCAAGCTGGATAGCCAGACGATAGCCGCTCATCAAAAAGGCCAGCGCCTTTCGAGAACGCTGGCCGCCGTGATTTACATCACCTTGCACGGTCATTGGGACTCCTCCCTGTACCGTGATCGGATTTTACCAACGAATCTCCGCCTGCGTCCATAGGGCGAAGGGAAGCTTAAATCCCGTACCACGGAGCAGCCCAGAAACTCCGCGCCGCCAAAAAATCCTCTCTCACCAGCGGACATCATCTTGCTAAAAATACTCCGCAGGGGGCCGGGGGGACGCGAAGTCCCCCACGGGGCGAGGCTTGCCGAGCCCCCAAAACAACAAGCCGCGCGCGTTAGCGCGCGTCAACGCCTCGGGGCGCATTCGACCGGACATCCCGCAGCATCCGTGAGGACTGAACCAAGCAGGCGCGGCGAAGCCGCGTCGCGCAAATTTTCGCAAATTCGTTTCGGAGACACAACGGCGGACGGATGCGTAAGCAGGGCAATCGGGTGAAAAAGTCCGTGACATGAGGAACGAATGCTGAATCTGTTTTAAGCCTCTGATTCGCAAGGGAAGGGGCGGCGATGGACGGCGGCACGGCAGAAAGCGGAGCATT